>Ga0307417_10000707_pt1 | contig 13533 bp, 12 predicted proteins | sample SalMarWE160210MG_2_FD_202514 | JGI IMG/M metagenome (GOLD analysis project Ga0307417, IMG submission 202514) | Salt marsh sediment microbial communities from the Plum Island Ecosystem LTER, Massachusetts, United States - WE1602-10 | ecosystem: Environmental > Aquatic > Marine > Intertidal zone...
GGGAAATTTCGGTGATATCTTTGCCGGCTATGTCGCGGCACGCATGGGCCTGCCGGTGCAGCGTCTCGCGATTGCGACGAACGTGAATGATATCCTCGCCCGGATGCTCGCGACCGGCGTCTACCAGGTGCGCGAGGTCGTCGCCACCACATCGCCGTCGATGGACATCCAGGTCTCGTCGAATTTCGAGCGGCTGCTGTTCGAAGCCTGTGGGCGCGAGGCGCGCGCCGTGCAAGCGGCGATGGCGGCGCTCACAAGGTCGCAAAGCTTTTCCGTTCCCGCCCACGCGCTTGCAGAGATCCGGACGCTGTTCACCGCCGACCGCGCCGACGAGGACGACACCGCGGCAACGATCCGCACGGTGCGCCGCGAGGCCGGCTATCTGCTCGATCCGCATACTGCGGTGGCGATGGCGGTCGCCGAGAAAGAAGCGCGCGACCCGGCCGTGCCGATGGTCGTGCTGTCGACCGCGCATCCGGTGAAGTTTCCCGACGCCGTCGAGGCCGCATGCGGCATTCGGCCGGCTTTGCCGGACTGGCTCGCCGACCTTGACAGCCGCCCCGAACACGCGACCGCGCTCGCCGCTGACCAAGCCGCCGTCGCCACTTATATTCTGGCCCACAGCCGTGCCGCACGTGAACGCGAAGGAGCCGCCGCATGACCGTCGAGGTGACCCGCCTCCCCTCGGGACTCGTGGTGATTACCGACGACATGCCGCATCTTGAAACGGCGTCGCTCGGCGTTTGGGTGAATTGCGGCAGCCGCAATGAGAGCGAAGAAGAGCACGGGATCTCGCATTTTCTCGAGCACATGGCGTTCAAGGGAACACAGACGCGCTCGGCCCGCGAGATTGCGGAAACGATCGAGGCGGTGGGCGGCGACCTCAATGCCGCGACCGGCGTCGAGGTCACGGCCTATTACGCCCGCATGCTGAAAGGCGACGTGCCGCTCGCGCTCGACGTTCTTGCCGACATCCTTTCGCATCCGCGCTTTGATGCGGTGGAGATCAAGCGCGAAAAGAACGTCATCATCCAAGAGATCGGCGCGCTCGAGGACACGCCCGACGATCTCGTCTTCGACTTCCTGCAGGCAACCGCTTTTGCCGACCAGCCGGTCGGCCGCTCGATTCTCGGCACGCCGGCGATGGTGCGCAGTTTCAACGCCAAGAAGCTGTGCGAATATCTCGCCCGCAATTACCGGGCACCGGCCACCGTGGTCGCGGCAGCAGGCGCAGTCAGCCATCAAGCCGTGGTCGACGAGGTCGCGCACCGGTTTGCCGGCTTCAACGGACCGGCCCCGGCGATTCCTGAGCCGGCATCGTTCAACGGCGGCATTCACATCGAGGCCCGCGATCTCGAACAGGCGCATATTGCGCTGGCGCTCGAAGGCCTGCCGCAACGCGATCCCGACCTCTACAGCCTGCAGGTCTTCACCAATATTCTCGGCGGTGGGATGTCGTCGCGCCTGTTCCAGGAAGTGCGTGAGGAACGTGGGCTGTGCTATTCGATCTATACATTTCACGCGCCCTATGCCGACACCGGGCTGTTCGGGCTCTATGCGGGGACCGACGCTTCCGATGCGCAGGAACTGATGCGCGTCGTGGTCGGTGAGTTGGAAGCCGCCGCCGGCAACCTGACCGAGGCGGAGGTCGCCCGCGCCAAGGCGCAGATGAAGAGCGGTCTCCTGATGGCGCTGGAAAGCTCGAGCGCGCGCGCCGAGCAGCTTGCCCGCCACATGATCATTCACGGGCGGGTCATTCCGATCGAGGAGATCGTCGCCCGGGTCGACAGCGTCACCGTCGAGAGCGCACGCAGCGCCGGGCAGGCCATGATGGCACGCGGCCGACCCGCGGTCGCAGCGCTCGGGCCCGGCGGGCTTGAACGGGCGGCGGCAATCGCGGAAAGTCTCGCTTTGAAGGCGGCCTGATCCGCGGCTGAAAGCCGGCTGTGCTATTCCCGAGGCCTGCGTACAACCATGGCGTTCTTTCGCACCGTCAACCTGGCCGAGCAGGTCGCGACCATCGAGGGCACGGGCGTCGTCCTGCGTCCGCCGCTGATGAGCGACTTCGATGCTTGGGCGGCGATCCGCGAAAGAAGCCGCGAATTTCTGACCCCCTGGGAGCCGACTTGGCCGCTCGATGATCTCACCCGCGGCGCCTTCCGCCGCCGACTCAAGCGCTATGTGGAAGACCAGCGCACCGATCAGTCCTATGCATTTTTCATCTTCACCGCCGACCGCCGCGCCCTGGTTGGCGGGCTGACGCTCGCCAATGTCCGGCGCGGTGTCGCCCAAGCCGCCAGTCTCGGCTACTGGATGGGAGCCCCCTTCGCCCGGCGCGGTTTCATGGGAGCGGCCGTCCGCGCTATCATGCCTTATTCGTTTTCGGTGCTGCGGCTGCACCGGTTGGAGGCCGCCTGCATCCCGACCAACCGCGCCTCGATCAGGCTCCTCGAATCCTGCGGATTTGTCCGCGAAGGCTATGCGCGCCAATATCTATGCATCAACGGAACATGGCAGGACCATTTGCTCTATGCTCGGCTCAAGGATGACCCGTAATCATGAGCTGGAAACATCATCTCTGCTGCAGACCTCACGACACGACCGACGGCGCTCTTGCCGGACCGCCCGCGGCAATGCCTGACGCAGCACCGCTCGCACCCAGACGCTTGCTGCGCATTGCCACCGGATTGCTCGCCATCGCATTGATCGGCAGTTGTTCGTCGGTAGACCAGTATTTAAGTAGCCAACCGCAGCCGTCGGGCGGCGGCGCGTCGTCGTTCACCGAGCGTTTCCGCAGCCTGTTCGGGAGCGGCTCTGAACCACAGGCCACGCCGGCGGCGCCCGCTCCCACCGGCCTGGGCACGCCCCTCAGCAATTGTCCGCCGGTCACGATCCGCCAAGGCGCCTCGACCTTACAGATGACGGCGCCCGGCAGCGACAACGCGATGGCCGTGCGTTATCAGGCGACATTCGGGCAAACCGCGCGGCAATGCGCCGAGGTGGACGGCAATTTGGCCATCAAGGTTGGCGTGCAGGGCCGGCTCATCCTCGGACCCGCCGGCGCTTCAGGCGAGACCACGCTGCCGCTGCGCTACGCGCTGGTGAAGGAGGGAATGGAGCCGCAGACGCTATGGTCGAAGCTCTATCTCGTTCCCGTCACCATCCCGACCGACGACGCGAACATACCGTTTACGCATGTGATGGAGGACATGGTGGTGCCGATGCCGCCTAATAAGGGATATGGCAACTATGTCATCTATGTCGGGTTTGATCCGAAGGGCGCCGAGCCGCAAAAGCCGCAGAGAAAACGCAGACGCAAGAGCCATTGACGGGCCCCATCACCCCGGTGGCGGCGGCGGCACATAAGCGTTGCACCAGGCTTTCAGCGGCGCCAGCGAGGGATGCGCCAGCGCGCGCTGCAGATAGGTCGCAACGCGCGGCATGTGGCGCAGATATTGTGGCTTGCGGTCGCGCTGATCGAGGCGGGCAAAAATACCGAGGATTTTCGAGGCGCGCTGGGCAGCCAGCGTCGCGTAGAGCTGGGCGAAGCTGGCAACGTCGAAGCGCGGATCGGCCTCGCGGCGCGCCCGCGCATAGCGGCCGAACAGCTCGATCTCCAGCGCCTCCGGCACGTCGACCCGCGCATCCTGCAGCAGCGAGGCGAGGTCGTAGGCCGCCGACCCCAGCATCGCATCCTGAAAATCGAGGAGGCCGACCCGCGCGATCCCTTCCCGCTCCGGCAGCCACAGCAGGTTCGGCGAATGGAAATCACGCAGCACCCAGGTCTTCGGCGCCGCCAGCACCGGTTCAATGGCGTGGCGCCAGAACGACAGGAAGGCGTTACGCGCCGTCGGCGTCGGCGGTGCGGCAAGGCGCGGCAGGTACCAGTCGAGCAACAGCTCGATCTCGATCATCAAGGCTTCGGCGTCGTAGTACGGCAGGCGGTAGGGCCTCGCGGAGGACGCGAGCGGCAGTTCTCCGGGCAGCTTGAGACTGTGCAGAGCGATCAGGAGATCGACGGCGGTCTGGTAGCGCTCGGCGATCGGCGCCGGCGGGTCGCCCTCGACCACACCGCGGTCGCCGAGGTCTTCGAGCACGACAAAGCCGTTCTCGATATCGGTCGCGTAAAGCTCGGGCGCGGAAAATCCGCGCTCGCGCAACCCATTCGCCATCGCGACGAACGGTCTGACGTCCTCGGCGAGATGGGCAATGGCGCTGTAGGGACGCCCGTAGCGGACCGCCGGCCCGTCGGGCCGGCGCGGCGCATTCATGAACATCACCGTGCGCTCGCCGAGCGTGAGCCGCTCGTATGACCGGGTCGAGGCATCGCCGGCGAGCCGTTCGCGGACGGCGGCACCGAAGCCTGCTTCTTCGAGGAATTCCCGCGCCTTCGGTACGCGCTCGGCGCGCGTGGCAAAGCTCTTGAAGCCGGTCAGCTGCAGGCTGCGGTAATCAAGCCCTCGGCTCGGATCGAGCCTGATCTCGACTTCGAAGCGGTCGGGCGGCAGCACATCGGGGGCGCGGTCCGGCCATTCGAGCAGCACCACCGTGCCGACGGGCAAATCCTCGAAGCCGATCTCGGCCAGCTCTTCCGGCCCCTTGAGGCGGTAGAAGTCCGCGTGTGCCAGCACCAAGCGCGGCAGCTCGTAAGTTTGCAGCAGCGTGAAGGTCGGACTCGGCACGTCGAGCGACTGATCGCCGGCGAGATGGCGGATGATCGCGCGGGCAAGCGTCGTCTTTCCCGCCCCCAGATCGCCGGACAGAGCGACGACATCGCCCGGATCCAGCGCGTTGGCGAGATCGACGGCAAAATCGCGCATCACCTGTTCGTTGGGCAGGTTGATCGTGATCGTCGTTGCACCCGGCGGCGGGGAAGCCATCATGCTTTGGTATTAGTCATTCGGCGGCCGTCTGTGCGGCGGCGCTGGGAAGCGGAAACGTACACACCACGGTCGTCCCGTGTCCAATCCCGGATTCGATGCGCACCTTGCCGCCATGCAGCTCGACGAATGAACGCACGATCGAGAGACCAAGTCCGGCACCGCGGTGATCTGAGCCGCGCGAGTCGGTCTCGAACAGTCCGAACACCCGGCTGGTCATGTCGGCGGGAATGCCGGGCCCTTGATCGCTGACCGAGAAGATCACCGCCTCATCGCTACGCGTGGCGGTGAGCGTCACGAGGCCGCCAGGCGGCGAGAAGCCGATCGCATTGGACAATAGGTTGAACAGCACCTGGCGAATGCGGCGGCCGTCCCCGATGAACGCACCGATCTCCGGGTCGGCGCGCAGATCGAGCACGATCCCATCCTTCACCAGGCGATCCTGCACGCCTTCGGCGGCTGCCTCCATCGTCTCGCGAATATTGACCGGGCCGAGATTGAGCTTCATTGCGCCGGCATCGATCGTCGCAAGGTCGAGAATATTGTTGATGATCGCCAGCAGCGCGTTGGTGGACGTGGTGATATAGGTGAGATATTCGGCCTGCTTCTCATTGAGCGGACCGGTCGAGGGGTCGCCGAGGAAATGCGCAAAGCCGATGATATTGGTGAGCGGCGAGCGCAGCTCGTAGGAGACGTGGTGGACGAAGTCGAGCTTCATCTCGTCGGCGGCGATCAGCGCCTCGTTGCGCTCGCGTAGCGCGCGCTCGACATTCACCGAATCGGTCACATCCTGGAAGGTGACGAGTGTCGCGCCATCAGGCAGCGGGACGGTGGCAAAATCCACGACACTGCCGTCGCTGCGCTCGATGCGCTCGGAAATCGGGTCGCGCTTGTCGAGCGCCGTAACCGCGCCGCGCAGCGCATTCCAGGTGCTTCCATCGCGATGGAGCGGCATGCAGCGGGCAATCACCGCTTCGATATGCGGCCGGTCGCCGAGCGTTACCGCATCGATCCGCCATTGCTGCAGAAATGCCGGGTTGTAAAGCCGCAGCCTGCCGTCGCTGCCGAACACCGCGACGCCTTCGGACAGGTTGTCGAGCGTTTCACCCTGCACGCGGATCAGCGCGTCGGCCCGGCGCTCAAGCTCGAGCCGCTCGGTGATGTCGTCGAACAGATAGGTGACGCCGCCTTCCGGATTGGGCGTGGTGACGACGCGCAAGGTACGGCGGTCGGGCAGGTGCCATTCGTGCCGTTCGGCTTCGGTTGACTGATAGGCCGTGTGAAGACTGGCTTTCCACTGCCGGAAATCCCGCTCTTCCGGCAGGCGCCGCGCCGCGCGCAGGCGATCGAGAATCTGCCCGTCGCTTGGGCCTTCTTCGAGAAAGGCCGGATCAAGGCTCCACAGCGCGCGATAGGCGGCGTTGTGGAAGCTCAGCTTGCGATCCGCGTCAAAAATGGCGACGCCGGTCGCGAGCTGGTCGAGCGTGCGCCGATGGGCGTCGAGCATACGCGCGAGCTCGACGCGCAGCCGCTCGGCTTCGCTGGCGTCGACGCCCATGCCGACGCGCCCGCGCCCCGTCGGCAGTTCGATGACATCCATCATGCGCCGGCTGCCAGCGACAATCGCAGGCAACCGGCCATAAAATCCGCCGGCTGCGGCGCGGCGGCTGATTTCCTCGCGCTCCGCGGTGCCGAGCAGTTCGATGCCCTTGGCGACGACCATCGCCGGATCGGGAGCCTCGACGGCACGGGCGAAAGCCGAGTTGACAAGGACAAGGCGCTCGCCGGCATCGCGCAGCCAGATCGGAGAAGGCAGCGCCTCGATGAGGTTGCGCAGGGCATCGAGCTCGTTCTGCAAGCGCTGCGAACGGGCACTGAGTTCCGCCACCTCGCGCTTGGTCCCGGTCACGTCGCGCAGCTTCATCACCGCGAAGCCGCCCATTGCGCGGCCATCCATCTCGACATACCGGCCCGACTGGGTCGCTAGCTGAAGGGCGAAGGCCTCGCCTTGTGTCTTCAGCCGATCGATGGCGCCGTTGATCGACTGCGCGAAATCCGGGCCGAGCCAATCACCGAAGGCAAGGAGCCGTTGCGGCGCGTGGTTCGGCATCTCGGGCACGATGCAGGACACATCACCGATAACCTCCGGCTCGGCGGCACCCGCGGTCCATATGACAAGCACCTGCGGTTCCGACATCACCAGCGCGGCGAGTCGATCGACGTCGGTATGCAGCGAGGCGATCTCGGCGCGCGCCTCGCTCTCGCGCAACGCGGCGCGCTGACGGGTCCGCACCAGCGCGACCGCGGTGACGACGGCAAACATGATCGCGCCGAGAATGAGGGCGAGCGCAACTAGCTCATGCGGAGCGAGGCGACCAACTGTCAGAAAATGCCCGCCGCCGACGGCACTGCCGACCATCGGCTCAGCCGCAGAGGCCTGCGGGACAAGCGATAGCGCCAGGAAGACGAACACCGCCCACCGGCCATCGCGCCGGCATAACCGAACTTGCTCGCTACACCTTCCGGCCCCATCCGGCATCGCACAGCCCCTGCCCGGCCTATCGTCACTGCCGAGCAATCAATCGATCTCCTGAAGGCACCGCCCGGCCAGGCCGCGCGCTCGCTGCGAAAACTGACGCGAAAGACTACGACCCAACTGCCGGCGGGCAAGGCAGCCGATGCCGGCAAGAGACAGCGCACCCGCCAGCGTCTGCCGGGCCGGCACGAATCAGGGCAATCTACCCCCATCGGGACTCCGACCGAAAGAGTCCAGACTGAGAACGCCGGGCGGCGTGACGATTATCCCACAGGAAGTGAGCGCCGGAAGGCTATTCCCGCTTGCCTGCGACGCCGGTCGACCCCAGGCCGCCGCTGCCGCGGGATGTCGTCTGCAGAGTGGCTGCCTCACGGAGCATGACGCGTAGCACCGGCGCAATGACCAGCTGGGCGATGCGCGCGCCGCGCTCCACCGCGAATGCTGACTCGCCAAAATTGGCGAGGATGACCAATACCTCGCCACGATAATCGGAATCGATCGTGCCCGGCGTGTTGAGCACCGTCACGCCGTGGCGTGCGGCAAGCCCCGAGCGCGGACGCACCTGCGCTTCAATCCCTTCCGGCAAGGCCAAGGCAAAGCCGGTCGGGATGACCGCGCGCCCACCCGGCGGAATCGCGATTGGCGCGTCAGCCGGAACCGCGGCGAGAAGATCGAGCCCCGCGGCGCCCGCGCTCTGATAGGCCGGGAGCGGCAGGTCGGCGCCATGCGCAAGCCGCAGGATCGGGATGTTGACGACGCTCATTCGGCGGGTGCCATCACCTTCAGCGTCGCGGTGATGCGGGCAATCAGCACCCGCGCCACCTCTTCCTTCGACTGTGACGGCCACGATTCGATGCCCGCCGCCGTGACGAGATGCACGGTATTGCGGTCGCTGCCCATGACGCCGGACTCCTTCGACACGTCATTGGCGATGATCCAGTCGCAGCCCTTGCGCCCGAGCTTTTCCCGGGCGTGCTCAATGACGCGCTCGGTTTCGGCGGCAAAACCCACGACCAGCCGCGGCCGGCCGGCTTTGCGCTTGGCAATGGTGGCGAGAATGTCGGGATTTTCCACGAGGGTGAGCGTGGGCGGACCTGCGGCCGTCTTCTTGGTCTTCTGCTTGCCTGCTTCGGCGACCCGCCAGTCGGCGACAGCGGCAGCAAAAATTGCGACATCGGCCGGCAGCCCGGCCTCGACCGCGGCCAGCATCGCCAGCGCGCTTTCGACATGGATGACCTTCAGGCCCGGCGGATCGGCAATCCTGACCGGACCGGAGACCAGCGTCACCTCGGCGCCGGCCTCGGCGGCCGCACGCGCGATCGCATGGCCTTGCTTGCCGGACGAGCGGTTGGCGATGTAGCGGACCGGGTCGATCGCCTCACGGGTCGGCCCCGAGGTGACGAGCACGCGAAGGCCAGCAAGCGCTCGCGGCGCTGTTGCGGCAGTTTGGCCGCTCGCCGACGCAGGGAAGAAGGTTTCGACCGCGGCGACGATCTCCAGCGGCTCGGCCATCCGCCCGATGCCGGCTTCACCGGATTCCGCCATCTCGCCGGCGTTCGGCCCGACGGTAGCGACGCCATCGGCACGAAGCTGCGCGAGGTTACGCTGCGTCGCCTTATGGCTCCACATCTGCGGGTTCATCGCCGGCGCGATCAGGATCGGCTTGTCGGTTGCGAGCAGCACGGTCGAGGCGAGGTCGTCGGCATGGCCGCCTGCCATCTTCGCCATCAGGTCGGCGGTCGCGGGCGCGACCACGACGAGATCGGTATCGCGGGCCAGCCGGATATGGCCGATGTCGAACTCGGTGACCGCGTCGAACAGATCGGTGAAGGCGCGCTCGCCGGCGATCGCGCCGGCCGCGAGCGGCGTGACGAATTGCTGCGCCGCCTTGGTCATGATCACGCGCACGCCGACGCCGCGCTCGCGCAGCCGGCGAATGAGATCGAGCGATTTGTAAGCCGCGATGCCGCCGGAGATGATGAGAAGGATGCGCTTGGAGGACAGAGACATTGGCGGCTCACGGCGACCAGGGATTCACGATTTCTACTTCGCAATTCTCGAAATCTTTGGTGTTACGCGTTACAACGATCATCCCGCGCGAACGGGCAATGCCGGCGATTTGCGTATCTATAATGCCAACCGGCGTCCCTCGCTGCCTTTGCGTCGCAGCGATATCCGCAAAATGCGCAGCTGCCCGCTCGTCGAATGGCAGGATGCGGCCGTGAAAGTCTTCGCCGAACATGGCATCGGCCAAAGCGGTTAGCGCCTCGCGCCGCCGACCGTTTTCCTTGATCGCAATCCCATACAGAATTTCAGCCTGGTTCAGTGCGGTCGTGAATAGGTCGTGACGCGGAATCGCATCGCACCAAACCACGACTTCCTCGGCGCCTTCAGGCTCCATGATTTCCGACAGCACATTGGTGTCGAGAATGAACATCACTTGAACTTCGGAACGTCGCGCATGCGGCCGCGCGGCAGACGCTCAAGCTCCAAACGTCCAGCCGAAGCAAATCGACGCCTTATGGCGGAAGCCAACCCGAATTCATCGCTTGGCGGCGCGTCGACAGCCCAGGTCAACAACCGCCGCGCCTCTTCCTCCATCGAATGACCGCTCTTTGCGGCCCGCAACCGGATCGCTTCCTTCACGCGATCGTTGAGGTTTCTGATGGTCATCGTGCCCATGAGGGAACTCCTTTGGCCACGAAGATAGGACATGACAGCATTGCAATCAATGCAATCACTTCCGGCTTCACTTCCAGAACACCAGAAGCGCCAGCAGGATCACGATCACCCACAGCGCGATCGTACTGCCGATGTTGTGCGCTGCCTGCGTCTTGCCGAGTTCGCTCACGCTATCGGTTGCAAGTACAAAGCCCTCGCGCGTCGCATGCTCGATCTGCTCGGCGAGCCGCGCGGCGCGGGTGAGGAGCGACGGCACCGTGCCAAGGAACTTGCCGAGCTCGCCGGCGCCGAGCCGCGCATCCTGCAGCATGCCGGCCGGGCCGAGATTATGGGTCAGCCATTCCCGCACCACCGGCTCGGAGGTGGTCCAGATGTTGAGCTTCGGATCGAGCATGCGGCCGACTCCTTCGGCCACCACCATCGTCTTCTGCAGCAGCAGCAGCTCGGGCCGCGTGCGCATGTCGAACAGCGCCGTCACCTCGAACAGCAGCGTGAGCAGGCGCGCCATCGAGATTTCTTCGGCGCGGCGATTATGGATCGGCTCGCCGATGGCGCGGATCGCCTGGGCGAAGGCATCGACGGAATGGTGCTCGGGGACATAACCCGCCTCGAAATGCACCTCGGCGGTGTGATGATAGTCGCGCATGATAAAACCGTAGAGGATTTCCGCGAGGAAGCGCCGTTCCTTCACGCCGAGCCGGCCCATAATGCCGAAATCGACCGCAACCAGTCGGCCTTCCCGATCCACGAACAGATTGCCGGGATGCATGTCGGCGTGGAAAAAGCCATCGCGCACCGCATGGCGCAGGAAGTTCTGGATCAGCACCTGGCCGAGGCGCGGCAGGTCGAGCCCGCGCGCGACCAGCGCCGCCCGGTCGGAGAGCGGCGTCCCGTCGATCCATTCGAGGGTCAGGACTTCACGCGCGGTAAGGTCCCAGTTGATCGCTGGCACACGAAAGTCGGGATCGTCCTTGGTGTTCTCCGCCATCTCGGACGCGGCCGCCGCTTCGAGCCGCATGTCGAGTTCGATCGCCACCGAGCGGGCAAGCGTCGCGATCACCTCGGTCAGGCGCAGCCGGCGCGCTTCGGCGGAAAACCGCTCGGCCTGGCGGGCAACAAAGCGAAAGGCGTCGATGTCAACCCTGAGGCCGTCCTCGACGCCCGGGCGCAAAACCTTGACCGCGACGCGCCGGCGTCCCTCCGGCGTTTCGATCTCGGCTTGGTGCACTTGCGCGATCGAGGCGGCCGCCACCGGCGGGCCGAAGCGGACGAACACCGACTTGAGCGGAACCCCGAGCGCCTTCTCCACCACAGCTTCCGCTTCCGCCTGAGGGAACGGCGGCATCTTGTCCTGCAGGCTTTCGAGATCGGCGGCGAGCGCGGTGCCAACCACGTCCGGCCGCGTTGCCAAGAACTGGCCGAGCTTGACGTAGCTGGGCCCAAGCGCACTCAGCGCGGTCGAGAGGCGGGTCGCCCCGGAGGCGGCGGTCGGCCGCTCGATCAGGCGGGCGAGCCGCAGCGCCGTGCGCGCCGTCGCCGGCAGCGGGCGGGGATCGACCAGCGCAAACACCCCCTGCCGCGCGAAGACGAAGCCGGCGCGGGTGAGGCGGAAGAAATGGGACAGCGGCGGGATCACGGGGCGCGGCTTCGATCCTTGCCCTCCCCCCTTTGCGGGAGCGGGCGGTCCGGCGCCGGAACAATCCCGCGCGGACCAAGTGAGAGGTAATGCCTCGCTATGCGCGCCGGGTCTACCCCTCACCCGGCTCGCACCGCACCATGGCTTTGTGCTCGCCACCCTCTCCCGCAAGGGGAGCGGGGTTTGTTACAGCCGCCAGCCCGAATGCAGCGCGACGATGCCGCCGCTCATCACCTGCACGTCGACACGGCGGAAGCCGGCCGCACGCATCATCGCCGCGAAAGCCTCAGGTCTGGGAAACTTGCGGATCGATTCGACCAGATAACGGTAGGCCTCGGCGTCACCCGCCACCATCCGGCCGAGCATCGGGATCACGTTGAAGGAATAGAGATCATAGGCCCGGTCGAACCACGGCACGTCGACGGTGGAGAATTCCAGACAGTAGAACCGCCCGCCAGGCTTTAGCACCCGGTAGGCTTCGCTCAGCGCCGCATCGATGCGCGGCACGTTGCGGATGCCGAAAGCGATGGTGCAGGCATCAAAACTTTTCGCGGCGAAGGGCAATGCCTCGGCATTGCCTTCGACGAAGCGCACGGCCTCATCGAGCCCGCGCTGGACCGCGCGTTCATGGCCGACGGTCAGCATGTCCGCATTGATGTCGCACACCGTCGCCCGCACGCCGGTGCCGCCGGCGTTAACGACGCGGAAGGCGATATCGCCGGTGCCGCCCGCAATATCGAGCAGCGCGAAGTCGTAGCCGCCGCGCGGCGGGTTCACCTTGGTGACGAGAATGTCCTTCCAGGCCCGATGCAGCCCGCCCGACATCAGGTCGTTCATCAGGTCATAGCGGCGCGCGACGGTATGAAACACATCATCCACCATCGCCTGCTTCTCGGCAAGCGGCACGGCGCGGAAGCCGAAATGGGTGTCTCCGGGTGGATCGCTCATGACAAATATTCCCAGGCATTTTCGCGCGAACCGTGCCACGGAACTGTCTCCGGTGGCTATCGGTTCGCCGCTGAATAACGGGCCGCGTCAACAAAGGTTCGAGGCGACCATAGCGCGGGACGCCGGCCGATGCCACAAAGGCGCGGCCGTTGCCCAGGGTGCCATAGGCGCGAATCGGGTGAGCGCGCTATCCTCAGCGCAAGAACCGTGCCCCGGCTCGGCGGCCGCATGATCGCTCCACCTCCCTTTCTCACCAGGAAAGCGACGACCAATCAGTGACTTGGCCCTGCTGCGCAATTCTGATTCCTGCACGATCCTGCGGATGGAGGTAATATCAATTTTTGCTATTTTTAGGTATCGGCGACAGAATGACGGCAGGAGGTGCATGGCCATGAACATGAACGTATCGCTGACGGATGATCTGGCGGAGTTCGTCAAGGCTAAGGTCGCGGCGGGACGCTATGCGTCATCGAGCGAGGTGGTGCGCGAGGCACTCCGCCTGATGGAGAAGATGGAGCGGCAGGAAGCTGAAAAGCTGAAGCTGCTGCGCGCGGCGTGGAAGGCTGGAATTGATAGCGGCGACGCTGCGGAAATGGATTTCAAGGCGCTGAAGAAGGAAGCCCGTGCGCGGCTCGGCAAGGCGAAAGCGTGAGTCCGTGGCGAAAGTCTCCTTTACACGCCAAGCCCGCGAGGACCTGCTGCAAATCTGGCTCGGGATTGCGCCGCATAACATCGACGCCGCCGACCGGGTCTTTGATCAGATCGAAAAAAGCTGCGGGTTGCTTCGCGAGCATCCGCAGCTGGGTCCGGCCCGTCCAGAAATTGGCGAGGGCGCGCGGGCGCTGATCGTC
>Ga0307417_10000708_pt1 | contig 13527 bp, 10 predicted proteins | sample SalMarWE160210MG_2_FD_202514 | JGI IMG/M metagenome (GOLD analysis project Ga0307417, IMG submission 202514) | Salt marsh sediment microbial communities from the Plum Island Ecosystem LTER, Massachusetts, United States - WE1602-10 | ecosystem: Environmental > Aquatic > Marine > Intertidal zone...
CATCCCTTCCAGGCCCAGGATGAACTGCGGGAAGAACGTCAGGTTGAAACCAACGAAGATGATGATCGCCGAAAACTGGCCCCAACGCTCGGGGTACATTTTTCCGGTAATCTTCGGGAACCAATAATGCATGCCTCCGAGGAAGGCCATCACCGTGGCACCGACCATGATGTAGTGGAAGTGCGCCACCACGAAGTAGGTGTCTGTGACGTGGACGTCAAATGCCAGCGAGGCCAGCATCACGCCCGTTAAGCCGCCGACGGTGAACAACCCGATGAATCCAAGGGCATAGAGCATTGGCGTCTTGAAAGAGATATGGCCCTTGTTCAGCGTGGCGGTCCAGTTGAATACCTTGATCGCCGAGGGCACCGCCACCACGAAACTCAGGAACGAAAACACTGTGCTGGCGTAGGGGGATTGCCCGGAAACGAACATGTGATGCCCCCAGACCATGAACCCGAGGGCCGCGATCGCCAGGCTCGAAAAAGCCACAACTTTGTACCCGAAGACACGGCTCCGACTGAAGGCAGCGATCAGTTCGCTGATTACCCCCATGGCGGGCAGAATCATGATGTAGACGGCTGGGTGGCTGTAGAACCAAAACAGGTGCTGGTACAGGATGGGGTCACCGCCGGTCGACGGATCGAAGAAGCCAATTCCGAAGGCATGGTCCACGCCGATCAACAACACCGTGATCGCCAGAATCGGCGTAGCCAGAACCATGATCAGGCTGTTGGCATAGTTCGACCAGACAAACAGCGGAATCCTGAACCAAGTCATGCCCGGGGCCCGCATCTTGTGGACCGTGACGATGAAGTTGATGCCGGTGAAGATCGACGAAAACCCGACGATGAACACTCCGGCGGTGGCGATCACCACCGATGTGTTGCTGTAGAGCGTGCTGTAGGGCACATAGAACGTCCAGCCCGTATCGATCCCGCCCGTAAGCACGGCCCCCAGGGTAAACACGCCGCCCAGCATAAAGACGTACCAGCTGGCGAGGTTGAGCCGGGGGAAGGCCACATCCTTAGCCCCGATCATCATAGGGATGAGGAAGTTGCCCAGCACGGCCGGGATGGCCGGGATCAAGAAGAACCACACCATGATGATCCCGTGCATCGTAAACAGTTTGTTGTAGGTTTGCGGCTGGACCAGGTCGCCCTGGGGCGTTAAGAGCTCCAGGCGCATCATGGCGGCCGCCGTCCCGGCGATCGAGAAGAACACGATGACCGAGAGCAGATACAGGATCCCAATCCGCTTATGGTCCGTCGTCAGCAACCATGAACGTATGCTGGTGCTGATGTTCAAGTAGTTGGGTTTTGACTCAGAAAGAGTTGTTTCCATCACCTGCACCTGGATTCTACGTTCATTGCGGTTGGGCCAACGACTTGATGTAATCCACCAGGTCGCTCATCTGCGTGTCGTTGATCTGGTCATTGAAATCGGGCATCACCGGTTGGTAGCCGGCCACGATCGATGCCATCGGGTCACGGATGGATTCTATGATGAAGGCTTCGTCCGCCGTGACCGTTTGCCCCGATTCAAGCGCCACCTGGCTGCCGAACAGCCCGGACCAGGATGGGCCGACGCCCGAGCCATCCGGTTTATGACAGGATAGGCATCCCAACTGAGTGGCAAGCTGTTCTCCAGGTGACATGTCGGCCCGGGCTTCCATGCCCCCCAGATTGAGCCAGGTCTCATAGTCCACCTGAGTCATCACCACAACCTCGCCGATCATAGCCGAATGGGCCATGCCGCAGTATTCGGCGCAAAACAGATGATACGTGCCCGGCTGGGTGGGCTGGAACCAGAGCTCGGTCGTCCTCCCCGGGATGACATCCTGCTTGATCCTGAAGGCGGGCACGTAGAAACTGTGAATGACATCTTGGGACGTCATAATCAGGCGCACCGGGCGGCCGACGGGCACGTGCAGCTCGTTGATCTCCCGATACCCGTTGGAGTGCTCAACCTTCCACATCCACTGCTTCCCCACCACGTAGATATCGATCGTGTTGGGGGGCGGTGAATGGTCGGTGAAGAACAGGGATCCAGCCCAATAGAACACGCCCAGGCTGATCACAAACGGCACCGCCGCCCAGAAGAACTCCAGGCGATAATTGCTGGTTTGTTTGCCAGACCGGTCGGCGTTTGAGCCTTCCCGATATCGGATGCCGAAATACAGGATCAGGCCGGCGATGAGCAGGATAAAGAAGACACTCAGGCCGAGGAGAACGTAGAACAAAGCGTCCACCTGGGTGGCCATGGTCGAGGCCTCAGGGGGCAAGGGATTGAAGCCGGTCATAGTCTCTTCCAAATTGTCATGATAACTAGGTCATTCGCTCCCACGTCGGACAGTTGGCAATCCACCCTACCGGCCATGCTAGCCCCCACCGCTTCCGGTTGTCGGAGAAGCGGTCGGGGTTTCGGATATGGCGGGTGTCGGCGTGGGCGTCGGGGCGCGCGTCGGCACGCCTTGATCGGCGACAATTTCCATTGCCCGGTCGATCGGCATATGGATGATGCCTGCGCCCTTGTTCACCCAGCCGTAGCTGCTCAGTTGCGCCTGCTGTGTCGCCCGGACCTCCTGCAAGTCCTTGGCGGGATCGACCTGCAAACGCGGCGCCGGCGGCTCGATCGCCGTCGGCGTCGGACCGGTGCCATAGGCACTTACCTGACGCTGCCGAAAGAGGGAAAACAGCCCAGCGACCACGGCCAACGAAAGCACCAGCAGGATCATCAAGCCGATCCCGGCCAAGGTGACCCCTCGAGGCGAGGCGTCCTGATGCTCGTAACCCGGCCGTGCTGCGTGATCGCCTGCGTGATGGGGATCCATATCAGCCACTTTCAAACGCTCCCCTGGGACTCGATTGCGGCACATTGATCAGCGGTGCCGGAGCCCGTCTCAAGGCGGTCACAAACCAGGCGACCCATAGCCCACCTACGGCAACGCTGAGCGCGATGTCCATCCAATGGATGGTCAGGCCATGCGTGTAGTAGGCTGGCATGGCCATCCAGTAGGTCTCCACCCAGCGCATCAGGAAGATCACCCCTGCCAGCCCGGCCAAGGCTCTGAAACTGCGTTTGATGACCGGCGAAATCAGCAGAAGCAGCGGTGCGAAGAAGTGCAGCACGATCAGAGAAATGGTGACGGCTTGCCAGCCAGCCGTGCCCCGATGTAGGACCCAGCTGATCTCCTCGTCGGTGTTGCCGGACCAGGTGATGATGAACTGTGAAAACTGCATGTAGGCCCACAAGATCACGAAGGCCACCGTCAGGTTCCGCAGGTCGGCGATTGGCCGAGGGTAACCTTCGACGCGCTTGACCTCGGCTTCGGATTTCAGATCCCCACCAATCAGACGGGAGAGCAACACGATCGTAAAGGTCAGGGCCGCCAGCGCTTCTCCCATCACGAATATCAATCCGTAGATCGATGAGTACCAATCGGGCTCGAGGGTCATGACCCAGTCAAATGATGCAAACGAGGCCGTCAGCACGAAGATCACCAGCCCCAACCCGCCAAACCCCTGCTCGAGGCGGATCGACGGGCCTTCGCCTCCCTCATCCCGTCTTCGCCACCATCGGTTCATCACCCAGGCGAATCCGATCCACACCACAAAGTAAAAGACCGTGCGGCCGATAAACGCCATGGGGTTGAGATAAGGCGCCTTGTGCTGAAGCAAGGGATCGGCTGCCGCGGCGCCCTGGACCGCCCATGGGTAGATCTTGTCCAGGTTGAATGCGATGGGGATGAAGGCCAAGGCCATCAACGGGAGGGTGTTGGTGCCGGCCTCGAACAACCTATGGACTGTGTTTCCCCAGCGCCCGCCCGCCATTTGGTGAAGAAGCGTCAGGCCGAGAAAGCCCACCGTCAGGTTGGCCCAGAAGACATAGGCAAGCAGATATGACTTGAAGAACTGCCCGCTGTCGACAAACGATCCGTACAAGCACAGCGCCCCCACGCCCACGGCCAGGAGCACACTCCAACGTTGGATCTTGGTCAAGGTTTCAAGGGCAGAGTCAAGGACTTTCACTGCGACGCCTCACTTTTCAGTTGCTGCTGGACATCTGCAGGCGCGCTCTCGATCGGTGCGTCCTGGCTCAGCTGGAGCGCGCGGATGTAGGCCACAATCGCCCAACGATCAGCTGGGGCCACGCGGTCCGAGTAATCGAACATTCGCCCAAAGCCGTTGGTGATCACATCGAAGAAATGGCCCGGTGGGGCATTGCGCAGCCGATCGATGTGGTAGCTCGGCGGCGGCGGGAAACCGCGTTGTACGACGATGCCGTTGCCATCTCCCACCAGCCCGTGGCAAGGAGCACAGTAAATCTCGAAACGCTGCTTCCCCCTCTGGAGCAGCTGAGCATTGACCTCCACCGGAATGTCTTGTACCAATTCGCCATCGGCCGTCTTGCCGGTGTAGAAGGCAGGATCAGCGTTCAGCTGGCCGCGCGCCACGGTGTCGGGCACGAGTGGTCGCGAGGCCATGCCGTTGCTGAAGAAGGCATTGGCTTCAAGGGGCTCATACCTCGCCTGATCGGTCATCGACGGCTGGCAGGCCGACAGGGACAACAAACCGCCCGCGGCCAGGGCGAGCCAGACCAGGCGACGCGTTCGCTTTTTTGTGAGGGTTCGTTGATCAGGGCGCAACTTCGGACACCTTCTCCGGCCCCAGGCCTTCCAAGAAGGCGCGGGTCTTGTCGAGATCGAATTTAGGATCATCCGCCTCTATGCACAAGAAGAAGCGGTCCTGGCTGGCACGTTGGAATTCTGGCACGTTGAACACAGGATGATAGGGCATGGGCAGTTTGTTCAGGAAGAACATGCTCACCACGGCCGTCAGAGCTGCAAACAAGATGGTGAGCTCAAACGTGATCGGAATAAAGGCCGGCCAACTGTTGAGCGGCCTCCCGCCGGAATTGATTGGGTAAAAGATTACAGCCGAGGAGTACATCATCCCGAAGGCGGTCAAGGCGCCTATCAAGCCGCCGGAGAAGACAAGGATCGGAATCAAGCTTCGTTTGTGCCCCACCGCCTCCCCAAGCCCTTCAATAGGAAAGGGGGTGTAGGCGTCGAAAGCATGAAAGCCCGCGTCGCGCACCTTCTCCGACGCTGCCACCAGGTCGTCCGGCTCCTCGAATTCCGCCATCAGCCCATACAGCTGAGGACCGTCTTGCGCCATATCGCCACTCCCCGACAATGATGCCGTCTCCGCCACCTAAGCCTCCGCCTCAGCCTGATGAGTCTTGTGCACCAACTCGCGCACCTCGAAAATGGAGATCGAAGGCATGGACCGCACGAACAGGAACATCATGGTGAAGAAGAAGCCCATAGATCCGAAGAGAATTGCCCAGTCCCAGATCGTCGGCGTGAAGAACCCCCAGGCCGAAGGGAGGAAATCTCGAGACAGGCTGACTACGATGATAATGAAGCGCTCCAGCCACATGCCGATATTGATGATGATCGACAAGATGAACAGCACCACCAGGTTTTTGCGAACCTGCGGGAACCACAAGGCTTGTACGATGACCACGTTGATCAGGATGAGCAGCCAATACCACAGCGCGTAGGGCCCAAAGGCGCGGTTTTGAATCAGGTAGGACTCAAACGTGCTCCCGCTGTACCAGCCCATGAATAGCTCCATGGCGTAGCCATAGGCCACAATCAAGCCAGTCGCCAGCATTACTTTCGCCATGTAATCCATGTGTTTCATGGTGATCAGGCCCTCCAGATGGAAGACCTTGCGCAGCGGGATGGCCAAGGTGAAAACCATGGCGAAGCCGGAATAGATGGCTCCGGCCACAAAGAATGGCGGTGTAATCGTCGAGTGCCAGCCGGGCACAAGGGCGTAGGCAAAGTCGAGGCCAACGATACTGTGTACGGAGACCACCAGCGGGGTGGCCAGCGCCGCCAGCAGGAAGTAAGCCACCTTGTAGCGCTCCCAATGCCGGGCCGAGCCTCGCCAGCCCATGGCCAGCATGCCGTAGATTGTCTTCAAGATCTTGGGCTTGGCTCTGTCACGCATAGTCGCCAGATCGGGCAGCAAGCCGATGAACCAGAAGACAATCGACACTGTGCCGTAGGTGGAGATTGCGAACAGGTCCCACACCAGCGGACTGCGCCATTGGGGCCAAAGGCCCATGGTGTTAGGGTAGGGCATGATGAAAAAGGCAAACCATGGCCGGCCCAGGTGCAGAATGGGAAACATTCCGGCTGCGGCCACAGCGAAGATCGTCATGGCTTCGGCGAAACGGTTGATCGATGTCCGCCATTCCTGCCGGAACAGCAGAAGGATGGCCGAGATCAGCGTCCCGGCATGGCCGATACCGATCCACCACACAAAGTTGGTGATGGCGAACCCCCAGGCCACGGGGACCATGATCCCCCAAATTCCGACACCCTGATAGAACAAGTAAGTGACAGCCAGCAGAAAGATCATAAAGAACATGCCGACCACGGCGAAGCCGATCATCCACGCCAGCGGGGTGTCGCGGGTCAGAACCACCTCGGTGATCTTTTCCGTCACCGAGAGATAGGTCTGCCCAGGATGGAGCAGCCCCTTAACCACGGGGTTGTCGTTCACAGCTTTCTTGGCTCGCCCTTCGACGGTCATAAAGTCTTCTCTCTCTTCAAGCCTGGGCTAGGCTGTGCCGTCCAAATCGGCCATCTCGGGGTTGGCATTCCGGAATTTGTAAAGATACGTCGTCCGCGGCCTCGTGTTCAACTCGGCAAGCAGCGTGTAGTTGTGCTTTTGGTGTTTGAGATCCGCCACGTGAGACTTGGTGTCATTGATGTTGCCGAAGGTAATCGCCTTGGTTGGGCAGGCCTGCTGGCATGCCGTCTGAATCTCGCCATCGATCACCTCCCGGCCCTCCTCCTCGGCCGAGATCCGGGCGTGGGTGATCCGCTGAACACAGTAGGTGCATTTCTCCATGACACCACGCGAGCGCACGGTCACATCGGGGTTGCGAACCATCTTCAGGCTTTCGGTTGTCTGGTCCGCGAACTGCAGGAAGTTGAAACGCCGCACCTTGTAGGGACAGTTGTTCGAACAATAGCGGGTGCCGATGCAGCGGTTGTAGACCATATCGTTCAGGCCCTCGTCGCTGTGCACTGTGGCGCCGACGGGACAAACGACTTCGCAGGGTGCGTTTTCGCACTGCATACAAGGTACGGCCTGATGATAGATCTCCGGGTTCTCGGGGCTTCCGGCAAAGTAGTCATCCACCCTCAGCCACTGCATCTCCCGGCCGATGTTGACCTGTTCCTTTCCAACGACCGGAATGTTGTTTTCGGCGACACAGGCGGCGATGCAGGCATTGCAGCCAGTGCATGCGCTCAGGTCGATCGACATGCCCCAGGCATAGCCATCTTCGTAGCTGAATTGGTTGTACAGAGATGGCTTGCTTGATTGTGGTTCTTCAGGTTGGATTTTTCCGGAGGTGAAGGCCGTCAAGTCTTCGACACGTACGAGATCGCGGCCCTCCATCGTGTGATGGTTTTGGGTCGTGGCCAGCGTATAGCTGTCACCCGTGGCTCGGATTTTCAACCCGCTATCGAACCAGGGATGTTGGAGACCGCGAAGCTGATAAGCGTCATAGCCAATGCCCTGGCCCACTCGGCCCGAGAGCTGGCGGCCATAACCAAGGAATACCGTCACTGTGGCTGGCGCCTGTCCTGGCATGACCCAGACCGGCGCCTGTATCTTGCGGTCCTGATACTCGAGTTCGATCAGCTGACCGTTGTCGAGCCCCATCTGACCGGCCGTGGCGGGCGAAACCCAGGCCACGTTGTCCCAGGTGACTTTTGTCAGGGGCTTGGGCAACTCCTGCAGCCACCCATTGTTGGACAAACTGCCGTCCCAAATCGTGGGGTCGGGCCTGAAGACGATCTCAAGATCCTGCCCGGAAGCTGATGTGGCGGCCTTAGGTGCTCCGCCCAACTCATCCTGAGGCGTGACATCCACCTGAGGCAGCGCCGAGTTTGCCACCATTCCGTCATGGAGCGTAAGTCGCCAGAAGGTTTCGAAGTCGGAGCCCGACGGCGCATTGGCCTGCCAATAGCCCTTGACAACATCGTGACTGGTGGCATCAGCCTTTCCGAGCAACAGGGCCAGCAATTCATGTTCCGATTTGCCCGAGTACAAGGGCTCGATCAAGGGCTGCACAATGGTGATTGTGCCGTCGAAGGCCCGCGCATCGCTCCACGTTTCGAGTGGGTGGGTCGCCGGCACGTGCCAATCCGCCAGGACCGCCGTCTCGTCAACATAGAGACCCTGGTAGACCTTGAACGGTACCGTGGGAAGGACCTCGGAGAAGCCCAGATCACCCGGCGCGGAGTAGGCAGCATTAATCCCCAATATGACGAGCACCTCGACTTCGCCATTCTTGATGGCCGCAACCAAATCTTGCAGCGATTTCGATTGAGGTGCTGGCGCCGCTTCCACCGGTTCCGTGTAAGTCACACAGTTCCCGACGGCGTTCAGGGCGTGGTTGATGGCGTGAACCAACGCGTGGACTTCGGCAGGCTGGCCCCGGCCGGCCATGACCACAGCATGGCCCGATGCGGCTTTGAGATCGGCCGCCACGGCCTTCGCCCACTGCGCCGCGTCCTTGCTGAGATCGCCCGGGACATCAATCCCCAACCCGAGTTCAGCTGCCACGGCCCGCGCCATGCCGTCGATGTTCCCGGCTCCGAGTGGCAGACGGTGGTCCGCCATGGTTCCGGTCAACGTCGGGGACGGTTCCGCCACGTACAGCCGGTTCATGTCCGTCTGGCCCTCGCGGACCTTGCGCCGCGCGGCAAAATCATGCGCGTACCGGACGCGGTCGGGCCCTTCTGAAAGGAAATCGGCGTCCAACGCAAGGATGACGTCGGCTTGGGTGAAATCGACCTGTGTCGCCACCGCGCGCCCAAATGCCATTTGGGCCCCACCCAGAATGGCGTCTCGGGTGACCGGCTGGTACTGGTGCCAGGTGGCGCGAGGATAGGCGCTTAGCAGTTGGCCAATTTGGTCAGCCAGCGTGGGCGAAGTGACCATTCCGGTCAGGATCCGAAGCCCCGCGCCCTGCTTGCTCTCTTGTCCGTTCAGAGCGTGGGCCATCTCCGAGGCGAACGCCTGCCAGGTCTTGATCTGGTTCCCGCTGGTGATAACCTGGGCGCGATCGGGGTCATACAGATCAAGCACGCTCGCCTGGGCGAAGCTATCCGTCGCTCCCAAGCTTGCGGGGTGATCAGGGTTGCCCTCGATCTTCGTCGGCCTGCCCTCGTGGCTTTCGACCAACACCCCGTTGGCAAAGCCGTCGTGAAGCGTCGCCGAGGCGTAGAACTGAGGCTTGCCGGGAGTCATCCCCTGCGGCTGGTCGACGTAGGGGACGATCTTTTCCTCCGGATAGCGAACGCAGGCCGTCAACCCAGCCAGGCCAAGCGAGGCGGCCATAAGCTTGAGGAAGCCGCGCCGCGTGACCGTGTCAACCCATTGATCCGCCCCAGCCGGAAACTCGTACTTAAGCCAATCCTGGAAATTGGCTGTTTTGGCCAGCTCTTCCAGGCTGCGCCATTGGCCCGGATCGTCCGCTTTCAAAAAGCGTTGGCGAATGGCGTCCGGGTTGAAGGATTTCTCCACTTGCCCTCCTTGGCGCGTCATCGATGGCATGTCGAGCAACTCGTGAGCAGACTCAGATTGATGTCGTTCTGCTTGACCAGCTGCTCACCCAAGACAGCTTGATTCGCCGGAGGTTGGTAGTCGGCGTTGAAAACCTGGTCGGCTGGCCGCAGGTACTTTTCGGGGTGGCGGTGACAGTTGAGACACCAGCTCATCTTAAGGGACTCACCCTTCCAGGTGATAGGCATTTTGCCGATGGGACCATGGCAGGTCGTGCACCCCACACCCTTGGCAATGTGGATGCTGTGGTCGAAATAGACATAGTCCGGCAGGTCATTGATCCGAGTCCATTGGATGGGTGTGTTGTTCGCAAAGCTATCCCTGATCGGAGCCAGGATGGCAGCGTTGGTCCACACTTGCGAGTGGCAGGTCATGCAGGTTTTGGTCGGGGGCACGCCGGCGAAGGATGCGTCTTCCACCGAAGTATGGCAATAGCGACAATCGAGCCCGAGACCTTCGACATGATGCTGATGGCTGAAGGGCACGGGCTGCGGAATGACCACATTCTGCTGGGTCAGGTACGGTGACCAAACGATAAGCCACCAAGCCCCGGCGATTGCGGCCATGAGCAAGCCGCCGCCGACAATGCTCAGTAGAGCAATCGAATTCGCGGAACGGTGGAAGATTTGCCCCATTAGGCAACCTCTCAACGGTAACGCAAACGAATGCAAAGGCCGGCATCGGCCTTCACGCCACCTCGGATTGGCTTTTAGAAGTTCTGCAAACTGCCTGCGTGGTACTGGGTCGTTGTGAGCAGGATTTCCGGTCCTTCGACCCTGCAGGAATTACTCCGCCCTCCCGGGGCGAGGTCTCCGGCCTAGCCGGACCCGTGACATTATAGCATCACGACCCGTGGCCAATGCAAGCCCGGGGTCCCAATATTACGGGTGAAGCGGCCCGGGCTCATCAGACCTTGGCAATAATACTCTATTTCACAATCATCGCACATTAAGAGTACATGACTGTAACACCGCAGGTCAAGGAAAGCCTCTGACCGCCGGTGGGAAACGAAGTCGGGAAGGAGTCCCTATCTGGTCGCAACAATCCCGGGACGGCGGCCCCGCCAGGTCTCGCCCTCACTGGCAATTTCGAACTGGCGTCCAATGCGAAGCAGTCGGCCCTCGGAAAAATCTGGGCCCAATAACTGCACACCGATCGGCATGCCACCCGAGTCAAACCCAGCCGGGATTGAAAGGCCCGGTATGCCGGCATGGTTGGCGGGAACAGTTAACAGGTCAGCGTACTGCATTAACACAGAATCCCCATACACCCGGCCCAACTCGAACGCCGTAGTGGGGGTGGTCGGAGTCAAGAGGGCATCCAGCCTGTGCTCGCCCTGCGCGGTGAAAGCGCCATCGAAGTCCTGGCGGATCAACGAGCGCACCCGCAATGCACGCCGGTAGTAGTCCCGTTCGTACTGTGCCCCGGAAACGTACATGCCCATCAGGATGCGTAGTTTGGGCTGAACCCCAAAACCGTGCCCGCGTGTTTCGCGGTACATCTCGGCCAAACCATCCACCGGACCCGGGAACCTGTAGCCGTATTTGACGCCATCGTATCGATGCAAGTTGGAGGCAGCTTCAACGCGTGAGATCACGAAATAGGCCGGGATACCCAGGTGGGTATGGGGCATCGGTACGCCCTCGACGATTTCGGCACCGGCACTGGCCAGGGTCTCAGCGGTTTGGTGCACGACCGCCTCGATCTCGGGATCAATCGATTGCTCCCTCAGTTCGCCGGTCTCGGGATCGGGGTAGGCCAGCCTAAAGTAGTTCGGTGAAAGCCCGATTCTCAGGCCTTCGACCCCCCGCTCCAGTTCGGCCAAGTAGTCAGGGACTTCAACCGCGGCCGCTGTGGCGTCCGCCGGATCGGCGCCAGCCATCGCTCCCAGCATGGCGGCCGCATCGGACACGTCTCGCGAGACAGTCCCCGGACAGTCCAACGAAGACGCAAAGGCGATCAACCCATAGCGTGAGACGCGTCCGTAGGTCGGCTTTAGGCCGACCACGCCGCAGAAAGCTGCCGGCTGGCGGATCGATCCGGCCGTATCTGTGGCCAAGGAGAGCGCGGCCTCACCCGCAGCCACAGCCGCCGTGCTGCCGCCCGAAGACCCGCCCGGAACCCGCGTCGGATCCCAGGGATTCCCGGGTGGAGGCAGGAACGCCGAAGACTCATTCGAAGATCCAAAGGTGAACTCGTCCAAGTTAACCTTGCCCACCGTCACGGCACCGGCAGCTTCCAAACGAGCAACTGGAGTGGCGGTGTAAGGGGCTGTGAAGGTCTCAAGGATTCTGGATCCGGCAGTGGAACGGGTCCCTTCGACGCAGAAGATGTCCTTAACCGCCACCGGCACACCGGCCAATGGGCCGGGATCCTGACCGGCTTGGACGGCCCGATCGACCGCCTCGGCCTGGCTGCGTGCGCGCCCTTCCGCCAAGCTGACATAGGCGTGGATGTAGGCCCGGTCATCCGGCTCGGGCTCGTAGGGCTGGCTTGTCGGCGCCCGCCCATCGATATCTTTGATCCGCCGCAGGGTTTGAGTGAGCACCTCCGAGGCGGATGTTTCTCCAGCCCGAACACGTCGGGCGATTTCCAATGCGCCCAGGTCCACGAGGGCTTCCGTCACTCTAGAGCCTCCTGGGGGATGTCGGGGACGACCAGGTAGCGATTTTCAACTTCTGGAGCCTGGGCCAGGATGGCATCCGCCTTGTCGGCCTCCTGGGCCCGGTCTTTCCGGATGCCCGGGCGCGTCGCGTCCGAATAGGGCACACCATGGGAAGTGATTGGGAGAGTCTCATCCACGTCGATGGCATCCAGAGCACGGATCGCCCGCAATTGGCCATTCAGCTCACGCCGGAGATAATCTCTTTCCTCCGGCTCCAAAGCCAGCGCAGCCAGCTCGACCAAGCGATCAAACACTTCGGCCGAGATTTCGCCTTGGTCAGGTGGGGTTGGGGCCACATGTACCTCCTGCTTCCAACGGCGAACATTGTACCCTTGCGCCGCTGCCGGGTCAAAGATCGGCGCCGTCAACCCGCATGCTATAATCCCGTCGTAAGTTCCTCGCCAGGGAGGTGATCGCCAATGGGCGTCCCCGCAGCCTTGTCCTCCAGCCCGTCATTGGAGCTGTCTGACGAACATCAGATGATCCGCCAGGCAGCCCGAGATTTCGCCCAAAACGAGATCGCGCCCATCGCCGCCGAGTACGATGAGAGCGGCGATTTTCCGCTTGAAACAATCCGCAAGATGGGTCAAATGGGCTTTATGGGCGTCGAGGTCGCCGAAGTCTACGGCGGATCCGGAATGGACACGCTGGCCTACACGCTGGCACTGGAGGAAATTTCCAAAGCCGACGCAGCGCATGGCACGATCATGTCGGTCAACAACTCGCTCTTTTGCAACGCCGTCGAACGATTCGGGTCGGAAGACCAGAAGCAACGCTACCTCAAGGCGGTGGCCTCAGGCGAGGCGATTGGCGCATACTCCCTGACGGAGCCGATGTCCGGCTCCGACGCTGCCACCATGGCCTCTCGGGCCGTGCGAGATAGCGAGGATTACATTATCAACGGGCGAAAATCCTGGGTGACCAACGCTCCGGCAGCCGACTTCATCCTTCTCTTTACCATGACTGCCCCCGAGGCGGGTCACAAAGGGATCACAGCCTTCATTATTGAGACGGATCGAGAGGGGTTCAGTCGGGGGAAGAAGGAGCCCAAGCTAGGTATCCGGGCCTCGGCCACCAGTGAAATCCTCTTCGACAACTACCGCTGCCCGGCCGCCAACCGTCTGGGGGAAGAGGGGGCAGGTTTCAAGATCGCCATGACGGTGCTCGACGCCGGGCGAATCGGAATCGCCGCCCAAGCGT
>Ga0307417_10000709_pt1 | contig 13524 bp, 10 predicted proteins | sample SalMarWE160210MG_2_FD_202514 | JGI IMG/M metagenome (GOLD analysis project Ga0307417, IMG submission 202514) | Salt marsh sediment microbial communities from the Plum Island Ecosystem LTER, Massachusetts, United States - WE1602-10 | ecosystem: Environmental > Aquatic > Marine > Intertidal zone...
CGTGAACGTAGGCCTCGATGGTTCGATCGGCGAATCCCCGCAGCTGCATGTCGCCGATCATCCGTTCTCGAAGCTTGCTCATGACGCACCCCTTTCCAGGCGACGGTCTGACTCCGTCGACCTGTCACGAGAAGTGCGTCATCCAACTCCACTTCGCCACCACAAAGGAGCGGCGAACCAGCGCACCCCCATCCGCCGCAGGCGGATTGAGTTCAACAACCGCATGCAGCGGATGGCAGGGCGCGGCCGCTGCTTGGCTCGAGGACGCCAGGTACCGCTATCCTGGTGTCATGATGAAGCGGATCAAGCCGAAACGAGGTTTCCGGAAGCTGGCGGCACGCGGGTTCCGGGGCTATCCCATCGCGACCGTGGCCTTCTACGGGCCCGACAACACCCGCGCGTCAAAGGCCGCAGTCGGCGTCGTCATGGCTGAGAACAAGGAGCCTGCGGTCATGCAGCGGTGGTTCTCGGATGACACAGACGTCCGGCATGACCCCGCGATCGGTGCCGAGATCGTCGAGTTCCTGCGGCCGTATAAGGTCAAGTCGGTAGTCGCCACCGACCGGATCATCGGGTGCCCGCACGAGGAAGGCGAGGACTATCCCGTTGGGGAGTCGTGCCCAACGTGTCCCTTCTGGGAAGGCCGGGACAGGTTCACTCACGAGCTCGTGTAGCAAACCGCGGCCCTTGGCGTTGGGAGTGTTGGCTTCACGATCGAAGGAGGCGGCTCGAGCAGGCCCCGGCGGTCGCCGTGAAAGCGCTGATTCTTCCTCGTGGCCGTGCGACCGCCCAAGACCTAGAGAAGGGGACGTCCCCTCGGTCTTTGACGCAAGGAGAATCTGCACCGGCAACTTCATACACCGCGCTGCACTCTCCTCATGACGCGCACAAACAAGCTCTTCACTCTCTACATCGAGTTCGACGGTGGGTCGTACCTCGCCCAGGCCGCTGGACGGAGCCCACGCGATGCGGTCATCCGGTGGGCCGGCTCCACGGATGATCTGGTTCTTGTCGGGTTGGACGAGGCGTTTCGATTTACGGTCAGTACTCAGCTCGCCGACGTCAATCGCCTTCACGCAGTCTACGGTCTCCGGAATGTGTGGGCCCATGACTTCGACTTTGGCGACCAGCTGGCGGTCTTCCACGTCATCGAGACGACAACATGAGCTGAAGCTGGTTACGCCTCCGCTGCATGGTGCGCGTGTGCCCGGAGTGGCTCAGGGGCCCATGTCCTCGCAGCGGTGTACGTCCACCGAGTTCGACCCCTACGCTCAAAGAAGGAGCAGCCACCCTTGACTCCCGCCCCGGTATGACCGATAGTAGTACTGGAGGTCTTCAATGAGCGTTGCGAAAGTCGCCGTCAGCCTTGATGAGCAGGCACTTGCCAAGGTGGACCAGCTGGTCAAGGAGGGTAAGTTCCCGAGCCGGAGCCGTCTGATCCAGGATGCAGTAGCCGAGAAGCTCGAACGCATGCGGAAGACCCGGCTTGCCGCCGAGTGCGCCAAGCTCGACCCTTCGTTTGAGCGGGACATGGCGGAAGAGGGTCTGTCGGAGGAGGTCGGCTCGTGGCCCGAGTACTGAGGGGCGATATCTTCTGGGCGAACCTCAACCCAACCAGGGGACATGAACAAGGTGGACACCGGCCCGTACTCATCCTGAGTCACGAGGTCTTCAACCAGCGGTCCGGTACCGTGATTGCGGTCGCGATCACCAGCCAGCCGCAGCAGGCGGGCTTCCCTCTGTCGCTCGAGCTCGAAGCATCCGGTTTGCCAAAACGGTCCTGGGTGAAGATCAGCCAGATCCGTACGCTCGCGATCCAGCGCCTCGGCGCCAAGGCCGGCCAGGTCTCAGTCGAGGAGCTCGAACAGGTCGTGTTGGGCCTCAACGAGATCATCGGGGCGTGATCAGCGCTCAAACTACGCGCTCCTCCGGCACGCGAGACGTTCCCTCGCCCTCCCGGGAGGACGGGAAACGGGAAACGAAAGGCGACCCCCACCCACCCAGGCCAGTGACGGAGTGACGGAGGCCCCCACCCGTCCGGAGAACACAGGCAAAGCGTATTTCAGAGCATGTGACGTTCGACGGGACGTGCCATGCTTTGATGGTTTTTCTGTACAGCCGCCTCCATGTCGGCACGATCGGGGAAAACCTCAAGCTTGGCAATCCACGGGAACGGCGTTCGCCCGTGTGGCCTCAGCATCGATGAGGCGCCTCGTTGCCAGCCCGGAGCGGGCCTTGAAATCAGTTCAGGGGCTGAGTCCGTTGCCCGCTTCGAGGCAGGTGACGACGGGCATCTGCAGAGCAGACGTCCGGGCGGAGGATCCGCAGAGAAGCCCCCCTACCCGCCCACCAGCACCATCGTGATGTCACATACATTGGTTCCGGTCGGACCGGTGACGAGGGCGTCGTCGACGGCCTCGAGGGCGGTCGCCGAGTCGTTGCCGGCAAGAGCCGCAAGGGGATCGACGCCAGCGCGGTCCATGCGGTCGACGGTGCCGGGGTCGACGATGGCACCGGCATTGTCGCTGAAACCGTCGATACCGTCGGTGCCGGCGGCGAGGAGCACGGCCGGCCCGGCACCGGCCAGCTGGAGCGCCGCGGCGACGGCGAGCTCCTGATTGCGGCCGCCGCGGCCGGAGCCGCGGACCGTGACAGTGGTCTCGCCGCCCAGCACCAGCGCCGTCGGCCGGCGAGGGGCGAGGGCCGCCGCCAGCCCACCCAGCTGGCGGCCGCGGGCCGACGCCTCGCCCGCGAGCGGTTGCGACGGGGACAGCACATCGTAGCCGGCTGCGATCAGGGCGCCGGCGGCGGCGTCAACGGCGGTGCGGTTGTTGGCGAGCAGCACGACGCGGCTCGCCACCGTCCACGTTGTGTTGGCACTGGTCGGATCGCCGGCGCGGGCGCGCAGATGAGCCGTCACCGGTGGTGGCACGCGGGTAGCGACGCCGAAGCGCTCGAGCACGGCGAGGGCATCGGCGGCGGTGGTCGGCGACGCCACGGTGGGTCCGGAGGCGATGTCGGGGAGGGGGTCGCCGAGGACGTCGGAAAGGACGGCCGTGAAGACCCGCGCAGGGTGGGCGGCGCTCGCCAGACCGCCGCCACCGGCAGCCAGGATCTGACGCCGGACCGCGTTGACAGCGGTGATCGGCGCCCCGGCCGAGAGCAGAGCGCGGGTAGTGGCGATGACATCGGCGAGGGTGAGGCCGTTCTCGGGCGCCGCGAGCAGTGCGGAACCGCCGCCGGAGAGCAGCACCAGCAGGAGGTCGTCGGTACCGAGGGTGCCGGCCAACGCCAGCAGCTCGCGGGCCGCGGCCTCGCCGGCGGCGTCCGGGTACGGGTGGGCGCCGTGGCGGACGGTGGCCGCGCTGCGCACCGCGTCGGGGACCGGGACCCCGTGCGGGGTGAGGACGAAGACGGAGTCGGCCCACCCGGGCAAGAGGTCCAACCAGGCGGCGGCGAGACCCGGCGCGGCCTTGCCGATTGCGGCGACCACCCGGCGGCCGGGCGCGGCGCCGACTTGGACACCGGCCACGGAGAGCCACTGCCCTTGGCCCTGGACCGCGGTCGGGATCAGGTTGTGGGGGCGGACCCGGTCGACAGCCGCGGCGAACGCGGCCGCGGCATCGGCACGCAGCTCCGGAATACCTCGCCCCACGACCCCAGTGTACCCGCACAGTCGACTGGGCCCGGGGACGCGCGGAGACTCGGGAGGTCTTCCATTATGGTGGTTCACAGTTGGCTGCAGGCCGGGGAAGCCGATAGAACGCAGAGACGCCAAGGTGCAAAGGCGCAAATAGAGGCCAACAGAGAATTCTCCAAGCCCGGGTTATCCGAGCGCGATCGTGGCGAGAGCGGCGAGACGTCTGTCAGCGCTGGGTTCTGAGCGTCGAGGTGCCGGAGGCATACTCCCTGTATGTTGAGGACAGCGAGACGCGAAGAGCACAGCGATGGCTGGCGTATCGCCGATCGGAGTAGATCGCGAACGGATGACCCGGGCCTCTATATCTGGCGGATCTTGTTGCGCAGGATGTAGGTCTCGAAGGCGAGGGCGGCCTTGGCGACCAGCCGCCGCAGCTGAACCAGCGGTACCTGGCCGACACCGTCTGCAAGGTTGTCGCCATAGAGGAAGCAGACGACCCGCGACCGCATCCGCACCGGCAGCAGCAGGCACTCGGTGGGGGTCGGTCCGCCCAGGCCCATGGTGAGCTCGGTGTTGCGCGGCATCGGCGGCAGCGGCCCGAGCGAGAACTCGGCCCCATGCAGGACCGGGTGGAAGATTGAGACCTCGCCGGTGGGTATGTTGATGGCTCGCAGCAGCTCGGAATCGATCCCTTCGCCCTCGCCGCGCCAGCCGACGACGGACGTCTTGCGGACGATGAACAGAGCTCGCCGGCGGAGGTACGGCCTGCAGAACTCGAGCAGCACGTCACCGATGTCGTCGCGCATCTCCACCTGCTGCAGCGCGATTGCAGCGAAGTCGAGACGCTCCTCCGGCGTCGCCGGTCGCGCCTGCTCACCGGTAGCCACGGGCTCGGCATGCGGCGAGGCGGGCGCCGGCGGCGGCGGTGCCGAGGATGCCCTGCCGCCGGCAACGAGCTCTCCCTCGGCGTGAGCCAGCGTCGGGAACATCCCGATCTCTTCCGGAGAGAGCTCGAGCGGCTCCTCGGTAGCGGCTGGCTCTTTCGGCGCCTCGCCGCCGCCGGCCACCTCCGGCGCGGGAGCGGGGGTGGCAGCGGCCGCCTGCTCGGGGGGTGGTGGGGCGGCGGCCGCCGCCGTTGCCGCCCCTGAGGCCGCGGTCGGCCTCCGCAGCGCCCGCAGTAGCCCCTTCAGCACCGGCGGCATCGGGCTGCCGTAGGCACGGGCAAGGGCCTCGAAGAGGCGAACCTCAAGGGCCGCAAAGCTGCTCACGGTGCAGGCGGTGAGCAGACGGATCTCGTCCTCGACCAGGAGGTCGCTGGGATCGAGGGCGGCAACCGACAGCGTGCGACCTTCGAGGCGGAACGGCACGACGCCGAAGCGTTCGGCGACCCGTCGCGGGATCAGGCGTGTGACCGACTGCGGCAGGTGCCGGAGCTCGCCCGGGGACACGGTGCGGCTGTTGGTGAACTGGCCGATCGCGTCGAGCAGCCGCTCCTCGTTCGCGAGAGCGCCGAGCAGGACCATCGAGTCGATGCGGCAGCCGGCGGTGGGGAGCTCACGCAGCAGCCTGTCGGCCGCGGCACGGCCGACGAGGCCCTCGTGTACGAGAAGCTCGGCAAACGCCCCTTCATCCACCCGATGACCTCCAAACGTGTGACCCGGCCCGACGGAGGTTCCCAGCCGCTCATCAAGACGCCGGCGGCGCCTCGTCTGGCCCGCAGCATGCGCTCACGATCTGCAGTGACCGGTGAGACGCCTGCCGACTCGAAGCTCTTCGCGGCTCGTTGACATCGCGGCAATCGGTCGCAGAACGTCAGGGCCGGCCCGCTACCCTCACACATGAACGATACCGACTCCACAGCTTAGCACCCGCCAGGGCCAGCAGAAAGAACGCCGCCCCCGCCAGTTGGCTCGTGCCCGTACCGGCGGCTCTGCAACGGCTCACCGTTGCGGACGCAGCACAATCCGGTCGCTCTCGGCCTCGATGTGCACGGTATCACCGTCCAGGATATCGCCGGCCAGGACCATCGCCGACAGCGGGTCCTGAACCCGGCGCTGAATCTCCCGCTTAAGCGGTCGGGCGCCGAAGTCGACGTCGTAGCCGTCGCGGGCGAGCAGGCGGACGGCCTCGTCGGTCGCCGCCAGGTGGATGCGACGCTCAGCGAGGAGGGCGTTGATGCGCTCCAGCTGGAGGCGGACGATCGCCTCGACGTGCTCCATGCCGAGGCGATGGAAGACCAGCACCTCGTCGACGCGGTTCAGGAACTCCGGTCTGAAGTGGCGCCTGAGCTCGGTCTGGACCAGCTCGAGCATCCGCTCTCGCTCGTCCTCGCCGTGCTCGTGGATGACCGCCGAGGCAATATTCGAGGTCATGATGAGCACAGTGTTGCGGAAGTCCACCGTGCGGCCCTTGCCATCGGTGAGACGTCCATCGTCGAGGATCTGGAGCAGCACGTGGAAGACGTCCGGATGCGCCTTCTCGATCTCGTCGAGGAGGACCACCGAGTACGGCCTCCTCCGGACCGCCTCGGTCAGCTGACCGCCTTCCTCGTAGCCAACGTAGCCGGGAGGGGCACCAATCATCCGCGCCACCGAGTGCTTTTCCATGTACTCGGACATGTCGAGACGAATCATCGCCTTGTCGCTGTCGAACAGGAACGCCGCCAGGGCTCGTGCGAGCTCGGTCTTGCCGACGCCGGTGGGACCAAGAAACAGGAACGAGCCGATCGGCCGCTCCGGGTCCTTGAGGCCGGCGCGGGCGCGCCGCACCGCGGCAGCGACGGCGGCGATCGCGTCGTCCTGGCCGACGACACGGCGTCGCAGGCCATCCTCCATTTCCAGGAGCTTCGCCCGCTCGCCCTCCAACAGCTTGTCCACCGGGACCCCGGTCCAGCGCGAAACGACGGCCGCTATGTCCTGCTCGGTCACCTCCTCCGAGAGCATCGACCCGTGCGCCTCCTGGTGCCGCTTGAGCTCCTCGCTGGCCTCCTCCAGCTCCTTGTTGAGCCGCACAAGGTCGCCGTAGCGCAGCTTGGCGGCCAGCTCGAGGTCTCCGTCCCGCTCGGCGCGCTCGGCGGCGTCGCGGGTCTCGTCGATCTGCCGCTTGAGGTCGCGGATACGGGCGATAAGCTCCTTCTCACTCTGCCACTGCGCCTTCATCGCTGTGGTGCCCTCGGACAGCTCGGCGAGCTCGCCCTCGATCGCGGCCAGGCGGTCGCGGGACGCGGCGTCCTTCTCTTTGGCCAGCGCCCGTCGCTCGATCTCGAGCTGCAGGGCGCGACGCTCGAGGACATCGATCTCGGTCGGCATGGAGTCGATCTCGAGCCGCAGCCGCGATGCCGCCTCGTCGACCAGGTCGATGGCCTTGTCCGGCAGATGGCGGTCGCTGATGTAGCGGTGAGAGAGGGCCGCGGCAGCGACCAGAGCGCCGTCGGTTATGCGCACGCCATGATGGACCTCGTACTTCTCCTTGAGGCCGCGCAGAATGGCGACTGTCTCCTCGGTCGAGGGCTCGTCAACGGGTACCGGCTGGAACCGCCGCTCGAGGGCGGCGTCCTTCTCGACGTACTTGCGGTACTCGGTCAGCGTCGTCGCGCCAATGCATCGGAGCTCACCGCGCGCAAGCGCCGGCTTGAGGAGGTTGGCGGCGTCCATGGCGCCTTCGGCAGCTCCGGCGCCGACCAGGGTGTGCAGCTCGTCGATGAACAGGATCACCTCGCCGGCGGAGTCAACAACCTCCTTGAGGACCGCTTTGAGACGGTCCTCGAACTCGCCACGGTACTTGGCGCCGGCGATCAGGGCGCCCATGTCGAGGGCCACCAGCCGCCGGCGCTTGAGGATCTCCGGCACGTCGCCGGCCGCAATCCGCTGGGCCAGACCCTCGGCGACCGCCGTCTTGCCGACGCCGGGGTCGCCGATCAGCACCGGGTTGTTCTTGGTACGCCGGGTCAGCACCTGCATGACGCGGCGGATCTCGTCATCACGTCCGATCACGGGGTCGAGCTTGCCGGCGTGGGCGAGCTCGGTGAGGTCACGGCCGTAGCGCTTGAGGGCCTCATACCTGCCCTCCGGGTTGTCGTCCGTGGCCTGATGCGACCCCCGCAGTCCCTGGATCGCCTGCAGCAGGGTGGTCTTGTCGACGCCGTGGCTGGCGAGCACGCGTGCGGCCGAGCTCGACGGCACCGTCACCAACGCCATCAGTAGATGCTCCACCGAGACGTACAGATCCTGGAACTGGGGCGCCAGGGCGGTCGCCTGGTCGAGCACCTGGCGCAGATCTCGGGATGGGCCCGGCTCGGCCGCCCCCTGGGCCGTCGGCAGCCGCTCGAGGTCGTCCAGCACCTCGCGCTCAAGGTCTGCGGGCGGTGCGCCGAGACGCTCCAGCAGGCGCGGGGCAAGACCCCCGTCCTGCTGCAGCAAGGCCAGCAACAGGTGCGACGGCAGTGTCTCGGGGTTGCCGCGATCGGCGGCGAGCTTGAACGCTCCCTGGATCGCCTCCGTCGCTTTGATCGTGTAGTTGGCCTTGGACATTACGTTTTCCTCCGTCGAGCGGCGGCAGCCGCTCCTCCAATATGGAATATGAGCGCATTCTTGTCAAGTCCTCACCTTTACACATTTGATATGATAGTCATCAGATCAAGAGAAGCTCTCCAGGTACGCATGGGGAGTACAATGTGGCGCGCGTACCACGCGGGATGAAGGGGAAAGGTCGAATGGGAGAGCACGACGTTCGTCAAAGGTCCGAGGTCGAGGAGCTGCGTGTCTTCCTCAAGCACCTCTTGAACGACGTCCGCGCCATGGAGCAGATGCTCGACACGGGAGTCATCGAATCGGGAGTACGGCGAATCGGCGCCGAGCAGGAGATGTTCCTGGTCGACGACACCTGGAGGGCTGCACCGATCGCGCTCGAAGTCCTCGAGCAGGTCGGCGACCCCCACTTCACCCCCGAGCTCGCCCTTTTCAACCTGGAGTTCAACGTCGATCCGCTCGAGTTCGGCGGTCACTGCCTCGGCGATCTCGAGCGCCAGATGCAGGAGCTACTGGCCAAGGCTCGGGACGCGGCGCGCGCCTGCGGCGGCGAGGCGGTGCTGGCCGGCATCCTTCCCAGCCTCAACAAGTCCGACCTCGAGCTCGCAAACATGACACCGAACCCCCGTTACCTTGCCCTCAATGATGCGCTCACACGGCTGCGCGGCGGTGACTACCAGTTCTTCATCAAGGGCGTGGACGAGCTCAACTTCCACCACGACAACATCATGGTCGAGGCGTGCAACACCAGCTTCCAGGTCCACTTTCAGGTCGGTCCGGAGGAGTTTGCGCGCATGTACAACATTGCCCAGGCGGTGGCCGGACCGGTTCTCGCGGCGGCCAGCAACTCGCCGCTGCTGTTCGGCAAGCGCCTGTGGTGGGAAACCCGCGTGGCGCTGTTCCAGCAATCGATCGATACCCGGCGGGCTGGCCGGCACCTGCGCGAACAGGCGCCGCGGGTCAGCTTCGGCCGCCAGTGGGTGCGAGCGTCGGCGCTGGAGATCTTCCGCGAGGACATCGCCCGCTTTCGCGCCATCCTCTCGACCGACATGGATGAGGACCCGTTCGCCGCCCTCGCTGCCGGACGTGCACCCGAGCTCAAGGCACTGCGGCTGCACAACAGCACTGTCTACCGGTGGAACCGGGTCTGCTACGGGATCTCCAACGGCACGGCCCACCTCAGGATCGAGAACCGCGCCCTGCCGTCGGGGCCGACTGTGCGCGACGAGGTGGCGAATGCGGCGTTCTGGTTCGGGCTCGTCAGCGGCCTCCTCGAACGCTACGGCGATATCACCCGCCACATGCAGTTCGAGGATGCGCATCGCAACTTCTTCGCCGCCGCCCAGCACGGGCTGAGCGCCCAGCTGGCGTGGGTGGACAGCGGCCTGCGGCCGGCGCGCGACCTCATTCTGGACACCCTGCTGCCGCTGGCGAAGGAGGGGCTCGCCAGCTCTCACATCGACGCCGGTGAAGCCGAGACGTACCTCGGCGTCGTCGAGGAGCGGGTGCGCGCGGGGAGGACGGGCGCCCAGTGGCTGCTGTCCTCGTTTGCTGATATGGGCGGCAAGGGACCCCTTGCCGAGCGCCTCAGCGCCCTCACGGCAGCCACCGTCAACCGTCAGCGGGAGGGCGCTCCGGCGCACCTGTGGCCGCTGGCCCGGCTGGAGGAGAGCGGCGGCTGGAAGCAAAACTACCTGCGGGTCGAGCAGTACATGCAGACCGACCTCATCACGGTCAGCCAGGACGAGCCGGTCGACCTGGTTGCGCAGCTCATGGACTGGAACCGTTCCCGTCACGTGCTGGTCGAGGACGAGGCAAACCGCCTGGTTGGCCTGGTCTCCCAACGCGCCTTGCTGCGTCTCATCGGCACCTACCACCCGGAGCAGATGGACGGCCCGCTCGCGGTCAGCGAGGTGATGCAGCCGAATCCGGTCACCGTGGCGCCGGAGACGACCACTCTCGAGGCGATCGGGCTGATGCGGCGCCATCGGGTGAGCTGTCTGCCGGTGGTCAAGAACGGCCACCTCATCGGCATCGTGACCGAGGACCAGTACATGGAGATCGCCGGCCGCCTGCTGGAGCAGAAGCTCCGGGAGTGATTGCGGTGGCAGGCTCATCACTGCTGCCAGCCGCGATCCGACACCATCGTCCGGCCTCCTGAATCCTGTACAATGCCCCGCAGTTTCATGCGCCGCCCGCGGGGACCGGCCGGTCGCCGCGGCGATCTTTGCGAGGAGGAGGTCGATCCATGAGCCAGCAACCCTTCCGACCGGTTGTCGCCCCCGAGACCGACATGCGAGAGTTCACCGTCAGGGCGTTGATCCTGGGGCTCTTCATGTGCGTCATCCTGGGAGCGGCAAACGCCTACCTGGGACTCAAGGCGGGGATGACGATCGCCGCCACCTACCCCGCGGCCGTCATCGGCATGGCGGTCCTCAAGCTCTTCGGGGGCAGCCTGCTCGAGGAGAACTTCGCACGGACCGTCGGCTCGATCGGTGAGTCGGTCGCCGCCGGTGCGATCTTCACCATCCCGGCTTTCGCCATTCTCCACCTGTGGGAGTTCCGCGGCCTCAACGACTACTTGAAGGCCACCGCCCTGATGGTGGTGGGCGGTGTGCTGGGCATCCTCTTTGTCACCATGCTGCGACGGGTGATGGTGGAGGACCCGGAGCTGCCGTTCCCGGAGTCGGTAGCGGCATCGGAGATCCACAAGGCCGGCCAGCGAGGGTCGGACGCAGCCAAGCAGTTGTTCGAGGCCATGGGCATAGGCGCCCTCATCAACCTGCTCGGCCAGATGGGAATCTTCACTGCGGTTTACGATCACGTGGTGCACGTGGGCGAGATCGGCCGCAGCCTGGTGCGCCTGGGCTTCCGTCGCGACGCCTATGCGGTGTCCGCAGGTGGCGTCTCGACGATCACGGCACCGGCGGTGAGCCCAGCCTACCTCGGCGTCGGCTACATCATCGGCCCCGAGTTGGCTGCCCTCAACTTCGCCGGCGGTCTGCTGGCGTGGGGGCTCTTCGTGCCGCTGCTGGTGTTCTTCATCGGCCCCCACATGATTGCTGATTTCGCCGCCTCCACCGGCGCCAACCCGGCGGCCGAGGCAACCTGGGTGGCGATGGCCAACCAGATGTGGCTCTTCATCGTTCGTCCCATCGCCGTCGGCGGGATGCTGGTCGGTGCGGTCTACACCCTGTACAAGATGCGAAAGAACTTGTGGCTGGGGATCAAGCGCGGTATCTCCGACCTGCGCAAGTCCGCCGAGGCGCACGAGACGACGAGCCGCACCGACCGCGACATCAACTTCAAGCTCGTGCTGTTCGGCGTGCTCGTAACCTTCGTGCTGATGGTGCTCCTGTACTGGTACTTCACCGGCGTCATCGGCGGTGCGGTGATGGCCGCCCTCGTCATGCTCATCACCGGCTTCTTCTTTGCTGCGGTGTCGGGCAACCTGGTTGGCCTCATCGGGTCCTCGAATAACCCGGTGTCGGGGCTGACCCTAGCTACCCTGATCGTGGCCGCACTGGTCATGGTGCTGATCGGCGTCTCAGGCACCCACGGCGTGGCCGCGGTGCTCGGCGTCGCCTCGGTGGTGTGCGTCTCCTCCGCTGTGGCCGGCGAAATGCTGCAGGACCTCAAGGTCGGGCACATCCTCGGTGGTACGCCCTGGAAGATGCAGGTGGGCGACCTGATCGGCGTGCTGTTCGCCGGCGCCTTCATGTTCATTCCCCTGTTCGTGCTCAACGCCTCCAACATCAAGCAGGGTGGCATCGGCTTCGGCGATCGCGCCCTGGCTGCACCACAGGCTGGCCTGATGGCCACCTTGTCGCAGGGGATCGTGGGCGGCGAGATGGCGTGGCCGCTGGTGATCGTCGGGATCGTCATGGGGCTGGCGCTGATCATGGTCAAGGTCAAGAGCCCGATGCTGTTCGCGGTCGGGATGTACCTGCCGCTGGAGACCACGTTCGCGATCTTCGTGGGCGGCATCATCCGTTGGGCGGTCGACTCGCTGGTCAAGAAGCGCAACTACAACGCCGGTCAGGGGGCACGGGTCGAGAACGCCGGAGTGCTCGCCGCCTCCGGACTGATCGCCGGTGAGGCGCTCATGGGCCTGGCCATCGCCGCTGTCGTGTTCTTCAACCAGCCGGGCTGGGAACACCTGATCGAGACGACCGCACTTCCAAAGACGTTCGCCAACGGCCTCTCAGTGGTGTTCATGGCGATCATCGCGCTGTACCTGATCCTACGACCGATGGGAAGGGCCGGATCTCCCGACGAAGCCGCCCCGCCGCCAATCACCATGTGAGCTCCCCTATCGCAGAACCTCGGACCGCCGCCTTCGGGCGGCGGTCCTTGTTTCTCCCGGCCCGTCAGGCCATGGATGCGCGCTGCCGCAGCACACGCCGCATCACCTTGTTGGAAGCGGTGCGCGGCAGCTCGTCCACGGCCACGACCTCGGAAACCCTGAACAGCGGGTTAAGGCGCTGACCGACCAGCGCTCCCAGCTCGCTCCGCAGCCGTTTACCGTCGCGATCGCCGGTAACGACGGCGAACACGACCAGACGCTCGGCCCCCTCGCCCGCCGCCGGGACGCCGACCGCGGCGCACTCCACCACCCGTGGGTGGGACTCGAGCACCCGCTCGAGCTCGGTCGAGGCAACCTTGATGCCGCCGAGGTTCATGGTGTCGTCGGCGCGCCCGGCGGCTTTGAAAAAGCCCCCCCCGAGGGGCACGATCAGGTCCCCGTGGCGGCGTAACATCGATCCGTCGGGGCCCGCCGGACAGCCCGCGTAGTAGACCTCATGGTGGTCGCGGTTGAGCAGCCGTTCCGAGAGACCGATGGAGGGCGGGACCAGGAACACCTCCCCCGCCTCGCCCTCACCCACCGCCCCTCCCGCCTCGTCGAGCACGACCAGGTCGAGGCCCAAGGCTGGGGTGGTGAAGGTGGCCGGTGAGGCCGGCTGGACAACGGTACCGGTAATGTAGCCACCGCCGATCTCGGTACCGCCGCAGTACTCGATCACCGGCGCCCGGTAGCCGGTTCGGCTCATCAGCCACAGGTAGTCCTCGCGACTCGAGGGCTCGCCGGTCGACGTCAGCACGCGCACCCGGCTCCAGTCGGCGGCCTCGCAGGCTCCGGAGGCACGCCACGCACGCACCAGCGATGGCACGACACCGAGTACCGTGACGCCAGCACGCTCGACGAAACGAGCGAAGCCGACGCCGCCCGGCGTCCCCTGGAAGAGCGCCATGGTGGCGCCGTTGACAAGGCTGGCGTAGATCAGCCACGGCCCCATCATCCAACCGATATTGGTCGGCCACGCGACCACGTCGCCAGGCCGGATGTCCTGGTGGAAG
>Ga0307417_10000710_pt1 | contig 13524 bp, 10 predicted proteins | sample SalMarWE160210MG_2_FD_202514 | JGI IMG/M metagenome (GOLD analysis project Ga0307417, IMG submission 202514) | Salt marsh sediment microbial communities from the Plum Island Ecosystem LTER, Massachusetts, United States - WE1602-10 | ecosystem: Environmental > Aquatic > Marine > Intertidal zone...
TGTATCGGCCAAAGATTCACTCATCTGGGGTTCTGGCTGGATGTGGGACGACGATCCTTCAAGCGATGCACCATATCTTTCATCACTGAACATAAATGAGAATGTTGTTAAGGTTGCTTATTCACCTTCATCAATTTATTCTTTGATAAATGTTAAACTTATTCCCGAATCAAACTACTATACATTTAAGAATACCGCTGTAACAATTAGCGGCGATTCTTCGAAAATAAAAGTAGATCGTGATTGGATTGGAAGGAAAAATAATTTAGTAGTCTCAGGATACCTTAACTACAGCGCTGAACCTGATACGGAAGAGATAAATGTTTTTGATCCTCCGAAATATTTTCTAAGTCTATTCAAGCAAAAATTATTTGAAAATAATATTTTGTTTAGCGGAGCTATGGATACTCTTACGCTGCCTGAAAATGCAAATCTAATCGGGCTTTATAAACGGCCGTATAGCGAGGTGCTGCCTAAAATGAATAAAGAGAGCGATAACCTTGATGCTGAGATGACGCTATATGCGCTCGCCGATAAATATTTTAGCGAACCGGCCACAGCCGACAGTGGAGTAATAATGGTAGACAGTTTAATTACTCTTGCCGGCTTTGATCCGACTGATTACAGGATAGTTGACGGCTCAGGTGTTTCACATTATAATTTAATTTCTTCGGAATTAATTCTCGGGATTTTGAAATATTTATACTATCAACAACCGGAAATTTTTCAGCAGTTTTATGATTCGTTTCCAATTGCAGGAGTTGATGGTACGCTTAAAAAGAGAATGACACATTTTCCTGCAAAGAATAATTTACATGCAAAAACGGGAACTATAAGCGGTGTAAGTTGTTTATCAGGTTATGTTAAAGCAAGGAACGGGCACAATATTGCTTTTTCAATTATGGTTCAGAATTATGTTACAAAAGCAAAAGTAGCTGAAAGTTTAGTAGATGATATTTGTGATCTTCTTGCAAGGTATGAATAATATTTAAGGGAGAGTTATTAAAACTCTAAGCTGTCATTTCGAAGGAACGAAGTGACTGAGAAATCTTTTGCTAAAAGGAAGATTTCTCTCCCGCCTGCGTCGGGATCGAAATGACAATTTGGATTTTCTTAAATTCTTCAGAGGTCTTGATAAGATTTTAATTTTTATTTAGCTATTAACTTTTTAAGTAACGACATGAAAAAATATAAATCAATCATAAAATACCCTTTGCTATTGGCAGTGATATTTTTAGTCGCTTCGTGCGGAGAAAAACAGGATCAGAATGTTTCAAAACCATTATACGAACTAACACCTAATTTCAGAATTCCGAAATTCGATTCAGATAACGCATACAAACAGGTAAAAGCTCAGGTTGATTTTGGGCCTCGCAATCCGGGATCGAGAGGACATTATGAAGAGCTTTTATATCTTGAGAGAGAGTTAAAAAAATATGCAGACACGGTTCAGGTGCAGGAATTTAATTATTCCGGTTACGACAACGAGCAGCTAAAGCTGACTAATGTTATAGCAAAGTATAATCCATCCGCAAAGAATAGAATTATTCTATGTGCTCACTGGGATACGCGACCGAGATCAGATCAGGATCCTGATAAATCAAAAAGAAATCTTCCTATTCTTGGTGCTAATGATGGTGCAAGCGGTGTAGGAGTTTTGCTTGAAATCGCCAGGGTTTTAAAAAATCAAAAAGTTAATTACGGAATTGATCTTGTTTTCTTTGATGGTGAAGATTACGGAAAAGAAAAAGATCTTGATAATTACTTCCTTGGTTCAAAATATTACTCTGCAAATTATAAAAATCCAAACTTGCCTGCATTCGGAATTCTGCTTGATCTGGTTGGTGATAAAGATGCCAGTTTTACAGAGGAAGGATACTCTCTTAATTATGCACGGGATGTTGTGAATATGGTGTGGGGAATAGCTTCGCAAATTAATGCGAATATGTTCAAGCCGAAAGAGGGGCCAACAATTTCTGATGACCATCTCCCAATGAACCAGGCTGGATTAAAAACGATAGACATCATTGACGCAGAACTTGTCGGTGCGGAAACACCTGTAAAAAGAAGAAAATACTGGCACACACAAGGCGACACAATGGAAAATATCGGGAAGAATGCTTTGCAGCAGGTCGGTGATGTTATAACGCATTTGATATACACATTAAAGTTTAACAGTTGATTACGTAGAGACAAGCGATCGTGTGTCTCTACAATTAATATGAAAAAATATTATAAAGAATTTACAATTACTGCTGAACCTTTCAATGTAGAAATCCTATCAAGCATTTTGTGGGAACTGGAAATTACCGGGATAAATGAAGAAGTCGGGTGTCTGAAAGTTTTTGCCGACGAAGGCAGTGATTTAACACCTGAAAAAATTTCATCCTTCCTTAATAAACTACAGGATGAAAAGCTCCTTTTTAATTATACAGTTGAAGAAAATGTACTGGAAGAAAAAAACTGGAATGAGGAATGGGAGAGAAGCATAAATGTGATTGAAGTCTCAGATAGAATTGTGATAAAGCCTACCTTTAGAAATTATGATGCTAAACCGGGGCAAATTATAATTTCAATCGATCCTAAGATGTCATTCGGAACAGGGGAACACCAGACAACAAAATTAATGCTGCTCTTTATTGAAAAGTATGTGAAGCCGGGAATGAGGGTCCTCGATGTTGGTTCAGGAACGGGAGTGCTTGCAATTGCTGCTACAAAATTGGGCGCGGCTTCGGCAGTTGCTGTGGATAACGATGAATGGTGCCTGAACAATGGGAAAGAAAACTGCGAACTTAACAATGTTGCAGACAAAGTTGATGTAAGTCTTGGCGTTGTGCAGGATATTTCCGAAAAAGATTTTGATTTTGTTCTTGCTAATATTCAGAAAAATATATTAATGGAAATTTCCGACGAACTTGTCAATCGTTTATCCGGAAAAGGTATGTTGATATTGTCAGGCCTACTGGAATCAGATGAAAGTGATATAAAGCAAGAGTATGGAAAACTTGGTTTGAAGATTATTGACAAACAGCAAATGGGCGAGTGGATTGCTGTTGTATTCAAAAATTAAATATTCTATGCCACTAATTTTTATCTATTATATTTTCTTCTAATTTAAAAAGATTCAGTTCAACTGCCTCGGCCATCATTCTGTGTCCTGCTTCATTAGGATGAAGATGATCTCCTGAATCACCTGCCGGAATCAGGTGCGTCGGATTATTCGGGTCGCTCATTGCTTTAGCAAGATCAATTACGGCATCAAATCTTCCGCTGGTTCGTATCCAGTTGTTAACTGTTTCCCACGATCTTTGATGATCGGGTGAATCGTAAAACGAACCGCCGAACGGAGTCATCGTCGCTCCGTAAACACGTATGCCTTTTGCATGAGCGAGGTCAATCATCTTTTCATAAGCCTCAATCAAACCTTTTGCAATTCTATCGGCGCCTTCGGCTCCGCGCGAACCACCGATGTCGTTTATTCCTTCCATAATTATTAGCCAGCGAATCCCGGACTGATTGAGAATATCGCGATCAAACCTGCTGATTGCAGAAGGACCGAGGCAGCCGCGCAGTACACAGTTTCCGCCGATTCCTTCGTTCAGAACAGCAACCTCTTGCGTAGCGGGATTTTCACGGAGGCGTTTTGCAAGTTCATCAGGCCAGCGGTTTTGTTTGTTTGTACCGGAACCGCGTCCATCAGTAATTGAATTTCCAAGTACTGCTACGGCGGCAGCATTTTCCGGTGCAACTACATCGATGCCGTTGATAGTGTACCAGTGATCGGTCTTTGCAGCGTTTGTAAAATTTGTAGCAGTAACTTCGTTTCCAGGTACAATGTACGATGTTGTTCTCGATCCCGGGTGTCCCGTAACATCAGGTGAAGTTTCGCCATAATAAATTGTGATTGTTACGTTACTTCCTGGCTTTAATGAAAAACCAAACGGATCTGAAGTAACTGCGTTGCCCAGCTCAATTGTAATTTCAGAATTTCCGTCGAAGCTTAATGACTTGTCGGTTTTAATATCAATTGCACTACTGTTCAACGAAACAGCAATATGCACAGATTTCATAGTTACGGGATTTGAGCTGAAATTATTTGAAAATTTCACACGCAGGCTGTCCCCGCCAATTGAAACGTGAACTACCTGCCTGAGCGTGTTGTCGCTTAATCCCGGTTCGGGAGGAAGATTGCGTGGTTCCACAAGCTGTTCTGCTGTGCTCCACGTTCCGACCCACATATCGGATTTATCAAAACTTTTCGTTTGAGCATTACAGTTAGAGAAAAAAATAAGAGTAAAAAATATTCCTGCAAAAGCGGATAATTTAGAGAATGAACAACTTGAAAAACTGAAAAGGGAAGTGTGAAGCAATTTTTTGTTACACATTGTTCTATATCCGCCACTTTATTAAATACCACTGAAACTATACTCTTAAAATGTACAAAAATCTGGAATGTTTTTCTTTTGTATTTGATGCAACTTCTGTTTTTGAATGAATATCTTCATTACTGCTATGGACAGATTTCCTGTCCTTATCGATTCAGAGAAAACTATAAAGCTATTTATCTTTTGGGTCTTTCAATGCAGTGCTTCATATTATCCGGAAGAGGGCCGACTCTTTTAAGAGGAGTTTTCATAGATTTAATATCGTGCATCATTTCAAGCGCCTTGCCATTTTTATCTGTAACAAATTCAAATTTTAATTTGCTGAATGAATCGGAATACGTAAAAACTTTGTTGCTTTCAGATCTCATCCACCAGGGGGAAACGTCACCCCACAAAGCTCCCACAACAAGATAACCGTCGCAGGAAATAGCAACCCAGAACCTTCGCGTTTTGTCTTTTACTGCTGGGTCGCCGTAGAGCCCGGTAAACCGTTCAAGGTCTTTTCGAGGTTCAACTTCAAATTCAACTATATTATTCTGGTCAGTCTTTTGCTTTTCAAACTTTTTATCCTGCTTTTCTTTTTCCCCCTGCTGCTTTTCTGCTTTCATCTTTTGTTTCGTGTTTTTGCCAATATAAGATGCCACCATATCCTGCATATACGGCGACGCAATTTCCATTACAGCTCCGGCGGCTGCATAATTTTTTGTTTTGGAATATTCTGCGGCCAATGAAGATACACCTTTCATATCAACTTTGTAGTGGTTCTTGTCTAATTTATATTCATCCGCGAAATGGTTTTTTGCCGCTTCTATTCCATTTGTATCTATCACTTTTTTGATCGCCTCGGATAAAAGCGGTTTTTCCTGTGCGGTTAAAAATGCTGGGGCTAAAATGGTAACTAAAATCACCAAATAGAAAATCTTTTTCATTTTCTCATCCTTTTTTAATTAAATCCTTTGGACAAAAGAGAAGAGTGCAGAATTTTTTAATTTGCGAATTTTACTGTAGAGATGCAATTAAATAGGCGCAAATAACTGTGTAGCCTATTATGTACACTTTACAACAAGCTATTCTTCGAGTAATTTGTTTAACAACTTTTTAATTGTTTTACTAGCTGGACTGGGAATATTTTTGGTAATTAATTCGCCTTTTTTATTAATGATCATATGTGTCGGAAATCCTCTAAATTTTAATTCGTCTTCTAGTATTTTTGAATCATCTTCATTGAAAAAATAATTATCGCCTAAATTTCCAATTTTAAGTGTAGTTTTTTCCCATTCTTTTTTATCTGAATTTAAACAAATCATAACAATGCTAATTGGTTTGTTCTTATAATAATTGTTTAATTCAACTGTATAAGGAAGTTCAGCCCTGCATGGAGCACACCAGGTTGCCCAGAAATCAATGTACATGATCTTATTTTTATTTTTATCTCCAAGCATTTTCCAAACATTTGATATTTCCTCTGACTTTGTTTTTGATTTTAAATCCGCAATTGTTTCTTTTCCTCCTGAACGACTGAGATTGGTTATTCTTTTAGCAAGTTTGGAAATCAGCACATCATTATTTATATAATTTTTAATATTTGATTTATACTTATCATATAATGCAATCCCATCCTTTATTGGAAGCCCATGCTTTGAATCAAACTTTTCAAATATCTTATAAATCATAATATCCCTGCTTAGCCCGGGTTTTTCATTTTTCATAAGTTCATCAAAAGTAATTGCAAATGAATTATTAACATCGTGTTTCTTTAAGAGTTGCAAAGCTGCAGAATACCTCATAATCGGGTATTCGGATAAAAACCATATATAAATTGAATTGCTTATAGCAGAATCATTACGCGGGAAAAGACCGGTATTAAAGATTTTTGTATTATATGTCGTATCGGTCTTACGATTAACCAAATAATAGTTCATAAAAAGACTAAAACTATTGTATAAAATTTCATTCCTTTCCCAGCTCATGAATTCATTTGTTGGTTTATTTTGATTATAAAATTCCTGTAGGACAGAATCTTCAGTTGACAGATACATTTTTATGTCGCTTAAAAATTCACTTAACGGCTTGTGATATTTTGGTTTATAATCCGGGTTTAATAGAAAAGGAGTATGATATATTGAGTAATCACGTATATTTTTAGAAGTGGTGGAATTTTTACCTGACACTTCAAAATATGGATTTGCATCTTTTTTAAAAAGGTCAGAATCTAAATTAAAGTATAAACTATCTCCGGGATGTACATATAAAGTAATACCTGTATTTTCATATTGTAAACCAATATCCTGAGAATTATAAATTTCTAATTCAGTTTTAAAATTCCCAAGGGAATCCAAAATTGCAATTTGATCAATATCCTGAAGGACACTGAAATTAGTAAAACGCAACACCCTTGTACTATCAGTAAAATTTTGGACTCTGCCTGCAATGATAGCTTTGCCTTTGACCAGTTTTATACTATTCTGTTTGGCGCTGTTACATCCCCAGAAGAGAATTAAAATCAAAAAGTAGAATAAATTTTTCATTTTGTTGAAATCTAATTATTAAAAAAGCATAGTACCTAGCGATTCCTTATACTGAATTTTTAATTACATCAATAGAATTATAGCAGACCCCGAAAAGGGAATGACCAATAAAAGAATGTAGTGAGTTAAATTAAAATTTGCAATAGCTATCTATGCAAAGTGCTTTTTAAGAGATGACATCTTTGAAAAAGATGTCATCTCTTTCCTATTTTATTCAGCTTTATAAATTACTTTTCTGCTTTAGTTCGGTATTATAGTTACAAATACTCTTTTGTATCTTGATAACGGGGGAGTTCCTTTATCTGTAACTCTTAAAATAAATTGTGCTGTTTCTTTCTTTTCAACTTCCGGCGCTATCACATAAGCGTTATATATATTCTCGGCTGAATTAATTTTAATAGGTTTTTTATAAGATCCGGCTTCGGGATAGTTAAACCACAGGTAACTTAAATTATCTCCATCGGGATCGGTTGCCGTGGCATCCAAAGCAAAGCTTTCGCCCGATTTTACAGTTATATGATCCGGAACCAATAATTCAGGAACCGGCGGATGATTAGCATCCTTATATGATTCAGTGCACCAGCTCATTCGTGCGGCAAAATCATTTTGAAAGTCATCACGCCAACGCCATAGAGTCACTTTATTACTGCTAAATGTAACAGTGTCCTGCCGAACTGTCCGTCCGTAATCATTAAAAAGGTACGGAGTATAGTTATCGACCGCATCTGTCCAGATTGCCCGGGTTTCGGGTTCTATTGGGACACCTGATCCTACACTGTTAAGAGAATCAAATTCAGGCTTGTAAAATTCGTAACGGCCGCCCCAGCCTCCCCATTCAGGATGTTCTGGATAACTCAATCCATTTGGAATTAAATTTAACCATGACGGCGTATCGCCTTCCATTCCATAGGCAACATCGGGATACACCGCGCCTAATTGACCGTGGCCTTGCTGTATATTTTTTGCAAGCCACTCATTGCTAATCTCTTCATTATTAATGCCCTTTATATAGTTATTGATTGCACTCCACGTCGCTCTGCCGTAATCATCCCCCGGACTGACAATGTAAAACAAGTCGGGGAAGTTTTTTCTCATCCATACTCCACTGTCGTCCTGGTCGGATATTGTATAAACCCTGAGTTTTGCAATTAACTCTTTCGCTTCTGTTTCCGTTTTTGTCCTTTTAATATCATACAATGCCTGGGCAAGAGTGTTCGCTCCTCCCCAAACGCATACCCATAAAGGTCGTTCGTCTTTTTTTTCAAGTACTTTTATAATCCACTTAGAACCCGGCGAATCTTTTCCTGCGCCCACACCCTGCATTCCGTATTCTGCTATGCTGTTCTTTATCTTCTTTAAGATTGATTCAGCATCAGGAAAACCGGGTTCATGCTTAATAAGATTAGGCTGTACTTTGCCGTAAGCCGTGACTATGCTTTTTATATATTCAGGATGGATTATTTTTTTTTGCCAGCAGGATGTTGTAGCAATTATTCCTTCTATATCGATTACGTTAGAGTACAAAAGCAAACGAACCATTGATTCCGAATCGTCCGGGTCAGCACCAATATCCGTCAATATAATTGCTCTGTTTTTTTTAGCTATTGTTGTGCCTTTTTGATTTGCTTGAGCAAAAACAGAGCACGAAGAAAGAATAAAAGAAAATACAATTAAAGAAATAATAGTTTTCATCTTTATAAATTCCTTATGTAATTTATTCTGCTTTATAAATAACTTTTCCGCCCAGAACAGTCATAGCAACTTTCACATCTTTTATTTTAACAGGATCGATTGTTAAAATATCTTTATCCAGCACAACCAGGTCAGCTAGCTTTCCCGGTTCAATGCTTCCTTTTTTATTTTCCTGGTATTCCGCGTAAGCACTGTTGAGCGTATAACATTTTATTGCCTGTTCAATAGAAATTTTTTCCTGCGGCTCAAGCCCGTTCGGATTCTTTCCATCTGAAGTTCTTCTTGTAACAGCCATGTACAATCCTACCATTGGGTTCAGGGTTACAACGGGGAAGTCGGTACTGAAATCGACAATCACTCCGGCCTTTAAGAATGAATTGTATGGATGCATATATTTTACTCTTTCCTTACCGATTCTTTTTTCTGCCCAGTTGCCGTCTTCCATTAAATGCGTTGGCTGAACGGAAGCGATCACTCCTAGTTTTGCAAAGCGTGGAATATCCTGCGCCCGCAGATGCTGAGAATGCTCGATATGAAATCTTCTATCCCAGTTTGGATTTTCTTTTTCCATTTTTTCAACAGCGTCCAATGTTGATGAAACTGCTTTATCACCAATTGCGTGAACACAGATCTGCAATTTGTGCTTATCTGCATACAGCGACCACTTTTCAAAATTACCATTTTGGAAAATATCATTCGGTAGCCCGTAATTATTTTTATCGCTCACATATGGTTCAAAAAACCAGGCACTACTTGAACCGAGCGAGCCGTCAGCATAAGCTTTCAGTGATCCGAGCGTAATGAAATTATCACCGAAGTTATATTCAACTCCGGCTTTAATTAATTTCTCGTAAGTATTTATGGGCATTCTTGTAGCAACTCTTACTGTAAGTTTGCCTTCTTTCTCAAAATTTTGGTAAGTGCGTAACTGATTTTGAAATGATTCATCGGTTGTGTAAGACATATCTTCAATGCTTGTAACACCAAATCTTTTTGCTTCATTTAATGCTGCTGTTAACGCTTCACTATATCCCACATCGGAGTATTCAGGAATAATATTATCAACTAGATCCATTGCATTGTCTTTTAAAATTCCTGTGGGTTCCCCGGTTTCAGGATCTTTAACAATCAGTCCGCCTTCGGGGCTTGGTGTGTTTTTTATAATTCCGGCTAGCTTTAAAGCATAAGTATTTGCCAATCCCATGTGGCCATCGTATCTCTTTAAAAAAACGGGAGTATTTTGAGTGAAGGGATCGATCATTTCTTTTGTGGGTAAAGTTTTATCATCCCAGCTTTCATGATCCCATCTTCCGCCGGTAATCCATCTTCCTTCTTTACCTTTTACATAATTTTTTACCGCTTCAACAAAATCTTTTTTAGAAGTGAGGTCGTGTAATTTCAGTCCAATTAAATTAAAACCGCCATTGATAAAATGAGTGTGTCCGTCAATAAATCCGGGTAGCATTAATTTTCCTTTCAGGTCAATAACTTTTGTTGTCTTATTAATATATTTATTTGCATCTTTGTCTGAGCCAACGAATAGTATTATGTTACCTTCGACAATTACAGACTGAGCAAAAAGCTGGTTTTCATTTACCGTGTAAATTTTACCGTTTACGAATGCTGTTCTTTTAAGTTGAGCGTTTGTTGAAATAGTTAGCAGCATAATGATTGAAAGAATGATTAGCTTGGATAGGTTCATTTTGTTACCCTCATTTTATCAGGAAAGTTTACGACTAAATTCTTAATTTGTTTAATAAATTTCTCAATAATTTTATCAAAATCATAATCATAATATGAAATTAGACGTACTTGTTTTTGCGGCGCATCCTGACGATGCAGAACTTTCGATGGGGGGGACAATTGCCAAACTTACACATCATAAACATAAAGTTGGAATAATCGATCTGACACGTGGTGAACTGGGAACGCGGGGAACTGCCGACACCCGGCAGAAGGAGGCTTTCAAGGCCTCAATAATTTTAAAGACTGAGGTAAGAGAAAATCTCGATATCCCTGACGGAGATATTCAAAGAAATAAAGAAAATATGCTAAAGATTGTTAAGGAAATCAGGAAATATAAGCCCAAAATTATTTTTGCTCCATATTTTAACGACAGGCATCCAGACCACATCGATGCAAGTAAATTAGTTAAGGAGGCAATGTTTGCGGTAGGTCTTCCGAAGGTAGTAACTATGGATAAGAAAGTTAGCCAGAAGGCATACCGGCCGGATAAACTTTTTTATTATATGCAGACCTACACATTTGAACCTACTTTTGTAATTGATATCAGCAAATATATTAAAACAAAAATGGAGGCTGTGAAAGCTTACAGCACCCAGTTTTATGATCCCAAAAGTTCAGAGCCTGAGACATTCATCAGCAATCCTAAGTTTCTGGATTATATTGAATCAAGAGCAAAGTTTTACGGCTTCCAGATAAGAAAAAATTATGGCGAGCCATTTTTCTGTGAGGAAAATATTGAACTCGATTTGGCGAATTATCTGAAGTGAAATTAAGAGTATTAATAAAGTAAAGTCTATTTAGCAGGGAGCGTAACAACAACAATAGTTTTCTCTCCATAGACACTATTTATATTTAAAGAACCTCCATGCAACTCTGTCAATTTTTTACTAATTGTTAATCCAAGACCGGAACCCTGTTGTTCATATTTTTTTCTTTCAAACTGAACGTATGCACTTATCTGGGATATTTGGTCTTGTTTCATACCTCGCCCAAAATCAGAAACAACGAAAACAAATTTATTTCCTTCAGGATAAATCTTTATCGAAACTTTTGAATTTGTATTAGAAAACTTAAAAGCATTATCAGTAATTTCTTCTAAAATTACACCAATATCATCTATCGCCATTTTTACGGTTGTTTCAGAAATATCATATTCCAGATCAGTTAACCGTTGATATCTTTTTGCAATTTTTTTTATAATAGATTCGATATATGGTTTGGTTATATTTGATACTTTCGCTTCCATAGATGCTTTACCTTTTACCACTTCTCCCTGCAGTTCAAGTCTTGTAAAAATTATAAAGTTCTGGATTAACCTGTGAAGCCTCAAACCTGATTCATGAATCGTTTGTGCATATTCATAAACCTGGTCATCATAAATCTCTCTGTGCCTGTCCATCAGCAGTTGTGCATATCCCAGGATAGAGATCAGGGGAGTACGCAATTCGTGCGGCAGTGATTGAGCGATATTTTTCTTTAATTCATTTAACTTTGCTCTTACCTCTTCATTTTTTGAAAGTCTCATCTTCACAGAATTAAGTAGCTCTTCGCTGGTAAACGGTTTCGTAATGTAATCATCGGCGCCTAGTTCCATTCCTGTTCTGAAATCTTTCTTATCAATCATGGCACTTATAAAAACAAAAGGGATAGTTGAAGTTACAGGGTCGTCTCTGAGTGCCACAAGAACCTGGTGTCCATTAATTTCAGGCATTTTTATATCACATAAAATCAGATCAGGCAGGATGTTTTTTGCTGCTAGAATACCGGCGTGTCCATTTTCGGCTTGCGTGCATTGATAACCATCTTCTTCGAGGATTTCGACGATTGATTCGCGAATGAGGTTTTCATCTTCGATGACAAGTATTTTGTTCATACTTTTGTTTCCTTACTTGCTTTAAGTAAATAATTCGTAAAACATTGCCTCATCCTTATGCAAGTTAACGAATAATAATGATTTACAAAAACTTTTGTAATAATCACCCTGTTGTCAAATTATTAAAAAAACTGTTGGTTGATAGTTTCCAAATTATTAAGTTCAGCAGGTAAAATAGCTCCCTTTAAATAAATAATTCTGTCAATACAAAATAAAATAACTAAATCAGGAAAATTTAATGAGCACTTATCTTGAGACTGTCAAAAATGTTTATAAAGATGCGGCAGAGAATCCACAAAAAGGTTTATGCTGTACAACAACTCCGGTTTGGCAACTGCCGGGTTTGAAAATCCCGGATAAAATGCTGGAGATGAACTACGGATGCGGCAGTACAGTTAATCCGAGAGATCTCGTGAATGATCCTTCAATTTTGTATGTCGGTGTAGGCGGAGGAATGGAGCTTTTGCAGTTCGCCTACTTTAGCAGAAAAGCAGGGGGGGTAATCGGGATTGACCCGGTTGAAGAAATGCTAGAAGTTTGCTCACAGAATTTTAATGAAGCTGAAAAATTAAATCCGTGGTTCAAAAAAGATTTTGTAGAACTTCGTTCAGGCGATGCACTTGATCTTCCAATTGAAAATGAAACTGTTGATATAGCCGCGCAAAATTGTTTGTTTAATATTTTTCACGATGAGGACCTGGAAAAAGCCTTGAAAGAAATGTACCGTGTTTTAAAACAACGTGGCAGACTGGTACTTTCCGATCCCGTTTGCGAAACCCCCATTCCTGAAAATCTAAAGAATGATGAAAGATTACGCGCTCTCTGTCTGAGCGGAGCTATTCCTCTTAAAACATATGTTGACCGGTTAACTTCAATTGGTTTTGGCACTTTGGAGATAAGAGCAAAAAGGCCATACAGAGTTCTTGATCCGATGCATTATGATACTAAAGAACTTTTAATAATTGAAAGTGTTGAAATTTGTGCAATAAAAGATCCGATGCCTGAAGATGGTCCCTGTGTTTTTACGGGAAAGACTGCAATTTATTTCGGCGGAGAAGAATCTTTTGATGATCATAAAGGACATGTACTTTTACAGAATCAGCCTCTTGCAGTATGTGATAAAACCGCCGGTGCTTTGGCAAAACTAAGCAGCGATGATATATTTACTTCAGGATCGACATATTTTTACGATGGCGGTGGATGCTGCTGATGAAATAACTTCAAAAAAGTTCTGGACCTATTTAATAGCTTTCGTTTCTTTTTTCTGTTCCGGCATGGTAAATAATGAATTATTAACATT
>Ga0307417_10000711_pt1 | contig 13520 bp, 9 predicted proteins | sample SalMarWE160210MG_2_FD_202514 | JGI IMG/M metagenome (GOLD analysis project Ga0307417, IMG submission 202514) | Salt marsh sediment microbial communities from the Plum Island Ecosystem LTER, Massachusetts, United States - WE1602-10 | ecosystem: Environmental > Aquatic > Marine > Intertidal zone >...
GCAACGCCCATCAAGCGCACCGTCTCCGATTTCGACGAATATGTCGGTCGCTTCGTCCCCGTCGATTCGGTGGAGATACGCGCGCGCGTTTCCGGCTATCTCGACAGCGTGCATTTCAAGGACGGGCAGATGGTCAAGAAAGGCGATCTGCTGTTCACCATCGACAAGCGGCCGTTCCAGAACGCGGTCGCGCAGGCGCGCGCCAATCTGGCGACGGCGAAGTCCAATCTTGCCTATACCAAATCCGATCTCGAGCGCGGCCAATCGCTGGTGACGGCAAAGACCATCACCGAACAGACCTTTGAGCAGCGCTCGCAGGCGTTCCGCAATGCGCAAGCCTCCGTCAGCGGCGCCGAGGCGGCGCTGCGCCAGGCCGATCTCGATCTCGAGTTCACCGAATTGCGCGCGCCGATGGACGGCCGCATCGGTGACCGCCGCGTATCGCCAGGCAATGTGGTGGCGGGGGGAACGATCCCCACCACCACACTGCTGGCAACCATCGTGTCGACCGATCCGATCCATTTCGAGTTCACCTTCGACGAGGCCTCCTATCTGCGTTACGAGCGGCTCGCCAAGGACGGCCGCGACGTCGCCAGCCGCGGCGCCAGCGTTCCGGTCGCGCTCAAGCTCATCGACGAGCCCGACTTCAAGCACAAAGGCCGCATGGATTTTGTCAACAACGTGATCGACAGCACGACCGGCACCATTCGCGTCCGCGCCTTGTTCGACAATCCGAACGGCGTGTTCACGCCCGGCATGTTCGCCCGCGTGCGGGTGCCGGCCTCGCCGCCTTATGCGGCCTTGCTCGCGCCCGACTCGGCCATCGGCAGCGAGCAGACGCGCAAATATGTCCTCGTCGTCGACCCCGATAACAAAGTCGCCGAGCGCTTCGTGACGCTCGGGCAGTTGACGCCCGACAATCTGCGGGTGATCAAGTCGGGCCTCGGGCCCGATGACCGTTTCATCGTCGACGGATTGCTGCGCGCGCGGCCCGGGCAAAAGGTCAACCCGCAGGCTCAAGGCGCCAAACCGGCGGCGCCGGCCAAGCCGGGCGCGCCGTCGTCCGCCTCGAAATAGCAGCGGCATCACGCCATGCGGATTTCGCATTTCTTCATCGACCGGCCGATCTTTGCTTCCGTGGTCTCGATCATCATCGTGATCCTGGGCGGCGTCGGCTTCGTGCGGCTGCCGATCGCGCAATATCCGGAGATCGCGCCGCCCACCATCACGGTCATGGGGCAGTATCCGGGCGCCAGCGCCGACGTGGTCGCCGCTACGGTGGTGACGCCGATCGAGCAACAGATCAACGGCGTCGAGAACATGATCTATGTCTCGTCGAACTCGACCAGCGACGGCAACTTCGCCATCTCGGTGACTTTCGACATCGGCACCGATCTCGACACCGCCCAGGTGCAGGTGCAGAACCGCGTCTCGGTCGCGCTGCCGCGCCTGCCGGCGGATGTGCGCGCCATCGGCGTCACGGTTAACAAGAGCTCGCCCGACATCATGATGGTCGTGCACCTCTATTCGCCGGACAAGTCACGCGACACGCTGTTCATGTCGAACTACGCGACGCTGGAGATCACCGACGCGCTGGCGCGCATCGACGGCGTCGGCACGATCGCCGTGTTCGGCAGCCGCGACTATGCCATGCGCATCTGGCTCGATCCCGACCGCTTGCAGTCGGTCGGGCTGACGGCGAGCGACGTGGTGATCGCTTTGCAAGGCCAGAACGTGCAAGTCGCCTCCGGCGTGCTCAGTGCGCCGCCGGTCGATCAACCGCGCGCGTTCCAGATCTCGGTGCAGACGCTGGGCCGGCTTAAAAGCGCCGCCGAGTTCGCCAATATCGTGGTCAAGCAGACCGCCGACGCCGTGGTGCGCTTGAAAGACGTGGCGACGGTCGACCTCGCCGCGCAGGACTACACGACCAATTCCTATCTCGATCGCGATCCCGCCATTGCGCTCGGCATTTTCCAGCGGCCCGGCTCGAACGCGCTGTCCACCGCCGATAATATCAAAAAGACGATGGTAACCTTGTCCAAGCGGTTCCCGCCCGGCCTGAAATATACCATTGTCTATAACCCAACCCAATTCATCCAGCAGTCGGTCGAAGCGGTTGAGACGACCATCGGCGAGGCGATCATCCTGGTCGTGCTTGTGGTCATTCTGTTTCTGCAGACCTGGCGCGCCGCCGTCATCCCGATCGTCGCCATCCCGGTGTCGCTGATCGGCACCTTCTTCGTGATGTCGTTGTTCGGCTTCTCGCTCAACAATTTGTCGCTATTCGGGCTGGTGCTGGCGATCGGCATCGTCGTCGATGACGCCATCGTGGTGGTGGAGAACGTGGAGCGCAACATCGCATCGGGCCTCTCCCCGCGCGACGCCGCAAACAAGAGCATGGACGAGGTTGGCGCCGCGCTGATCGCGATCGCGCTGGTGCTCTCGTCGGTGTTCATCCCGTCGGCCTTCATCACCGGCATTTCCGGCCAGTTCTACCGCCAGTTTGCACTCACCATCGCCGGCGCCACCATCATATCGCTGGTCGTTTCGCTGACGTTGTCGCCGGCGCTGTGCGCGTTGTTGCTCAAGCCGCATACAAAGGACGAACGGGAGCAATGGTGGGCGGTGCCCGTCCACGGCTTCTTCCGGATCTTTAACCGCTATTTCGCTGCCGTGACACACGCTTACGGCCGGTTGTCGGCGCGTCTGGTGCGCGTCGCCGTATTGATGCTCGTTGTCTACGCCGTCGCCATCACCTTCGGCCTCAATGAGTTCCGCAAGACGCCGATCGGCTTCATTCCGAATTTGGATCGCGGCTATCTCATCATCGTCACGCAGCTGCCGCCGGCGGCTTCGCTCGCGCGTACCGATGCCGTCAACCGGCGCGCGGTCGACATCGCACTCAAAGTGCCGGGTATCGCGCATGCGGTAAACATCGTCGGCTTCTCCGGCGCGACCTTTACCCGCGCATCGAATGCGGGCGCGATCTTCGTCACGCTCGATCCGTTCGAGCAGCGGGCAAAAGATCCCCGCCAGTCCGCCGGCGCCATCGTGGGCCAACTGTTCCAGCGGCTTTCCGCGATCCAGGACGGCGTTATCTTCGTGGTCGCGCCGCCGCCGGTCTCCGGCATCGGCAATGCCGGTGGCTTCCGCATGATGGTCGAGGACCGCGCCGGCCTTGGTTCGCAGGCCTTGCAGGGCGCCGTCTACGCCATGATGGGCGCCGCCGCCAAAACCCCCGGCGTCACCCAGGTCTTCTCGCTGTTCGAGACCAAGACGCCGCAAATCTATCTCGATATCGACCGCACCAAGGCGCAATTGCTCGGCATCCACATTCCGGACGTGTTCGCGGCGTTGCAGATCTATCTGGGTTCGACCTATGTCAACGACTTCAACCTGCTGGGGCGGACCTACCGCGTGGTCGCGCAGGCCGCGAGCAAATATCGCAACGATACCAAGGATATTTTGAGAATTCGCGTGCACAACAGCAGCGGCGGCACGGTTCCGCTCGGCGCCTTCACGACCGTGCGGAATATTTCCGGTCCCTACCGCGTGCCGCGTTACAATCTCTATCCCGCCGCGGAGCTCGACGGCGCGGCGGCGCCTGGCTATTCGCAAGGCCAGGCGATCAAGATCATGGAGCAGCTGGCGCAGCGGATGCTGCCCGAAGGCTTCTCTTACGAATGGACCACGCTCGCCTTCCAGCAAATACGTGCGGGCAATACCGCGATCTTTGCGTTCGTGCTGGCGGTGGTATTCGTGTTCCTGGTGTTGGCCGCGCAGTTTGAGAGCCTGACCCTGCCGCTGGCAGTGATCATGATCGTGCCGATGTGCCTCATCGCCTCCATTGTCGGTGTGGTCTTGCGCGGCCAGGACAACAACCTGTTGACGCAGGTCGGCTTTATCGTGCTCATCGGCTTGGCGGCCAAGAACGCCATTCTGATCGTCGAATTTGCCAAGCAGCTCGAGGACCGCGGCAACGACCGTTTCGCCGCCGCCGTCGAGGCTGCCCATCTGCGCCTGCGGCCGATCCTGATGACGTCGTTTGCCTTTATTCTCGGCGTGACGCCGCTGGTCTGGGCGGTGGGCGCCGGCGCCGAGCTGCGGCAGACGCTGGGCACGGCGGTGTTCTCCGGCATGATCGGCGTCACCGCCTTCGGCCTGATCTTCACGCCGGTGTTTTACGTGATCTCACGCTGGTTTGCGCTGCGCTTTACGCGCCGCAGCCGACGCCGTGGGCAGCAGCCGGCCGAATAACCGAACCGGTAAAGCAAGAAGGCGGCGATGAAATTTGGATTTGGCCAAGCGGTCACGCGCAAGGAGGACGACGCGCTGCTGCGCGGGCAGGGGCGCTACGTCGCAGATGTCGCGCCAGCAGCGACGTTGCACGCAGTGGTGCTGCGCTCGCCGCACGCCCATGCGCGCTTCAACATTGTCGATCTCGACCGGGTGCGGGCGATGCCGGGTGTGCGCCTGGTGCTGACCGCGCCCGATGTCGCCCAATTGGAGTCCCTGCCGTGCCTCGGCGCCGTTCCCGATGTCGATATTCCGATCCCGAATTATCCGATCCTGGCCCGCGACGAGGTGCGCCACGTCGGCGACGCCATTGCCTTCGTGGTTGCCGATACGGTTGCCGCTGCCAAAGACGCCGCCGAAGCCGTCACGGTCGACTGGCAGCCGCTGCCGCACGTCATTGGCGCGATGGCCGCGCTCGCAAGCCGCGCGCCGCAGGTATGGCCCGACCGGCCCGGCAATCTCGCCTTCGAAGCCGAAGCGGGCGACGCGGGCAAGACTAAAGCCGCCTTCGCGCAGGCCGCGCGCACGGTGGAGCTCACCATCGTCAATCAGCGGCTGGTGACCAATTATCTCGATACCCGCGGCGTGATCGCCGAATACGACGGCGAGCGTTATACGCTCACGCTCGGCAGCCAGGGCAGCCATATCATCCGCGACATCCTGTGCGCGAACGTGTTCGAGCTCCCGCCCGAGCGCATGCGCGTGGTGACGCCTGACGTCGGCGGCGGCTTCGGCACCAAATTGTTTCCCTATCGCGAATACGCGCTGGCCGCAGTCGCCGCCGAACGCTTGCGCCAACCGGTGAAATGGGTGGCGGATCGCACCGAGCATTTCCTCGGCGACAGCCATGGCCGCGACAATGTCTCGACCGCGCGGCTGGCGCTCGACGACAAGGGGCGGTTCCTGGCGCTCGCGCTCGACATCGTCGCCGACATGGGCGCGTACCTCTCGTGCTTCGCGCCCTATATCCCGTGGCTCGGCGTCGGCATGGCGACGGGCGCCTACGATATTCCGGCCGCCCATGTGCGGCTGCGTGCCGTGTATACCAACACCGTCCCAGTCGACGCCTATCGTGGCGCCGGCCGGCCGGAGGCCGCCTATCTGATCGAACGCGTGGTCGATGCGGCGTCGCGCGATCTCGGCATGGCGCCGGACGCGCTGCGCCGCCGCAACTTGATCAAGCCGAAGGCGATGCCGTACACGACGCCGACCGACAAAATTTATGACTCTGGCGACTTCGCCGGCACCATGGCGCGCGCGCAGGAGCTCGCCGGCTGGGACGGCTTTAACAAGCGCGCCGCGGCATCGAAACGCCTTGGCCGCCTGCGTGGCATCGGCATGGCGACTTACATCGAGGCCTGTGGCGGCAACGGGCCGGAGACTGCCACGGTGCGGCTTGACCGCGACGGTGGCGTCACCGTGCTGATCGGCACGCAGTCTTCCGGGCAAGGCCATGCCACCTCCTATGCGCAGATCGTCGCCGACAAGCTCGACTTGCCGCCGGAACGTGTGCGCGTGGTGCAGGGCGACACCGACGCCATGGCCACCGGGGCCGGCACTGGCGGGTCGAGCTCGATTCCTGTAGGCGGCGTTTCCGTTGACCGCGCCAGCAAGAAGCTCGCTGATCAGATCAGGGAGCTCGCCGCCGAAGCGCTGGAGGCCTCGGCTGGCGATCTGGAGATCGCGGGCGGCACCGTGCGCATCGCCGGCACGGACCGCGTGATTTCCTTTGCCGATCTCGCCGCGCATCCGCAGGCCAAGCCGGAACGTCTGCGCGCCGCAAGCGAGTTCGCACCCAACCAGCCGACGTTCCCCAACGGCACCCACATTGCCGAGGTCGAGATCGACCCCGACACCGGCGCCACCACAATTTTGCAATATGTCGTGGTCGACGACTTCGGCGCCACGCTCAATCCGCTGCTGCTCGCAGGGCAAGTGCACGGCGGCACGGTGCAGGGCATCGGGCAGGCGCTGATGGAAGACACCGTCTACGATCCCGCCTCCGGCCAGTTGCTCAGCGCCAGCTTGATGGACTACGCGCTGCCGCGGGCCGCCGACGCGCCGGACTTCATGTTCGAGACCCGCAATGTGCCGTGCAAAAACAATCCGCTCGGTGTCAAAGGCGCGGGCGAGGCCGGCGCCATCGGCTCGTGTCCCGCGGTCATGAACGCGGTGCTCGACGCGCTCTGGCGCAGCCATCGCATTCGCCAGCTCGACATGCCGGCGACGCCCCAGCGGGTCTGGCAGGCCATCCAGCAGGCCCGAAAAAAGGCTTAGCATTCAAACGTGTATTGCTCACGGCTTTGTGATTAGGCATGCCGCTGCGCCATTGGGCCGCAGGGCTTGAGAGGCTGCGGAATAAATTATTTGGACTAGGGTTTTCTTTGTTGCCTCCAATAACCATAGGTGCAGGTCGATGAATATCCGAACAACGCTTACCGCCCTCGCAGTCGTCCTCGGTGTCGGCGCCGCGGCTGCGCAGTCCGACCCGGTGAAGACGCGCGAAGATCTGATGAAAGCGAACAACAATAACGCAAAAGCCGTTGTCCAGATGGTGAAGGGCCAGAAGCCTTTCGACGCAAAGGTGGTGGAGGCTGCATTCACGCAATGGGCGGACACCGCCAAGCAGCTGCCGAGCCTATTTCCCGACAACGCCAAGACCGGCGGCGACAATCGCGCCTCGCCGAAAATCTGGGAGAACAAAAAGGATTTCGAGGCCAAGATAGCGGCATTCGCCAAGTCCGTCGCCGATAACCGCGCCAAGGCGGTGGAGTCGCTTGACGGCCTGAAGGCCGCCATCCCGGTGGTGGGCAAGGCCTGCGACGACTGCCACAAGCCCTACCGGCTCTCAAAGCGGTAATAGGGCCCGCCCCATCGATTTCCATGCGCCGCCGCGACGCCCGTCGCGGCGTCGTTGCATTTCGAGTATGGTCCGGCGGCCTTGGGAGTGCGCCGATGATCCGAAAATTGTTCTTGCTCGCCGCGGCGTTAGCCGTGCTTGCGATTGGCGCCTTCTGGATGCTCACTATCCCGCAAACGGTGTCCGCCGGCGCGCTCGATCCGCACAAGCCCAATCTCGCCAATGGCAAGACGTTGTTCTATATCGGCGGTTGCGCCTCGTGCCACGCCACGCCCGGCCAAAAGGATTCCACCAAGCTCGGCGGCGGGCTGGCGCTCAAATCGCCGTTCGGAACTTTCTACCCGCCCAATATTTCCTCCGACCCGAATGACGGCATCGGCGGCTGGAGCGAGGCGCAGTTCATCACCGCCATGACCAAAGGCACCTCGCCCGCGGGCGAGCATCTCTATCCGGCCTTTCCCTATACCTCGTATCAGCGCATCAGCTGGCGCGATTTGCGCGACCTGTTCGCCTTTCTCAAGACGCTGCCGGCGGTGCAGGGCCGCGCGCGCGCGCATGAGCTGGCATTCCCGTTCAACATCCGGCGCCTGATCGGCGGCTGGAAGCTGTTGTTCCTCGACGGCTTGCCGTTCCAGCCGGACCCGTCGAAGCCGGACGATTGGAACCGCGGCGCCTATCTGGTGAACGGGCCCGGCCACTGCGCCGAATGTCATTCGCCGCGCAATTTCCTCGGCGCCATCATCCCGAGCTTGCGCTTCACCGGAGGGCCCACGCCCGACGGCGTGGACTGGGTTCCCAACATCACCCAATTCAAGCTGAAAGACTGGAAGGAAGCCGATATCGCCGAAGTGCTCAAGACCGGCACCTTGCCCGACTTCGATCGCGTCGGCGGGCCGATGGTCGATGTGATGCGCAACACCGCGCAGCTCACCGACGACGACCGCGCGGCGATCGCGACCTACATCAAATCGCTGCCGCCGGTCGAAGGCCTAACCCCGCCGCCCAAAAAGAAATAGTCGGTCACCGTCAGGCTTGGAATGCCTTGAAGGTGATGATGGTATAGGTGTCCCTGATGCCGGGAATGCATTGCACCTTCTCGTTGACGAAGTGCCCGATATCGGTGCCGGCATCGACGTAGAACTTCACCAGCAAATCGTAGTCGCCCGCGGTCGAGTAGATCTCGGAGGCGATTTCGGCTTCGGCCAGTGCGTTGGCCACCTGATAGGACTTGCCAAGCTCGCATTTGATCTGGACGAAAAAGGGGGTCATCGCGCTGCTCCGAGCCGCCGCCGCATCGGCACTCAATCCAGCAAAAACAGGCTCCGCTGGCAAGGCGCTCTTGCCTTCACCGCCCGCGCGCCCTAGTTAGTTATCAGCAATCTCGTGGGGTGTCCGGCTTGAACCGCGCCGGGCTGAGAGGCTTTAAGCCAACCCAACGAACCTGATCCGGGTCATGCCGGCGGAGGGACCAGAGATGCGGCATTCGGCCATCGCCCTCACCATCGCCGGCTCGGATTCGAGCGGCGGCGCCGGCATCCAGGCCGATCTGAAGACTTTCGCCGCGCTCGGCGTCTATGGCGCCTGCGTCATCACTGCGCTGACCGCTCAGAATACACGCGGCGTGAGCGCCATCCATGACGTGCCCGCCGATTTCATCGCTGCCCAGATCGACGCGGTGTTCTCCGACCTCGACGTCCGCGCGGTCAAGATCGGCATGCTGTCGCAGGCAGCCAGCATCGAAGTTGTGGCGGCCGGGCTCGATCGCCATGGCGCGCGTAACATCGTGCTCGATCCGGTGATGATCGCGGCTTCCGGCGCCCGGCTACTGGCAACCAAGGCGGTCGACAGCCTGCGCCGGCTGCTGATTCCCCGCGCACTGGTGTTGACGCCGAATCTGCCGGAGGCCGCCGCATTGCTCGACGGCAATCACGCGCGCGACGAAGCGGACATGGAAGCGCAGGCGCGCGCGCTGCTGGCGCTCGGCGCGCGCAACGTTCTGATCAAGGGCGGCCACGGCGAAGGCGCGGAAAGCGTCGATCTGCTGGTCGGCCCAAGCGAGACCGTCTGGCTCGCCGCCAAGCGCATCGCCACGCAAAATACCCACGGCACCGGCTGCACGCTCTCGTCCGCGGTCGCGGCGGGGCTGGCCAAGGGCCTCGATCTCAAAGCTGCCGTGCAAGCGGCGAAAGCTTACGTCACCGCGGCGATCGCCGGCGCCGACCAGCTCAGAATCGGCCACGGCCACGGCCCGTTGCATCATTTCCACGCGCAATGGACCGGGGCGTAGCCCCCGAAGCCCGCACGTGGCGGGCGTTTTCATGGTTAACCGGGCATTAACGATTCGCGGCTCTGATAGCGCGAGCGCTTGATTGCGCACGCGCGTTCGCGCGCCCGAACAGTGCTTCCTGTGCAGCGTCACGTCGCCAAATTTGGGTGGATCAGCGTGATCGCGCGCTTGCAACCTTCATCTGACAGTCAAGGGGCCGAACCTATGAAGACCAGAATGATCCTCACCGGCATCGCCGCCGCAGTCTTGCTGACGGCGCCGTTGGCCGCGCAGGCGGCGGATTTGGCGAGACCCAGATACGAGGCGCCACCGCCTTATGCAGTGCCAAGCAATGCGGGCTGGACCGGCTTCTATGTCGGCATCAACGGCGGCTACATGTGGGGCAAATCAAAATGGAGCGGGGGTGCCGGCACTTTCGAAGTGTCCCCGGATGGATTTATCGGCGGCGGCACGCTCGGTTACAATATTCAGGCCGGAGCATGGGTCTTCGGCCTTGAAGGCGACATTGACTATGTCGATGCAAAGGGCACCGCGAACGCCGCAATCTGCGCGGGTTGCACCTTCGAGAACACATGGCTCGCGACCTTGCGCGGCCGCGTCGGCTATTCGTTCGGCCAGTGGCTTCCCTATCTGACCGGCGGCGGAGCTTGGGGCAATGCTAAAGTGCAATCCGCCGGCGGATCGGTGAGCGATACCAAGGGCGGCTGGACGGCGGGCGGCGGCGTCGAATACGGCTTCGGTCAGTGGTCGGCGAAGCTTGAATATCTTTACGTCGATCTCGGCACCGCGACCTGCGGTGCCGCGGCCTGCGTGCTGCCCGCTAATGCAAAGGTCGACATCACGGCCAACATCTTCCGCGCTGGATTGAACTACCGCTTCTGACCTCCACGTCGCCATCGATCAACGAAACCCCGGGCAGCGCGCCCGGGGTTTTCGTTTGACACGGCGGCTACGCCAAGGGTAGCGCCCACGCCGGTCATGCATTAAAACCCCGCCCGAACCAGCCGGCGGCGGCCGGCCCAGCCGAAGAGGCATTTTCAACGTCATGCGTATCACGGCAATCCACAACAAGAACGCCAAGATTTTCGGAACCATCCAGGACGACAGCTTCCGCCCTTTTTTGGTTGGCGGTGCTTCGGTGCGCGATTTGCGCCACGTCATCAAGCTGGTGGGCGAGGGCACGACCACGCCTGAATACGGTCCGCCGCAAGCGCTCGACAAGGTCAAGCTCGCCGCCCCGGTCGGCCCGCTGGCCAAGAACGTCATGGCGGTCGGCAAGAACTATCACGATCACGCCCAGGAATTCGCCCGCAGCGGCATCGACCAGTCCGGCGACAAGGTGGAGGTCCCTGAGTTTCCTGTCGTCTTCACCAAGGCGGTGAGCTCGCTCGCCGATCCGGGGCAGGGCCTGCCGGCCTCGGCCGACCCGAGCCATTCGACCGATTACGAAGGTGAGCTCGGCGTCGTCATCGGGCGCCACGGCAAGAACTTGAAGCGCGCCGACGCGCTCGACTATGTGTTCGGCTACACCATCGTCAACGACGCCACCGCGCGCACCATCCAGCAGCGCCACAAGCAGTGGTTCCTAGGCAAGAGCCTGGACGGCTATTGCCCGGTCGGGCCGGTGCTGGTCACGCGCGACGAGTTCGGCGTGCCGGACGCGCAGGAAATCGCCACTTACGTCAACGGCGAGCGCCGCCAGTTCGCCCGGCTGCGCGACCTGATCTTCGACGTCCCCACTATTATCGAGGCCATCAGCGCCTATGTGCCGCTCGACCCCGGCGACCTGATCGCTACCGGCACGCCGGCCGGCGTCGGCATCGGCTTTACCCCGCCGCGCTATCTCAAGCCCGGCGACGAGGTTCGCATCTCCATCGGCGGCATCGGCGAGCTCACCAACCCGGTGGTCTGAGCCGCCGGCATCCTCTATAAAGGGCCCGGAAACGAGGAATTTCCGGCCGGGTCTTGCGAAAAATCAATGTAATCGCTAGCGAAAGCGGTCTTCATAATGCTGGCCGCCAGCGCCCGGCAGCCTAGAAACGTCCCCAGAAACGACCCCCATGCGAGAGGAGTAACCGGATGGCCACAGCAACCCCCTGGAAGACGAACGACTGGTTCGTCAGCGAGTGGAACTACGCGCCGGAAGTCACCAAGGACTTCAAGTTCGCCAAGAACATCAAGGTGCACGACGTCACCCTGCGCGACGGCGAGCAGCAGACCGGCGTGATCCTGTCCAAGGACGAGAAAGTCCGCATCGCCGAGGCGCTGGCGGAAGCCGGCGTCCACCGCATCGAAGCCGGCATGCCGATCGTGTCGCCGTCCGACAACGAGGCCATCAAGGAAATCGTCAAGCGCAATCTGGGCCCGCAGATCTTCTCGTTCGCGCGCTGCATGAAGGAAGACGTCAAGCGCGCCATCGACACCGGCGTCAACGGCGTGGTGATGGAGATCCCGTCGTCCAAGCACATGGTCGATCTGGCCTACCGCTGGCCGATGGAAAAGGCGATCGAGACCTCGATCGAGGCCACCAAATACGCCCACGACAATGGCCTCGAAGTCGTGTTCTTCCCGATCGACTTCTCGCGCGCCGAGCTCAAATGGGCCATCGACCTGATCGAGAAGGTCGCCAAGGACGGCCACATGGACGCGCTCGCCTTGGTTGACACCTTCGGCGTCTTGTCGCCGCACGCCATGAAATATTTTGTCACCCAGGTGCAGAGCCGCATCAAGAAGCGGCTGGAAGCGCACTTCCACCAGGACTTCGGCATGGGCGTGGCCAACACCATCATGGCGCTGTCGCTCGGCGTCGAGGTCATGCACACGACCGTGCTCGGCGTCGGCGAGCGCTCCGGCAACGCGCCGATGGAAGAAATCGTCATGGCGCTGAAGACCATGTACGGCGTCGACGTCGGCATCGACACCACCAAGCTCACCTCGCTCGCCAATCTGGTGCAGCGCCTGACCGGGGTGGTGGTGCCGTCCAACAAGGCGATCGTCGGCAGCGGGCTCTACCAGATCGAGTCCGGCATCATCGCCTCGTGGTTCAAGAACTGCGGCGAGAAGAACGCCACCGAGCTGTTCCCGATCCGCTGGAGCGCGGTCGGCCAGCCGCCGGCGGAAGTAGTGATGGGCAAGGGCTCGGGCATCGACTCGGTCAATCTGTGGCTGCAGCAGGTCGGCATGCAGGTGTCGGAAGAGGACGCCATGAAGGTGCTGCAGGCGACGAAGGCCTATTCGTTGAAGAACAAGAAGATGCTCAGCCACGCCGAGTTCCGTGATCTCGCGCGCGCCACGCTGGGCAAGATGCAGCAGGCGGCGGAGTAGGGCGCTGCCTCCGCGTCGAGACAACACGAAGAAAAAAAGCCCCGGATAGTCCCGGGGCTTTTTTACGCGCAGCCTGTCATTGCCGGGCTTGACCCGGCAATCCATGACGAACATAGGCGTTCGCAGACTTTCGTAAGTTTTCTCCTGCTGTCCATCATCATGGATGCCCGGGTCAAGCCCGGGCATGACGGCGGAGAAACTGCGGCGCGATGCGGCGCCCCCCGGGTTTTTGTTGCGTTGCTCTAGGTGGTAGCAGGGGAGGAGCGGAGAGAAGCTAAAGTGGAATAATCGTGCTCAACTCGGGCTGCCGGTCGACGCATAAGGGCTGTCGCCGCTGGCGCCCGCCGGTCCGCTCGAGCCGGCACCTGCATTCGGGGCAGCGCCGAGCAGCAGCCCGCTCAGATCGACCTGGGCAGCCGCCGAGGCACGCGTGCTGATGGAGAAGCGCAGGCCTTCGGCCTTGGCCAGCACAGCGTCAATCCGCCCGATGGCCGTGTCGATGGCGGCCGCATCGGGCGTGTTCACCGCCGTCGTGAAAGCGCCGCTGCGCAGCAGGGCGGAGACATCGGCGGCGAAACCGCCGGTGCCGTCGGCGCCGACGGCCGAGACCAGCGACGCGACGGTCGCGGCCAGCGAGCTGAGCGCGTTGGCGACATCGAGTGGCGCCCGGTTGGCGCGCTCGTAGCCGACGATGAGCGGCCGCGGGCCGAGCGAAACCGTGATCGTTCCCGACTGAACCGGCTGGCCATCGAT
>Ga0307417_10000713_pt1 | contig 13497 bp, 10 predicted proteins | sample SalMarWE160210MG_2_FD_202514 | JGI IMG/M metagenome (GOLD analysis project Ga0307417, IMG submission 202514) | Salt marsh sediment microbial communities from the Plum Island Ecosystem LTER, Massachusetts, United States - WE1602-10 | ecosystem: Environmental > Aquatic > Marine > Intertidal zone...
TATAGGTATCAGGTATGTTGGGGCTGGAGCAGCAAAAAAACTAGCGAAAAATTTTGGCTCAATGGATAAACTGATAGCCGCGCAAGAAGAGGAAATATCCGGGATTCATGAGATAGGTGAAAGCATAAGCAAGAGTGTACGCGAATTCTTCTTGAATAAATCAAATCTGAAGATTATAGATCGCCTGAAAAAACACGGCCTTAGCTTCTCATTGGAAAAGAAGAAGTCAAAAAATACTATCTTTACAGGCAAAACATTTGTAATTACAGGAACGCTGTCAAATTATTCAAGGGAAGAGGCATCTGAAATTGTGACTAATATGGGAGGAAAAGTAACAACTAGTGTCAGCATCAAAACGGATTTTCTTATTTGTGGTGAAAATGCCGGTTCCAAATTGACGAAAGCAGAAAAGCTAGGGGTTAAGGTTCTAAAAGATGAAGAATTTATGAAAATGATTAAATCCCCAAAAAAATGATAGAATATATAAGAGCAAAATTCGCTGGCCACATAATTAATAAAACATTAAAGGACAAAACAGCTCCTAACCGGTCTTTCACAAACCTGTTAAGAAAGTGTTCAAGTTTTTTCGTGATCATGCCGGAAACAGAAAATGATTTTCAGAAAAGCAAACAGGTGATTACTTTTTTGGAAAAACATAAAAAGGTAATTTCAATTCTCACCTTTGATTTCAGAAGAAATGAGTTCTTACAAAGTCATTTTCGCGATATTGTTGAGTACGGGTTAGTTGATTATTCTAAATTAAATCTTCCTTCCCCCAAATTAGTTGACAAACTGAAATCAAAAGAATTTGATGCAGTAATTGATCTTAACAGGGCGGAAAATCTCTTTTGTAGTTTTGCTGCAAATCTGGTGCAATCCAACCTGACAATTGGCTTCACCAAGGTCGATTCGGATAAATTCTACAATATCCAGATAAATGATAGTGAAGATAATCCTGAGATTTCATATAAAAATTTCATAAATTGCCTAGAAATGTTTTAGGAAAAACATATGAATTTTGAAATAAAGAAAATTGATGATATAACGATTTTTAAATTGAACGAAACGAGGTTGGATACTAATATCTCTGGATTAGTAAAGGGGGAATTTACTCTGCTGCTTAAAGTCGAAGGAGTTTCAAAATTGGTGGTGGATTTAAGCGATGTTGAATCATGCGATAGCTCCGGTTTAAGTTCGCTTCTTGTGGCAAACAGAATTTTAAATTCAACCGGCGGAGAAATGAGAATAGCCGCTCCTTCCGATAAGGTTTATTCACTTATAAAGATTACTCAACTAGAAAGGGTCCTGCCTGTCTGCAAAACCGTTGATGAAGCATTTGCAGAGCTAAATAAAGTTTAGGATAGTATATTGAAAGGATCAACTCTCGATTATATAATTATAATTGTTTATTTAATCGGGGTAGCTGCCTTTGGAATAATTTCCGGCGGGAAACAAAAATCCATAAAAGATTATTTTGCCGGATCAAAATCAGTTCCCTGGTGGGCTGTTTGTTTCTCTATAGTAGCCGCAGAAACCAGCACGCTAACATTTATTTCGATTCCCGGTCTTGCGTACATTGCAAACCTGAATTTCCTGCAGGTCACTATTGGATATCTTTTGGGGAGGGTAGTTGTTGCCTACCTATTTCTCCCAGCTTATGATAAAGGTGAATTAAAAACAGCGTACACATTTCTCGAAAATAGATTCGGGGGAAAAACGAGATCATACGCTTCAATAGTATTCCTTTTTACACGAACTGCTGCGGATGGTGTGAGACTTTTTGCAACCGCTATTCCATTAAAATTAATGCTTAATATAAATTATCCTACTGCTATTATCCTGATAGCCGTAGTTTCGCTTGTCTATACTTATACAGGTGGTATGAAAGGAATAATTTGGGTCGATGTCATTCAGATGTTTATTTACCTTGGTGGAGCAATTCTTGCCGGAGTATTCCTTCTCCACCTTTTACCAGATGGCTGGACGACCGTAGTTAGGGCAGCAGCTTCCGGGGATAAGTTTAATGTTTTAAACTTTGGTTTTAAAAATGGAATATCCGGATTTTTTAGTCAGCCTTACACTTTGATCGGTGGTCTGGTTGGTGGAGCTTTTTTATCGATGGCTTCACATGGGACGGACCAATTAATTGTACAACGGTTGTTATCAACAAAAAATTTAAGAGACAGCCAGAAAGCAGTTATAGGCAGCGGTGTTATTGTAATATTTCAATTTGCAATTTTTTTGGTTCTCGGCGTTATGCTTTATGCTTATTACGGAACAATTAATGCTAAGCCAGATGAAATTTTTCCGATGTTCATTATCAATGTTCTTCCGCCGGGTGTAACGGGAATAATAATAGCTGGGTTGTTTGCCGCAGCAATGTCGACTCTTGCAGGATCAATGAGTTCACTTGCATCATCCACGGTTCATGATTTATATATTCCGTTTTTAGGAAAAGATATTGATGAAGAGAAGAAATTAAAAGTTTCAAGGATTTTCACAATATTGTGGGCTGTATTGCTGATTTTTGCTGCTGTGTTTTTTATGAATACATCAAAGGCTGTTGTAGAACTTGCGTTAAGCATAGCATCATTTACGTACGGCGGATTACTTGGTACTTTTTTGCTCGGTGTCTTAAGCAAGAAAGCGAAAGAGAGAGACGCACTTTCAGGTTTCACAGCTGGAATATTGACAATGATTGTCGTTATTTCTCTAAAACTGGTTGCGTGGACGTGGTTCACCATTATAGGAGTGATTGGGACTTTAATTGTTGGTTCACTTTTAAGTAAGTTTAATAATAATAGTAACAACGAATAAAGTAAAATGAAGAAAACTGCAATTCTAATATTTGTAATTTTCCAGATATTTTTATTTTCTCAGAATAAACAATTAAAATTTAAACTTGTGAATTATACAAGTATTGATTCCCTGGTATCCTTAAGGGGAATATTTGCTGTGGATGGAAGCGCAGCATGGGTCAGTGGAAGCAAAGGATCGGTTTACGTAACTAGTAATGAAGGGAAAAACTGGCAGAAGAAAGAAGTTCCGCTAGGTGATAGCCTCGATTTTCGCGATATTGAGGAAATTGCACCCGGTACAATAATATTAATGAGTGCAGGAGTTGGAGAAGATTCCAGGATTTATAAAAGTACTGATGATGGCGAAACCTGGAAAATAGTATACCATAATTCTTATCCCGACGGTTTTTTAGACACAATTGAATTCTGGAACCGGAAAAATGGTATTGCAATTGGAGACCCGGTTGATGGGAAATTTAATATTTTGTTTACTACTGATGGAGGAACCACCTGGGAAGAACCTCAAAGTAAGAATATTCCTGATGCATTCCCGGGAGAAGCACAATTTGCCGCAAGTGGGACCTGTATTTCTGTAATTGGCAAAAGTGAAGCCTGGATAGGGACAGGCGGAGCTAAATCCAGAATATTGAAAACTACCGATAATGGAATGAACTGGAAAGTTTTTCCATCGCCGCTATTACAAGGAAAATCTTCTAAGGGAATATTTTCGATCCATTTTGTAGATAAAAACAAAGGAATAATAGTTGGTGGAAATTATCTGCAGGAAAATGCAATGGACAGCACTTCCGCTTTTTCAATAGATGGAGGAAGAACCTGGAAATTGAATTCTTCAGGCAATCTTCCTTATCAATCGTCTGTTAAATCCTTTAAATTTCATAACAGAATCTATTTTATATCAACAGGGCCTGGTGGAACTTTTTACACTGAAGATCTGAAAAATTGGTATACAGCAGTAGAAACAGGATTTCATTCCATAAGTGTTTCTGTAAAAGATAATTCGATCTGGCTTGCTGGTTCAAATGGAAGAGTAGCTAAGTTGATTATTGAATAAGAGTTGAAACTATGTCAAAAACAAGAGAACAGTTATTAAAAATAGCTTTTATTCTGAGCATTATCACAATTATTTATAATTTATTTGAAGGCGGGGTCTCTGTATTTTTTGGCGCTGGTGATGATTCGCTTACTCTTTTGGGGTTTGGTGTCGATAGTTTCGTGGAAGTAATTTCAGGGATCGGTATTGCTCATATGCTGATAAGAATGAAGAACAGTACAGAGATAACCAGGGATGATTTTGAAAAACAGGCACTAAAAATAACAGGATTCAGCTTTTATCTACTCACTGCCGGATTAATTATTGGTGCAATCGTAAATGTAATTGAACAGGTAAATCCTTCAACAACAATTCCAGGGATGGTAATTTCTATAATTTCAATTCTTACAATGTATTTTCTTATGAATGCTAAGCTAAAGGTTGGGGGAGAACTAAATTCCGAGGCAATTATTGCCGACGCCAAATGTACTAAAACCTGCCTGCAGCTTTCCATTATCTTACTTGCTGCCAGCCTGTTATACCAGTTGCTTCATATCTTATATATAGACATAATTGGTTCCGTTGGAATTGCATATCTTTCATTTAGAGAGGGGAAAGAATCTTTCGAAAAGGCAAAAAAGGGCTCTTTTGACTGCTGTGATGATGATTAGTAAAAAATCTTTTTGAGTTAAAGATTTTAATTGATCATACGGGTGGTTTTTCTCGTTTCATTTTTTTTCAGGCTTTGGAAAGGACAATTGATAATGAATCAGTGAGATTTATCGAGCACAAATTTGAAAAGTTGGTGAATCTCTGAAGAATGTTAATAAGGATAAAAAAATTATCAGGAAATATTTACCGATAAAAAAATTTTAGCTCGATTAATTGTGTAACTTAAACCGGTAATAAAAAAAATTAAGTTTCTAAGAAAAAAAATAAAATATTTTTATCTAAAATTTTGTCTCTCGAAAAAAAAATTATTAGATTGCGTCCGTTCAATTAATTGAATTCACCAGGCAACCAAATGGATCAGCTCACGTTATCATTTCACGACGAATTCCTATTGCAGTTAAAAACAACTGACTGGGAATTTGAGTCCAAGCCTGGGGATATTGAAAAATCCACCTCTCATAGTAAGTTCATTCAACTGGATCAGGGCATTTCTGACAAAAAGGCCATCAATACTGATAAAAACACCTCCTCAAAAAGCAATAATTGATTCTGCATAAAGTTTATTATATTAATTTCTCAAATGTAATAGTAAAAAAACTTTGAGAGTAAAATTAAATTATGTACGAACATCGAGGTAAACTCTTATTACCCGAAAAGCTTTATTGCGAAAGAATACCTAAACATTTCTTAATTGCCTTGGATTCGCCTGGCATTTGAATTCCCGGTTATCATATTTTAGAGGGGGCTTAATTTTATTGATTCATTTAAGTATTATTTAATCTGAATACAAATAATTTATGTACTAAATATTTTTGCAGGATTTTACTATGCATTTAACCGATTACCTCATAATTCTTGCATATTTTGTTTTTTCAATCAGCATTGCACTTTACTATTCAAAACGTGCAGGCAAGAGCACAGATGAGTTTTTTCTCTCGGGTAGAAATCTTCCGTGGTATCTTGCGGGACTTTCAATGGTTGCAACTACGTTTGCTGCCGACACACCTCTTGCTGTAACAGAACTTGTAGCTAAAAACGGAATTGCCGGAAACTGGCTTTGGTGGAATTTTGCATTTGGCGGATTACTTACTGTTTTCTTTTTTGCAAAGCTTTGGAGACGCGCCGGGATAATGACTGAAGTAGAGTTCGCAGAAATCCGCTATTCAGGTAAACCAGCTCGTTTTTTGAGAGGTTTCAGAGCGTTGTATCTTGGCCTGTTTATGAATCTGATAATTATGGGGTGGGTCAATAAAGCGATGGCGACCATTCTAGTTGGAATGTTTGGTATTCCTGAATCGCAGGTGCTTTATTATGTTTTTGGCTGTATGCTTTTGGTCGCATTTTATTCTGCACTTTCAGGTTTATGGGGAGTTGTTGTCACAGATGCATTTCAGTTTTTTATCGCAATGGCAGGAAGTATAATTCTTGCTGTGGTGGTAGTAGAGTCTTCTCAAATAAGCGGTATCGCCGGATTGCAGGCAAAACTTCCCGCATTTACGTTTAAGTTTTTCCCTACAATTTCTGATGCGTCCTCTATGGGCGGCGCTTTTGCTTTGACCGTTGCTTCATTTCTTGCTTATGTCGGAATAATCTGGTGGGCATCGTGGTACCCCGGTGCTGAACCCGGCGGTGGGGGCTATGTTGCGCAAAGAATGATGTCCGCAAAAGATGAAAAGAATTCTTTGATTGCAACTTTATTTTTTCAGATTGCTCACTATGCAATTCGCCCGTGGCCGTGGATTTTGGTTGCTCTTTCAACCTTGCTTCTTTATCCGCATTTGGGCCCAAACGAAAAGGGCATCGGTTTTATTTACGCAATGAGAGATTTTCTCCCGGTAGGATTAAAAGGATTATTAGTCGCTGCTTTTTTTGCCGCCTATATGAGCACAATTGCAACACAGCTCAACTGGGGAACGTCTTATATCATAAATGACTTTTACAAAAGGTTCGTAAAAAAAGACAGAGATGAAAAATATTATGTCAAGGCTTCAAGGACTACGACGATTTTATTAATGGTTGTCTCAGTTTTCGTTACAATGTTTATCAGCAGAATTTCAGGTGCGTGGGAATTTATTCTTGAGTGCGGGGCCGGTGTCGGACTTGTTTTAATCCTCAGGTGGTTCTGGTGGAGAATTAATGCGTGGTCTGAAATTTCTGCGATGATCACTCCTTTTATAGTTTTTCCAATTATCAGGTATTACGGGATAGAATTTCCTAATACGCTTTTTTATTTAGTTGGTGCAACAACAATTGTATGGGTAACCGTTACATATCTCACACGTCCGACAGACAATGAAGTCCTTTTCAGCTTTTACAGGAAAATTCATCCCGGCGGTGTTCTCTGGAAAAAAGTATCTTCACAACTTCCGGATGTTAAAAGCGACAGCGGATTCTTTGCGATGTTCGTTAACTGGTTTATGGGCGTATTGCTTGTTTACTCAATGCTCTTCGGCAGCGGCAGTTTTATTTTCGGAGATATGAAAACCACATTGATATGCCTTGTAATTGCGGTTGTTGCTGTTTTCGTTATTTACAAGAATCTTTCGGAAGCCGGGTGGAAGACAGTGATAAAGTAAGAACAAAGAACTATTTTTGAAATTAACTCTTCTTTACTTTCCGTGCAGTATATAAGTTGTCCAGCCGTCATTGCCTACAATAAATACTTCACTACCGTCTGTCCAGATATTGTAAAGTGTTGCAAATTCTTCCCTGCCGGCGTAGCAGCGCGGGCAGGGTAATAATTATAATACTGGAGGGCCTCTTTCTTTTTTCATAGTCTTCTATTGCCCTTTTAACATAACAATTATGGCTTGATTGCCTGTCCAGCCCACTACAGCAGCTAGATTACCTTTTACATCCATCCCTTCATAATTTCCATATACCCCGTTGATCAATTGCCAGTTGCTGCCGTTGTAGTGAATAAGTGTGTTGCAGCATCCGGCAATATATATGTCATTCTGTCCATTACCCCTGACTCTTGTCAGGAATGCATTTGTCGGCAAGCTTATCTCTTCAAGTGTATTGTTCTTATCCACATACGCACCATTCCCACTTATAAAGATATTTCTTTCATCCTGAAACCAGACACCATAGAGTCTTGTATATGGCCAATTAACGTAATCATTTGCACTGTTAGGAGAGACGGAAAGGAGCTTGTAATCCCCGAGATGATACCTACTGGAAACTGTCGCTAAAACCAGGGATTTGTTTTCTTGTGAATTATTTATTCCCCATATATCATTTATATTTGTAGTTGTTCCGCTTTCTATCTTCTGCCAGGTCCTACCATTGTAATGAGTAATCATCCAATTATAACCAACACCATATAGATCACTTCAACTGGTTCCCCATAGTTTATTTACTGATTGTCCATTTTCTGTTCCACCTAACAATGAAATTCTGTCAAAGGATTGACTTACCTTTTGAGAAACACCATCCCAATGATATGCCCCACCATCTGCAAGCCATATATCTGCAGAACTGAGATAAAATATGCCTCTTATCGAAGGGATTAATTGATTATTGGGGTCGTAAAGTCTTTTTAATTCCCAGGTGCCGCCATTCCAATGTGCTATACAATACGGAGTTGGGTCAGGCTGTCCTGTAGAATCATCCGCATAAATCTCACCCACAGCCCAGATGTTGTTTTCATCTATTATTGCCACATCACTCAGTTGGCTGCTTCCTGCATTCGGGTCGCCAAAGGTGTATGTCTGCCAGGTAAAATTGTTGCTTGTTGTATCGAGAGTTTGTACTGCAAGTTTATTACTGCTTGTGGTTTGGTTGCTTTGTGAGAATTGTGCCTGTAACTCGTAGCTTTTGTTCGGCAGTAGTGAGTCAATGTAAACTGTTGTGTCATTCTTACCCAGACTAATAGTCTGGGCTACGGTATTATCTTTTAATAAATTTACATTAACCGGAAAGGCTACTCCGTTTGTTTTCAGTTCTAACCACGCTTCAGTGCAGGAGGTTTCTAAAACAGAGAGTGTAAGCGTTCCGTTGTTTGGCGGTGGAGGAGGTGTGGGCTCGCTGCAGTTTAAGCCCAATAAAAGAAATGTGAATAATAAAATTAATGAAGCTTGTATAAATTTTTCATATTATTTATTTCCTTTGGTGTAAGATAAAAAGGTAAATGTAGTCTGATAAACTATGGGGGTAGGAAAGTGTAGATATTTTTATCCCCCCCGAGATAACTAAAGAGTTTTAAATAGTTATAACCCCGATTTGAGAAAAGATGTTTCAAAGCAACCCCTGCGAAATGTTGAAAATATTTTAGTAAATAATAGATGTAAAATCAAGCCTTTTTAGCCAACTGGATACATTAGTTATTAAAAGCCAATTATTTCCTTTTGTATAAAAACAAAAATAGTCTCCAGTATTTCTGACTGTAACAAACCCTTATTTTTTCTTAACTTAGGTACTAATAATACAATAATATTGGTATGCCTGAGAAGAAAGAAGAAAATATAAAATCCTGGATGAAGGTTAAGATACTGATCGGCCTTGCAACTGTTGTGCTGATCACTTTTATGTTTCCCCGCGGTGAGTCGATTGAGTCGGAATTGACAGTCGGAGCTATCTGGACTCACGAAGATTTGATCGCTCCTTTCAGCTTTCCTATCAAAAAAGATCCCAAGATATACCAGGATGAAGTGAAGTCGGCGGTATCATCTGTATTCCCTGTCTTTGTAAAAAATCAAAATGCGGTTATCCAATCACTGGATTCATTAAAGGGTTACGATGCGTACTTGCAGAAAATTATAAGAGAAAATTACGCAAATGATTCAAGCGGCGATCAAAACCCTACTTTTCTTAGCGATAAATCATTTAACACCATAAAAAGATTAATTAGAAGAGAACATTCTTTTTCCGGTGAATACCAGATTACCTCTAAAAGGTTTTTTAGCGCGGTTGAGCAGGCAATTAATGATCTATATAAAAAAGACATCATAATAATACCGGATAATATTACGAGAAAGGACAGCATTGCAGTAAGAACAGGTAATTTTGATAACGTTGATTCTGTCGGAAAATATTTAACAGTTCATCAGGCAGAAAATGAAATTAACAGGCTGATTAAAAAGAATAATTTTCCTGCTGATATATCCGGGACAGCAGAAGAGTATGCTTCACATTTTATTTTTCCTGTTTTGGTTTACAACCCGATATTTACACAGGAGGAAATTGCGCAGGCAAGAAGTAATGTTTCAAAGTATAGCGGCATTGTAAATGAAAACGAAAGGATTATTGCCAAGCATGAAAGAATTACTAAGGAAACCAAGTTAAAAATAGAATCCTACAAAGCAGCAAAAGGAGAAACGCTTGGTGCCGGCAGTGATCTTTTGCAAATGATAGGAAAAGGGCTTCATATTGCTTTTCTTCTTTCTCTTTTGACTATCTATCTTTTCCTTTTTAGGAAAAAGATATTTTATGATAACAGGAAAATATTTCTCTTTGCCCTTAATTTTGTTTTTCTTTCGTTTATAACCTTTTTGATAAACCAGATTTCTGTAAATGCACCAATACAGTTTTTTATTTTTATCCCTGTATCGGCGATGCTGCTGACGATAATTTTTGATTCAAGGGTAGGGTTTTATTCAACAGTTATTCTCTGTCTTGTAACAGGCGCACTCAGGGGAAACGATTATTCATTTATGGCTATGAATTTATTTGCTTCGGCTCTTTCAGTTTATACAGTTAGGGATATTAAAAACAGGTCGCAGATCTTCAGATCTTTTTTATTCATTTTACTGGGATATGTTGTTTCGATATCTGCGTTTGGGCTTGAACGTTTTGCACCAGCTGAAACGATCTTTATAGAATTTGCTTTTGCAGGAACTAATGCTCTGATAAGCCCGGTGCTTACCTATGGAATGCTTATCTTTTTTGAAAAGATTTTCAAGATCACGACGGATCTTACTTTACTTGAACTTTCAAACTTTGACCGGCCGTTATTGAAAGACCTTGCAAGAAAAGCTCCCGGTACCTTTAATCATTCGATGACGATGGGAACTCTTGCTGAAGCGGCTGCTGAAATAGTAGGTGCAAATCCACTACTCGCGCGCGTAGGGGCCTATTACCATGACATCGGTAAGACTATTTATCCACAGAACTTTGTTGAAAATCAGTTAGACAGCCAGAATGTGCATGAAAATCTCTCGCCGGAGGAAAGCGTCAGCATTATAGCAAAGCATGTTGTTGAAGGAATAAACCTTGCAAAGGATTCAGACATTCCACAGGAAATAATCGATTTTATTCCAATGCATCACGGCACAATGGTTATGTCTTTCTTCTACGAAAAAGCAAAGAAACTTTACGGCGAAGAGAAAGTAAATATAGAAGATTATAAATATCCCGGCCCAAAACCGAACTCAAAAGAAACGGCAATAATTATGCTTGCCGACGGTTGTGAATCAGCGGTGAGATCTATTGACGAGCCTGATCCTACTAAAGTTGAAAATCTGATTAGTAAAATCATCAAAACCCGCGTTGACGATGGCCAGCTTGATGATTCGCCTATTACGTTCAGCGATATTAGCAAAATAAAAGAAGCGTTTATCGGAATTTTGCTTGGGCAGCATCATCGAAGAATAAGATATCCGAAACAGGACGAAATGGAAAAGGGCGAGGATACTTCTAAAGAATAAATGAATATATTTTTAAAAGAATATTTGTCCGTACTAAAGCTGGAAAAAAATCTCTCTGACAACACCGTTTCTTCCTACAAAAATGATATCAATTCATTCCTGCAATTTATTGAATCCCGCAAAATAGAAGATCTCTCATCTATAAAACAAAATCACATAGCTGACTTTTTTAAATCTTTGAAGGAAATAGGTCTCACAAGCAGTTCTGCCGCAAGGTATTATTCTTCGCTGAAAGGATTTTTCACTTATCTTTTTTTAAGCAGGTATATAACAGAAAATCCAATTGAAAAGATCTCTTCCCCAAAACTTGCAAAAAATCTTCCATCGGTTTTAACTGTAGAAGAAACTGACTCTGTCCTTTCGCAACCGGATACTAATAACAAACTCGGTTTAAGAGACAAAGCGGTGCTTGAATTGCTTTATGCATGCGGAACGAGAGTATCGGAATTAATAAACATAAAAATTTCTGATCTTTTTTTCGCTGATGATGTTATAAGAGTTTTCGGTAAAGGCTCCAAGGAAAGAATCATCCCGATAGGAAGTAGCGCAGTTAAATGGATAAATAAATATTTAAAGGAAAGCCGTGTGCTACTGATGAAAAAAGCCAAAAGTGAAAATTACTTGTTCCTGAATAACAGGGGGACAAAACTTTCACGAATGGGCGTATGGAAAATTGTTGACAGGTATGTTAAAGAAGCCGGTATTGAAAAAGAGGTCCACCCGCATACTTTCAGGCATTCGTTTGCTACACATTTGCTCGAAGGCGGGGCTGATTTGAGAGCGGTACAGGAAATGCTGGGACACGCTGATATTTCAACCACGCAGATTTACACACATATTGACAGAGACTATATTAAACAGGTTCATAAAGATTTTCACCCGAGAGGATAACAATGCCCCACATACAGGTTAGCGAAAAACTGGTTTCATTTTTAACATTTCTTCCGATTTTTTTTATATCGCTGGCAATTCACGAATTTGCGCATGCATTTACTGCGTCAAAATTCGGAGACAACACTGCAAAAAATGAAGGCAGACTTACACTCAATCCTTTCAAACACGCAGATCTTGTCGGGACAATACTAATGCCCCTTGCTTCTTTTGCCTCGGGATTCGCCCTTATCGGATGGGCCAAACCTGTGCCTGTAAACAGAAATAATCTGCGTAATGAATTCAGGGACGATGCTGTAGTATCTTTTGCCGGGCCGTTTTCTAATTTTTTGCTGGCAATAATCTTTTATATTATTTTTTTATTTATGATGTACGGTTCATCAAATTTCTGGCTGAATATTATGTGGTATGGAGTCTTTTTTAACATATTCCTTTTTTTATTTAATCTTATTCCTATTCCGCCTTTAGACGGATCACACATTCTGTACGATCTTTATCCAAACCATATAACTGCAAAAATATTGAATCTGGGATTTTACGGGACCATTATACTGCTGGTATTTATTTACAGCCCGTTGTGGGGACTTTTTATGAAGTTGGTTACCTTCATATTGAATTTGTTTCTAACAGTTGGTAATGTTCCGCATGCTTAAAACAAGTTTATATTTACTTATAATTTTTCTGTTTATTGCAGGTTGTGGAGAGAAACCACAAAAGCCGATAGAGACTATTCCGGTCAAAAAAGAAAAACCAGTAGTGAAGAAGGAAAAATTCAAGAGTTTTCTTTTTGTGGGAATAATAATTCATAAACCGGGGATATATGAATATGATGTAGCTAAAAGAATACGCAAAGAGTTCTGGTCAAATTACAATGAACAGGTAGTTGAACTTTCATATTCTCCTGATATGAAATCAGCATTTTTTCTGACCGCCGGGTATCTCGGCAAAAAAAGTTTTCTGCCGTACATCACAAGAGTAAAACTTTACCTGATCGATCTTGGTTCTTTTAAAGTTAAATTCATAAAGAATTTCGGTAACGGCGTCCAGGTTTTTACACAATGGGAAAATAATAATAATTTCAAAATTGTTGTTAACAGGTCTGATAAAATTGTTCCAACTTATATAAACCAGCAAACCTATATTTATAATGTGTTCGGAAAAGAACTACTAAACGAAGTGCAAACTTACGATCTGACTAAAAACCCTTACCCAAGGCCTCCGCATAATCCGCAAAATTATGAATCTCCCGGTGGTGAATACAGGATCGTTAACAGTTCCCCTGATTCAACTAAATTGTATCTTGAAAATACACAGGAAAAAAGTTATAGTTTCATAACATCAAGCGGCCAGAAACTGAATAAATTTGATTGGTCATACGATGAGAATTATTTGATATTTTCAACTATTGATATAACAGCCGGCAATAAAACTTTAAAAT
>Ga0307417_10000715_pt1 | contig 13457 bp, 10 predicted proteins | sample SalMarWE160210MG_2_FD_202514 | JGI IMG/M metagenome (GOLD analysis project Ga0307417, IMG submission 202514) | Salt marsh sediment microbial communities from the Plum Island Ecosystem LTER, Massachusetts, United States - WE1602-10 | ecosystem: Environmental > Aquatic > Marine > Intertidal zone...
GGGAAGCTCTCCGCCACGGCGCCCAGGCCAAGCCGGTCAAGCCAGGGCTCGACGTGCTGCCGAATGCCCCCCACGGTTTCGCCTTGAGGAGCGTGCGTCCCGTCGGGGCCATAGAAGCCTCGAATGCGCAGCCCCAAGGCGATGTTTTCGCGCACACTCGCCCAGGGCAGCAGGCCATAATCCTGGAGGATCAACCCCGTCTTGGGGCGTGGCCGGGTGAGCAGCTCTCCGGCCACCCAGATTTCGCCTTCAATAGGTTGCCGCAGCCCGGCCAGAAGATACAGCAGGGTTGACTTGCCACAGCCCGAAGGCCCAAGCACACTCCAGGCTTCTCCCTGGTCAACCTGCCACGAAAAATGGCGAAAGACCGGCCGTCCGTCGACGTAGCGGAAGCTGACATCCCGGAGATCGATCATCCGTCCGCCCGGGGCGAAAGGTGCACGACTCTAGTGCGGCAGGTAGTCAGCGGTGACTGAGTCTGCATAGCTCACGTCGGTTTCGACGAGCGCTTTATCGTGGGTCCAGGCCAGCACATCTTCGAACTGCGCCTGAGTCGGCACACTCCCGTTGGGGAAGTCGGGGATCTGGTAGCTGCCGAGAAGCGGGGCAGGAACCAGGCTCTTCTCGGTCAGCAGGTCGGACCACTTGGACTTGTCGGCGTTGACATCGGCAGCTGCCTTCTGGACCGCGGCCAAAAACCCGCGGACGGCCTGAGGCTGGTCATTGATGAAGGCCGTGCGGAAAGAAATCACACTGTTGCCGATGGGAGGGTCTGAGCTGTCGTCCACAATCACCCTGGCCCCCTGTTGGATCGCTAGCGAAGCCAGCGGGTCCGGCAAGTTGGCAGCCTTGAGTTCACCCGAGTTGAGCAGCGCCATCCGATCCGGGATCTTGGGCACGGCCAGGATCTGGATGTCCTCCGGAGCGAAGCCGGCGTTCTCCAGCAAGCGATCCGTCGTGTACTCGATGACGGTCCCTTCTGAGACGCCGATTTCCACGCCTTTCAGATCGGCGACGGTTTCAATCCCGCTGTCTTTGGCGGCAAGAACGCGGTATTGGGGGAAATCCGCCGAAGCTGTGCGAGCGAAATCCACGATTTGGATCTGGGTTTGGTCCTTGTTGTAAAGCATGGTGGAAACCAGATCGTTGATCATGGCGTCGGCCTGTTCGGACTGCATCAGCTGGTCCCGTTCGGCGGCCGACGACACCGGGATGAACTGAACTTGAACGCCTTCCTGTGCAAAATAGCCTTCCGCCTCGGCGACGTACATAGGCAGGGCATCGAGAATGGGCAGAACGGCGACGCGCACGGTGCGACCGCCCGACGTTCCCCCCGAGCAGGCGCTGAGGATGAGGGTAAGCAGCAGGCAGGGAACCCCCAGGCAGCCGAGCAAGCGTTTGATCATGCATAAGCTCCTTTATACTCTCAACGCAGGCAACAGCTGGGCGACCAGTGTGCCGGTGAGCAGGGTGAGGCTGATAACACTGTTGAGATTGAAGAACGCGAAATCCAGCCGGCTCAGGTCATTGGGCGTGACCAGCACATGCTCGTACGCCAACAAGCCGAGGGTGACAAGCGTCCCCAGCCAGAAGGGAAGGCCTAGGTGCAGACTCCAGCCCAAGGCAATGAGCAGCAGGCCGGTCACGACGTGGCAGGCAATAGAGAGGCGCAAAGCATTCGGAATGCCGTAGATGGCCGGGGCGGCGTGGAGGCCTTCTCGGCGGTCGACATCCACGTCCTGGCAGGCGTAGATCATGTCGAAGCCGCCGATCCAGAACGTGACCACGCCCAGCAACAGCCAGGCGGGCAGGTCGGAGGGAGTGAAGAGCGAGCCACGGATGGCCGCCCATGCGCCCATGGGTGCCAGTCCATCGGTGAACCCCAGGATGAGGTGCGAAAGGCTGGTGAAGCGCTTGGCGAATGGGTAACCCAGGATGAAGAGTAAAGCACCCGGCAGCAGTCTAAAGGGGAGCGGCCCGAGTAGATAGGCCGAAAGGGTCAGCAAGGCGCCTGAAAAGGCCATTCCCAGCCACGCCGTTGGGACCGAGATTTTTCCCACCACCAACGGCCGGTTGGCCGTTCGCGGGTTGCGGGCATCCAGCTCCCGGTCCGCCAGACGGTTGGCCCCCATGGCGAGTGTACGTGCGGCGACCATGGCCAAGGTGATCCACACGAAGGCGTGCAAGCTGGGAAGGCCGCGCGCCGCCAAGATCATCCCCAGATAAGCGAATGGGAGCGCGAAGATGGTGTGCTCGAACTTGATCAGCTCGAGAAACGCTCGGGTGTTCTTTAGGACACGCATGCTGAGTCCAAGAAGGGGTTCGGCTGGGGTTTAGACCACAGATGCATTCTAACATGGCCGGAGAGCGGTCGATGGGTGGGAATCGAACCGGCCGCTGGTTCGAGAACTCGTTGAACTAGCGGCCGGAAGGTCCAGTTCAGTTCGTGATGTCGGTGCTTGTAACGGTCAGACGCGGACCCGCATGCTGTCGGTGCCGGTGGCGCCGTTGGGATAGGGATCGCCCTTGCTCGTCGCCTGAAGGTCGCCGTTGCCGTCGTAGGCACGAACCTGGAACTCGTGCGTGCCCGGGGTGGGCGCCCACTCAGTGCGCCACTGAACCCAAGTCAGCGGGCTGAGAGGCGGCAGCCGCAGCTCGACCTCATTCCAAGTTCCCTGGTCCACCGAAAGCTCAACCTTGCTGATGCCCCGCATGCCGGCCCAGGCAATGCCGCCCACCGGGACCTTGCCGGTGTCGGGATCGGGCTGGTCGACGGCCACCGTATCGATAACCGATGTGGTGTTGGGGATGGCGGTCTGGCTCCAGCCGCGCTCGACCCAGTATCCCCGGCCGCTGTTGTCAATGGCTTCCATGTGGGTGATCCACTTGGGTTGCTTCATGCCGTAGTGGCCCGGGATGTAAATGCGGAGTGGAAAACCATGCTCGGTGGGCAGCGGCACGCCGCCCATGGAGTGAACCAAGAGCACCCGCTCATCCATGGCTTCTTCGATGGTCAGGCTCTCATAGAAGCCGTCGGCGGCTTCCATCTGGATGGCCGTGGCGCCTTCGCGCAGACCGACTTCGGCGAGCAGGTTCCTGAGCGGCACGCCGGTCCAACGGGCTGTGCTGGTCAGGTCCCCGCCGACCGGATTCGAAATGCACTGCATCGTCACGACCTGGCTTGTCGAAGGGCGGTTGACCAGGTCCTGGATCTTGTAGGTGGCGGGTTGGACCACCAGGCCATCGAACTTCATCTCCCAAGCCGATCCGTCAAGCGCAGGCGGGAGCGTGTTGATGTCGATCCGGTAAAAATCGGCGTTGGAGGTCAGTTCCGGACGCGTGCCCGGCGCAGGCTGGATGCGAGCTTCGAGCATAGCCTGGGGAGGCGAAGCGGCTGGGCCCGAGGTGTCACCCCCGCCACTGTTCTGGGGAGCAGCCGTGGCGGAGGCCGTCTGGCTTGGTCCTCCGCGGATCGACGCCAGGGCGTACGAGCCAAGGCCGATGCCCAGGCTAGCGCCAAGGACATACAGGAAATGCCTCCGATCTACGACCCCGATGTCGGTAGCTTCTTCATGGGCTCGGCCGACCCCAAGCAGCAACCAGGTGAGCGAGTAACTCCAGGCCAGCCCGAGGGCGGCGATCCACAGCACGGTGATCAGCCAGCCGACGGGCGGCATGCCCAGAGCGATTTCCACCAGTATCGAAATCAGGGCCACCAAGCCGCCGCCAACCAGGCTGATCAGGCCGCGCCGTTCCGGCCGCATCCGCAAGGCATAGGCGAGCACCACGCCAAACACGGCACCGCCAACGATGAACTGGCTGATGGCAATGGTCTGTTCGATGAGCTTGGCGGTTGTGTCGGTAGAACCCAGGTTGAGCCCGCGAATCAGCGAAACCATCGTGTGAATGACGGTCGTGATGATTACGCCGGGCAGGGCACGCGTCATCCAATCGAAGCTATCGAAGGGGATGAAGGGCAGCTTCAGCCACTGCAAACCCAGGTAGTTCAAGGCGACGACGGCAATTCCCGTGAGCAGGCCGAGTGCCGCCGCCGATAAGATCCACATCCGTTTCATGGGCAAGTTCCTCCGCATTTTGAGCGTGCTACCCATTCACTCTAGGACTCCTGGCTTACGAGGAGATTACGCGTCCTTCCCAGTCTTTCCATCTTACCCCTGCTTGTCTGGGGGATGCCCGGTGGCAGAATTCCAGTTACAATGGTGCGCTATGGCCCCGTCTCCAGCAATTCGCATCACTCGAACCCTATTCGCCACGCAGAGCATGGCCTCGGCGGCGTTGTTCGCATCGGTCACCCTGTCGTCCATCGTCGGGGCGGAGCTATCTGGGCGGCCGGCGTGGGCGGGGATCCCCTCCGCCAGCCAACTGGCGGGTGTGGCCTTGTCGGCCTTCATCTGGGGCGCATTGATGGAGAAGTTCGGCCGCCGCCCGGGCTTGCTGGCGGGGGCGGCTCTGGGCATCGTCGGGGCTGCGATCGCCACGGGCGGTGTGCTGGTTGGGGGTTTCTGGATCTTGATCGCAGGGATGACGCTGATGGGTGCCTCGAGGGCGGCCACGGATCAAGGGCGCTTTGCGGCGGCAGAAGTCCATCCGTCGGCGAGCCGTGCCCGGGCGCTGTCGATGGTGGTGTTTGGGGGGACGATTGGCGCCATCCTTGGCCCGCTAATCGTGGGCCCATCGGGCGCTTGGATGGCCGGCTTGGGCCTCCCTGAGCTATCGGGAGGCTTCCTGGCCGCCACCCTGATGATGGTCGCGGCGACGGCGATCTTGTTCTTTGGCCTGCGTCCGGAGCCGAAGGTCCTGGCGGCAGAGATCGACTCCCGGGCACAGCTTGGCCATGCTCAAGAAACCTCGGGCCGGACCCTTCGCAAGGTACTCAGCGATCCGGCGGTGGCGTTCGCCATGTCGGTCATGGTCTGTGCGCAGCTGGTGATGGTGCTGGTTATGGTCATCACAGCCTTGTACATGAAGGCCCACCAGCATCCCCTATCGAGCGTGTCAATCGTGATTTCGTCACACACGCTGGGTATGTTCGCCTTCTCCGTCCTTTCCGGCCGGCTGGCGGATCGATTTGGGCGCGCCCCGGTGATCCTGGCGGGCGGCTTGACCCTGATGGCGGCATCCCTGGCCGCCGGCTTGACGTCCGAGCTGCTGCCCCTGGCGGTCTCGCTCTTCTTTGTCGGCTTTGGGTGGAACCTGTGCTATGTAGGTGGCTCGTCGCTGCTTTCCGACCATCTGGGTATCGGAGAGCGCAGTCGGACCCAGGGACTCAACGATACGCTCGTGGGCCTGGTGTCTGCCATCGGAAGCCTGTCGAGTGGGTTTGCCTTCGCTGCGCTTGGCTACGCTGCCATCGGCCAGATCGGAGCCCTGATCTGCCTGATCCCGACCATCCAGGGGGTGCTTTGGACGCGGCGCGGCCGCCAGGCTCTGGCCGTCGGATAGAGCTGGACGGCGGATTCAATTCCCCAACCCAAGCTGTTGCCAGATGCCATCCACGCGAGACTTGACCTCGGGGCTCATCTCAATCCGGCGCGGCCAGCCCCTGCGGTAGCCTTCCTCAGGCAGCTTGGCGGTAGCATCGATCCCGATCTTGCCGCCAAACGAGTGTGCGTAGGACGCGTGATCCAGATGGTCGACCGGGCCCTGGGCCAGCTCGATGTCATGGGACCAGTCGACATTGCCTAGTGCCTGCCAGGCCGACGTCGAGGGGTCTTGGACGTCCACCCATTCGTCGACCACCACCAGGCACTTGGCCAGCATCATCAGACCAAGTCCCCACAGGCCGTGCATCACCTTGCGAGCGTGACCTGGGTAGCGCTTGCGAATGGAGACCAGCACCAGGTTGTGGAACACCCCCTCGGCGGGCATGCACACGTCCCTGATCTCAGGCATGAACAGGCGCATGAGCGGTAAGAAGAGGCGTTCGGTGGCTTTGCCCATCCAGACATCTTCCATCGGGGGCACGCCGACGATGGTGGTGGGATAAATGGGATCGCGGCGTTGGGTAAGCGCTGTCAGGTGGAAGACGGGGAACGGTTCGACCGGCGTGTAGTACCCCGTGTGGTCGCCGAAGGGTCCCTCAGGCAGGTGCTCATGCGGATCGACGTATCCCTCGAGCACGATTTCGGCCTGTGCGGGGACCTCGAGGGGCTGGCTGACGCAGTCGACGAACTCGACCGGTTTGCCACGCACCCAGCCCGACAACAAGTATTCGTCGATGTTGGGCGGCAGCGGCGCAGAGGCGCACCAGATGCTGGCCGGATCACCGCCCAAGACGATGGCGGTCGGAATTTTATCCTTGTGCGTTCGCAGAGCCACTCGCTCGTGCTCGGCGCCGCCCTTGTGCCGCTGCCAGTGCATCAACAGCCGCAGGTCGTCTACAACCTGAAGGCGGTACATGCCCACGTTGCGGGCCCCGGATTCTGGATCGCGCGTGATGACCTGCGGCAAGGTGATGAAACGGCCCCCATCCTCGGGCCAGCAGCGCAGGATCGGCAGGCCGGCCAGGCTGGGGTGGTCCTTCTCGACGACCTCCTGCACAGGGCCGCTGCGGGCCTTTGAGGGGCCCAAACCGATCGAGCGTAAAGCCCCCAGAAAGTCCTGACCCCGGGAGAGCATACCGCCCAACCCCTGCGGCAGACTGAAGTCGAGCAGCTCGCCCAGCCGCTGCCCGAGTTCGTCGAGGTCGGCCACGCCCAGGGCGGCGGACATGCGCTGCGCTGAGCCGAACAGGTTGATGGCGGCCGGCATGTCGAAGCCCTCGACATTTTCAAAGAGCAGCGCCTTATTGGTGGCGGCAGGGCCCTTGCTGACGCGGTCCGTGATTTCCGTGATCTCGAGATCGCGCGAGACAGGATGGTTGATGCGGACCAATTCGTGGTCCTGCTCCAGACGCTCCAAGAAGGCGCGCAGATTGTTGATGGGCATGGAAAGGGCTCCGGATCGGCTGTGGCGGGATTATAGCAAATCAACAGCCCCTGGCCGCAAGCTCCTAGCACTGAGCGCCTACAGTACCCGATGACCGGCCAAGGGCAACGGCGGCCCCGTAGAGATTGTGCGCTGCTCGGAGGGAGATGGCTGTGACCGAGGGAGGACCACACAACGATCAGGTGATTCCCGGGGCGACGGGGGGCGGGCTTCCGCCCTGATGGCACCTAACCGCGGCAAGGGGCAGGGGCCGACCGTTGAGGGGGCCCCAGGCGGAAAGATGAAAAACAGCGCCGAGAGCGATCGGCGCCCAGGTCCAGGTTCGCCCTGCAGGGGTGCCAGAGGCCCTAGTTGTCCGAACCCAGGAACTTGGCCGCCAGGTCGCTCCAGCTGGGCTCGGTGAGGCTGGTGCCATCCTCGAGCACGATCGTGGGCACGCTGACGTAGCCGTGGTTGATCTGCTTGACCATGGCGCGCGCCTCTTCTGAAAGCTCGACGTCAATCCACTCGTAGGGGATGTCGTGCTCCTGCATGAAGCGTTTGGCCAAGCGTGTGTCGGCGCACCAATCCGCCCCGTACATTCGAATTGTGCTTTTCTTCACAATCTTAGGCCTCCTGATTTGCCTTCTCCGGGTTGGCGGCCGACTTGGATTGGCCGCCACCGCAGCCCAAAGACCACTGGCGATTGTCCGAGGCCAGAAAATCGTCGGCGGCCACGGGGCCCCATGAGCCAGGCTCGTATTTCTGGAGTTTGGGGGCCTTCTCGGCCGACCAACCATCCAGAATGGAGTCGATCAAGCCCCACGCAAGCTCGATAGTGTCGGCCCGGGTGAAGAGAGCCGGATCACCGTTGACGGCGTCCAGCAGCAATCGCTCGTAAGCCTCAGGGATCGATCCCTTTCCGAAGGCGTCAGTGTAATGGAATTCCATATCGACCGAACGCATGGTCGCCTGTGTGTCCGGCACCTTGGCCTCAAACCGGAGGTGCATGCCCTCGTCGGGCTGGATGCAGATTGCCAGCGCGTTGGGCCGAATAGTTTCGCCGGGCGTCATCGGAAACATCAAATGTGGGACAGTCTTGAACTGGATGCGGATCTCGGTGCGTTTGGAAGCCAGGCTCTTGCCTGACCGCAGGTAGAAGGGGACGCCCTGCCAACGCCAGTTGTCGATGTACAAGCGCAGGGCGGCATAGGTGGCAGTTTCAGATTCCTTGGCCACCCCCGGCTCGTCGCGGTATCCCCAGTATTGGCCCCGCACGCTGTGGCGCCCGACCTCGTCGGGCGGGATGGCGCGGATCGAGCTGAGCACTTTGACCCGCTCGTTCCGGATGGCCGTGCTCTGAAAGGACGGTGGAGGTTCCATAGCCACCAGTGAGAGCAGCTGCATCAGGTGATTCTGAAACATGTCCCGCAGGATGCCCACATGGTCGTAAAAGCCGCCTCGGTGGCCCACCCCGACTTCCTCGGCGACCGTGATCTGAACGTTGTCGATATAGCGCCGATTCCAGATCGGCTCGAAGATCGAGTTGGCGAAGCGGAAGACCAGCACGTTCTGCACGGTCTCTTTACCAAGGTAGTGGTCGATGCGGAAGATCTGTTCTTCGTCCAGATATCGGTGGGCGACCTGATTGAGGTGTTCGGCCGACTCGAGGTCGTGACCGAAAGGTTTCTCGATCACCACCCGCCGCCATCCCCGGCTGGGTTCGACCATCCCGGTTTCACCCAGGCGGTCAAGGATCGGTTCGTAGACCTGGGGCGGGGTGGCCAGATAGTAGAGGCGGTTGTCGTCGCCGCCGATTTCCTGTTCCAGATCGGAAAGGCGCTTCTTGAGAGCGTCGATGGACTCGTCATTGTTGAAGTCGCCACGGATGTAGCTCAGATGCTTTGAGAAGGTCTCCCACTCCTCGGCGTCCATCTTGTCTGGAGCGAATTCCTCGAGGCCCTTGTGCATGTTCTGGCGGAAGGAGGCGTCATCCATGTCACTGCGGGCCATCCCCACGATCCGGAAGCCATCCGGAAGGCGTCCCTTACAGTACAGGCTGAAGATGGCGGGGACCAGTTTCCGAGACGTCAGGTCGCCCGATGCGCCAAATATCACCATTATGGTGGTGTGAGTCATGCCTGGCTCCTCGTGCTGCTGGCTAGCGCCCCTCTCATGGGGCCAGTTTCATTCTAGCAGACCGATTGGTTGGATTCTCGGCTCCGGGCGGGGCCGGGTCTCACCCACACGGTCGAGAGCGGCCCGCCTCCGGGTGGCTCGGTAGGCTCCGAAAGGCGGTGGCTCTGGGGAGATGGCCCACTTGTTATAATCCAGCCCCATGGGCGACAGATTGCATTGGTTGGGTTGGTTCATCTTGGGAGCCGTGCTGGTGGCGGTCGGATCCTGGCTCGTGTACCAGATCCCGTGGGTCAACTACCGGCTTGGTTGGCGGTTGGACATGACCGAAGGCGTCATTCGGGGTTGGCTGCATCCGGGGGATACTCTTCCGGCGCCTGCCGACGCTGTGGTCGACGTGGCCGTGCCCACAGCCCTGCCGACTCGCACACCGCAGCTCGACTCAGTCACACAAGACGGACCGACAGCCACTCCCACGCCCGTGCCAACCCCGATCCCGGCTGCGGTGACCCTGGATCCTCCAAAATGGGAGAAACAGGACTGGAACAACTGCGGGCCGGCTACCATGGCTGAAGCGCTGAGCTACTATGGCTGGCAAGGTGATCAATTCGCCATATCAGACCTACTCAAGCCCGACCGAGGGGACAAAAATGTCAACATCGAGGAGCTGATCTACTACGTAAAAACTCGTGCCGGCTGGCTGGATGCGGACTACCGGGTGGGCGGCACCCTCGATACCCTCAAACGGTTTATCGCGGCCGGATTCCCAATCATCATAGAGAAGGGCCTGGTGCTCTCCCCCAACGACGGGGGCGGCGGCTGGGCGGGACACTATTTGCTGCTGACGGGCTACGACGACTCCGAAGGTGTGTTCATCGGCCAGGACACCAATCCGATCTCGGGCGGTGCGAACCGGAGGGTGAGCTACGAGACGGTTGACGAGGGCTGGCAAGCCTTCAACCGCGTGTACCTGTTCGTCTACCTTCCCGATCAGCAGGCGCAGATCGACGCGCTCTTGGGGCCCGATCAGGATCTCGCCCAAAACCGGCAGAATGCCCTGGACCAGGCTCGAGCCGAGATTGCAAAGGATCCCAAGGATGCCTTCGCCTGGTTCAACCTGGGAACCAACCTGGTGTATTTTGAGCGCTACGGAGAGGCCGGCGACGCCTACGACACGGCCCTCGGATTGGGTCTACCTTGGCGCTTCACCCGCTACCAGTTTGGCCCTTACATCGCCTACTTCAACCAGGGTCGTTTCCAGGACGTGATCGACCTGGCGGACGCCACGTTGTACCGCACATCAAAGGCAGAAGAGTCGCATCTTTGGCGAGGTTGGGCGGAATACCGACTGGGCGAATCTGCCAAGGCGATCGCCGACTTTCAGGACGCCCTTGATATCAATCCCAACTATCAGGACGCGCAGTACGCTCTCAAGTATGCCTCCGGTGGTTGATGAGGCCGTTCATCTTCAAGTATGATTAAGGTTCTAGGCCCTCTTGCCAAGGAGATCGCAGCCCAATGTTAATTAGTGACAAGATGAACCAGGAGCTCAACCACCAGATCGGAAGCGAACTCGGCGCCTCCAATCAATACGTCAATGTCGCCGCCTACTTCGACAACGTGGGGCTTCCCGAGCTTTCCGGCTTCTTCTTCCGCCAATCGGCCGAAGAGCGAGTGCACGCCATGCGTTTTGTGGATTACGTGTTGGACGCCGGCGGCAAGGTAGCCGTTCCGGCCATCGAAGCCCCGCCAAGCGCCATCGGTTCGGCCGAGAAGGCAGTGCAGCTTTCATTGGATTGGGAAATGCAGGTGACCGGTCAGATCAACGCGCTGATGGACCTGGCCATCAAAGAAAATGACCATATCACGCAGGGGTTCCTGCGCTGGTTTGTGGACGAACAACTCGAAGAAGTGTCCACCATGGACGAGTTGTTGTCGGTGGTTCGGCGAGCGGGGGAAGCCAATTTGCTGTTCGTCGAGCAGTATGTGGTGCGCAAAGGTGACCCGCATGCGGGAGGCGAGCCTGCCTGAGCGCGCCCGGACTAAGACCGCCGAACTTTGTAAAAAGTTTCACACATAACGTGTAATCGAGTGGAGTAATCGGGAGATTGCCCCCCAGCGTTCAGCCGGATGCAAGATGCTGCCCTTCACCCACTCCCTACAGGCCCGCCTCTGGAGCATAGCTCTGGACGCCTGGCACCGGGCGAGATACCCACACTGAGGCAAGCTTCTTGCTCGGTGCTCCTTTTGCATGTCATTTCGAGGCCGGCGGTGCCGGCTGAGAAATCCTCCTGACGGATCGCATCCACGTAACGGTTCCCGCGGCTAGGGCTCGGATCAGCCGGTGTTCTCAAACTCAGCGCCCGACGGCCAGCGCTTTGGGCTGGGGGCCAGGCGCCGCCTCAGTTAAGGATAGCGTAACGATTTGTGGCCATAGTGAGGGCCGATCGCGCTCTTCCGAACAATGAGTCTTCCGGATCTCGCCCCTAGGGACGGATCAAGTTGGACCGATCGCATGATGTACACTGGGATCACATCCCCCCGCTCATATCCTTGGAGTCCAATCGTGCCGCGAGCTTCCGCCGCACAGCGCATATTGATTGTGGATGACGAGTCCACCATCCGAGACGTCCTCCGCCGCTATCTGGAACGGGAGGGCTTCGAGGTGGTGGACGCGCCCGATGGACGGTCGGCCCTGGCGGCAGCCGAGTCCGGGCTGCCCGACTTGGCAGTGCTCGATCTGATGCTGCCGGGGATGGACGGACTGACTCTGGCCGAACGGCTGCGGGATTTGGGGCCGCTTCCGATCGTGATGCTGACCGCCAAGGGCGAAACGGCGGATCGCATTCAGGGACTCGAGTTAGGAGCAGATGACTACATTGTCAAGCCGTTTAGCCCGCGCGAAGTGGTGCTTCGGGTGAAGGCTGTCCTGCGAAGGTTGGAGCCAGGTCTGGGGGATGCGGGGGAATCGATCGAGATCCAGGGACTGAGCCTAGATCCCGCCAGCCGCTCCGTCGAGGTGGAAGGTGCCCCCGTGAACCTGACGGCCAAGGAATTCGACCTGCTCCATTTCTTGATGCGCCACCACCACCAGGTCTTCTCACGCGACCAACTCCTGGACCAGGTATGGGGCTACGATTTCTTTGGCGATGCGTCGACCGTGACCGTCCATGTCCGGCGGCTGCGGGAAAAAGTTGAGGTCGACCCCTCCTCGCCTTGTCGGCTGGTGACCGTGTGGGGGGTCGGGTACAAGTTCGATGGCTGATCATCGCACCGACCGCACCTGGATGACGCGCTTCGTGGTCGGGGTGCTGGCCGCCCTGGCGGTCAGCGTCGTGCTGATCATGGCACTGATGCGCCCGCCGATGAAGGATCTGGCTCAGCTCACACTGAGCTCAGGGATCACAGCGCTGGGCTCGATTTTGATCGGCCTGCTGGCCCATCGCCTGGGTTTCTGGCGGCGCATCGGCAGCCTGAGCATGACCCTGACCCTGGGCTATGTTCTTGCCGCTGGCCTCACCCTGTTGAACGTATGGATCAGTGCCCGGCTGATGTTTGCCAGCCCGCACGACCTGGCCCTGGCGGGTGTGCTGCTGGTCTTTGCCAGCGGCATTTCGGTATCCTTCGGTTACCTGGTGTCCAGCAGTCTGACGCGCCTGGTGCGCCAAATGGTGGCCGGCGCCAGGCGCGTGAGCGAAGGGGACTTCAGCGCCCGGGTCCAGCCGGAAGGTCGGGACGAAGTGGCCGAGCTGGCCCAGGCATTCAATGACATGGCGCGCCAGCTTAAGCGAGCCGGTGAAGAAAAAGCTCGGCTGGAGGGGGCTCGGCGGGAATTCGTCGCCTGGGTCTCCCATGACCTTCGAACGCCGCTCTCCGCCCTGCGAGCGATGATCGACGCCATGGCCGACGGCGTGGTCAAAGACCCGGAGACGGTCGAGCGCTACTTGAGGCAGTGTCAGACGGAAATGGACCGGATGCGCGATCTGATCGACGATCTGTTTCAGCTGGCCCAGCTCGACGCCGGCCACATGCAAATGGCGATTGAAACTTGCTCGCTGGCCGATTTGATCTCCGACACGCTGGGCAGCGCCGCCCCCAAGGCGGCCGCCAAACACATTAAGGTCAGCGGTTCGATCGATCCGGCGGTGGACCCCGTTCGGCTGGCTCCGCGGGAAATCGGCCGCGTGCTGCGCAATCTGCTCGACAACGCGCTGCGGCACACACCGGAAGGCGGCGAGATCAAGCTCACGGCCGGGTTGCATGAGGGTTCGGTGGCGGTGTCGGTCAGCGACACGGGAGAGGGCATCCCGGAAGAGGACTTGCCGCGGGTCTTCGAACGTTTCTATCGCGGCGAGGCCAGCCGATCACGCGATGGATTTGATAGTGGTGGCGCC
>Ga0307417_10000716_pt1 | contig 13453 bp, 8 predicted proteins | sample SalMarWE160210MG_2_FD_202514 | JGI IMG/M metagenome (GOLD analysis project Ga0307417, IMG submission 202514) | Salt marsh sediment microbial communities from the Plum Island Ecosystem LTER, Massachusetts, United States - WE1602-10 | ecosystem: Environmental > Aquatic > Marine > Intertidal zone >...
AGGACCCTCGCGTCAACAATTCGTACTCCTCATGGACCAAGACGGTGTCGATCGACACCGTGATCGCCAAGCTGGCGAGCGCAGGCAAGGCCAGTTTCGACACGCTGACATCGGTTGTCCTCGTCAACGGACCCCCCGAGGCGACGGTTCGCTTCACCGGAACGGTCTCCGGTGCCTTGCAGTCCGTCAACGTTCCCGGCTGGTGGCTCCGATCGCAGTTCGGTCTCACGTCCCCACAAGTCACGGGTGTCTCCATGGGCGCAGCGGCGCCGGTGTCGAGACTGTGGGGACAGGACAGGTACGCGACAGCCACGGCGATCTCCCAGCAGTCGTTCCCCTCAGGAGCTTCGATCGTGTACGTGGCCACCGGCGAGAACTTCCCTGACGCGCTCGCTGCCGCACCTGCTGCATTCGCGGAGGGGGCGCCGATCCTCCTCACGATGACCGACCTCCTGCCGTCAGCCACGAAGACCGAGCTCGACAGGCTGAATCCGTCCCGCATCGTGGTCCTCGGTGGGTCAGCGGCGGTGTCGGACTCCGTCGCCAAGCAATTGAAGGCGTATGCCCCCGAGGTGGTTCGTCGCGCCGGCTCCACCCGCTTCGAGACTGCGGTCGAGGTGTCGAAGGCCGTGTTCGACACCAACGTGCCGGTGGTCTATTTGGTGCCCGGGTTCCAGTTCCCTGAAGCGCTCAGTGCCGGGGCCGCTGCAGCAGTTCAAGGAGGTCCCGTCCTCCCTGTCCATCCGCTCGTCATTCCGACCGCGGTGAAGGACGAGCTGAAGCGACTCAAGCCCCGGCGAATCGTCCTGGTCGGTGACACCTCGGCCATCAGCAGCGATGTGGAAGCGCAACTCTCCGGATACACGTCCGGGTCCGTGGAACGCATCGCCGGCTCCAACATCTATCAGACGTCGGTGAATGTCTCGTCGGCCGTCTTCGGTCCGGGGGTGTCTGCAGCGTTCGTGGCGCGGGGAGACCTCTTCGCCGATGGTCTCGCCGCTGGGCCGGCAGCTGCCCGTGCGGGTGGCCCTGTGCTCCTCGTCTCATCCAATGAGGTACCTGTCCCGGTAGGCGCCGAGCTCACGAGACTGCTTCCCCATGTCATCCACATCGCGGGTGGGGAAGGTGCGGTATCGGCAGCCGTCGAAGAGGCGCTGGCTGCCTACGTGCAGTAGCCACTCACGCGGCTCAGACATCGCGGAAGTCGGGTGTGACACCGCGAGCACGATTGCCGTGGCATCATCGTCGTCGATGAAGCGGGGAATCGACCGGAAGAAGGGGAGCGTCAGCCAATCCGGTGTGCCAAGGGTGTTTCACGAGTCCAGAGTTGTGACCTTCGCCGTGTTGGTCGCCGTCGCCTCGGGTGCGTTCGTGCTGCTCCTTCGATGGGACCACTGGTTCCTCAACTTCGACGGTGGCTCCTACATGGCATTGGCGAAGTCGACACTGGAAGGTCACGGCTATCGCTTTCCGGACGGATCGTTCGCAACGTTTCGAGGCCCGATCTACTCCGCCTACCTTGCGGCCGGGTGGCTCGTCCTGCCAATCACGGCCAAGTCTGCCATCTGGATTGCGCGCGTCGTCCTCATGCTCAATGCAGCGATCACCGCCGATCTGGCCCGCCGACTGACAGGGCGCCTCTGGCTTGCTGCGGCAGCGGGGCTGCTGATCGCCGTCCAACCTCTGCCGCTGATCTCTGGCGGCATGTTCCTCGTACCGGACGCCCTGGCCGCCCTGTTCGTGCTTGCAGCCGTCTGGCTCTGGATTGGAGGACGAGCGGAGTCGGCGGAGACTGCCCGGATCCTCGGTGCGGGCTTCGTGTTGGGGGTGGCATTCCTCACGAAGGAGACTGCCGCCCTCGGGCTCCTGATCCCGCTTGCGGCGGAGGCACGCCGAGCTGGACTCCGCTCGCTTCCACGGGTCGGGACACTCCTCATCGCAGGATGGATCATTCCGGTTGGGGCATGGCTGGTGGTCGTGGGCGTTGCAAGTGGCTCGGTGCCTGACTGGTTACACGTTCTGCGGAATCCAGCCGTGTGGGCTGCTTTGGTGGCTCTACTGGGTGGTCTCGCTGCGTGGACGGTGGTGCGTGCCCGAAGTGGAGGATCAGACTCCTCGGGGCGCACCCTGCACCCAGCGATTCTTGTCATCGTCCTGCTCACAGGATCGGTGGCAGCCCTGGTCGCAGCCGGTGCCCCACTCATTCGTCCGCTCGGAGAGCTGGGCACGGCGCTCCAGAAAGACTGGGACCGGTGGCTCTATCTGGGGACGCCGCGTACCTGGCTTCTCGTCGGCTTCCTCCCGGCCGTCGCTTGGTCCCTACGAGGGAGACGCGGGTGGGAGACGATGGCTGCGGTCGGGTTGGTGGCGGTCGGATTCGCGCAGCTTGCCCACGCGGCGCTGGGACAGCTCGGACCGAGGAATGGGGTGCTGTTCGCCTACGGGGGTGTGCTGCTGATGATTCTCTGGTGTGACGCGATGTGGCGCGCTTCTCGACTGCCGGCGTTCGCCCGTCTTGCATCGGTCGCGGCCTTCACACTGGTGCTCTTGATCTCCAATCAGGCGACCGGACGCACAAACAGCCGCTTTGACTACCTGGCTCTGACGTGGGATGCACCGGCCGTTCGGGCGGCCGCGACGTGGCTGGAGGGCACCGCCCTGCCGGTGGCGGGAACCCCCGACTATCTGACCTACCTCTGGTTCCTTCAGACAGCGGAACCGAAGTACGAGCTGATCCGGTTCGTCACCGCAAATCCGACCGTCGATGGAGCGGCCCCCTCGTTTCGATGGCTGGCATCTTGGGTCGGCCGCCAGCCTTCGATCGAAAGTGACCTGGAGCAGCCGGTTGCCGTGAATGTGGCGCGATCGGGACTGGCTCTTGTCGCGGCCAACGCCGTCGTAGGTGACTCGAGTGATGGACGCCCGTCGCTCGTGGTTGTCACAGGGAATCTCGATACTTCGGCCTCGGCATTCGACGGAGGCGTTCTGCTGCCGTTCATGGAGGCACAGCCCAATGTACACAAGGTCTACGAGTCGTCGATGGAACATCTACCACAGTGGATCGTGGTCTATCAGATCGACGGCCCACTCGTGCCCCATGTGGCTCCACTGCTCGTCCACATGGGTGTCGACGTGGCAACCCCAACGCTCGCGTCCGATCAGATCGTGATGGATGATGACCAGTATCGGGGCATGATCACCTCGGTGTTGAGTGATCCGATTCGCTGATTCAAGTCACCTACAGTGTCGGCCGATGTCTCAAGTGATGAAACACATCGGCTCGCTGCTCGCGGCCATCTTGATCGTGACAGCACTCCTCTCGCCTTCGGCAGCCCTCGCTGCGACTCCCCTTCGCGTTGGAGTGGTCGATTCGGAAACCACGTTCGTCAATTTCGCCCAGCTTGGCTGGTGGACCGAGCGGCCGCCCAGGACAGCTCAGGTCCTCTCGGATGCCGGCTACACGGTTGTCACGGCGCGAGATGCAGACCTCGAGAACAGATCGTTCCTCGACTCGATCGATGTACTGGTACTCCCGCTCACCAGGGTGATGTCGGCCACCGCTTCGACGCTGGTCAAGGATTGGGTCGAACAAGGTGGCTCGCTCCTTGGGGTGTTTGTTTCCCCGCGGATGCTTCCCAGAGACGGCTGCGTTTGGACTTCTGCCCAGCACCCTCGAACGCTGTCGGATCCGCAGAAATACTGGACCTGCCCAACCCCTTCTAACTCCGACGGGGGCTTCCTGTTCTGGGTACGTGAGATGAACAGCGCCGTCTACGAGTACGGGCCCCTCTCCGAGGCCTATCAGACGATCTTCATCAACGACCCGACGCCGAGACGGTTCTCGGTACTCAACGACAGTTCGACTCATCCCATCATCCAGAACGCCATGAGCCATCTCGGGGTTTCGGGAATCCGTTTCGATCGACCGACCGGCGCCGGCGCCGAGTTCGGGCGGATCTTCAATTCCAACGCGACTTCAATCCTGCGGTTCTCCATACCGGCGGGTACAGGGTCGGCCGAGGGCGTGGACACGTCTCAGTACGACGGGTATACCGCGGCACAGGCGACACGATTCGGGAAAGGTCGGATCGTGTTCTTCGATTTCGATCTTCTCGACTTCCTCCCGGAACTCAATGCGGCCAACGCAGCACAGACATACCAGGGGGTCACGCAGGGAGCGATCGCGCGAGAGATCCTGATTCAGTCGATCAACTGGGCGGCAGCGACCGACGGCTCGACCGCGCCGATCGACCGCAGGGCACGAACGTGGGCAGAAGTAGACGTGTACAACTCGGGCATCTACATGCGCCATTACGTGAAGGCAATCGGCAACGTAGGCATCGTGGGCGATCTGCACGCCCGGATCTTCGACCCGTCCGGCAAACTGGTCTACGAAAACACGAAGAGCAAGATCGGCGTCTATCCGGGCGGACCCGATCTGCGGTACAGCCTTCCCTCCTATACACCTGCGGGCGGCCTTTCGGCTTCCGGTTCCTACAGGATCGAGGTCTACTACATCTACTCCTATCCAGGGATGGACAACCTCTATCTGGAGAGTGTCGAGGTCGTCAAGAATCAAGGAAAAGGGATTGTGACGTCCCCGGCTCCTCTGGGTGACCTTCCCGACCGGATAGCCGGTCCCGATCGGTACTCGACCGCAGCAGCGATCTCGGCGGCGACCTTCGATCCCGGTGTGCGGGTTGCGTACGTCGCAACGGGCGTGAACTTTCCGGACGCGCTGGCGGGGACAGCTGCGGCACAGGGCGAGGGCCCCGTCCTGCTGGTCACGCCCACAGGTATTCCGTCCGCGACCGCCTCGGAACTGAAGAGGTTGAGGCCCGGCCGTATCGTGATCCTTGGCGGCACGGGAGCAGTCTCGTCCGGAGTTGCCTCCTCCTTGCGCGGCTACACGTCGGGCAGCGTGACTCGTCTTTCCGGGCCGGATCGCTACTCGACGGCAGCAGCGATCTCGGCGGCTACCTTCGATCCCGGTGTTCCAGTTGCGTATGTCGCCACCGGTTCCAACTTCCCGGACGCACTCGCCGCAGGTCCTGTCGCGGCGCTCAACGGCGGGCCGATCCTGCTGGTGGGGACCGACGTTCCCTCAGCGACCGCCAGCGAACTGAAGCGTCTCAGGCCGGCTCAGATCGTTGTGCTGGGTGGCACAGGCGTCGTGTCGAGTGCTGTGGAGGGGAACCTGAGGGCCCTGGCAGTCGGGACTGTGAAGAGAATCGCCGGATCTGACCGCTACAGCACGGGTTCGGCCATCTCGGCATCGTTCTTCGCGCCCGGAGTTCCGGTTGTGTACGTCGCCACCGGAACGTCGTTCCCAGATGCACTCTCCGGGGGCGCGGCTGCCGCGTTCAGCAACGCGCCCGTCCTGCTTGTACTGCCCAACTCGGTGCCGTCCGCGACCGCAACCGAGATCACACGTCTGAAACCTGCACGCATCGTGGTCCTTGGAGGAGTCGGGGCGGTGTCGGATGGGGTCAGGGTCGATCTGTCCCTGTTGATGGGGGGTTGACCCGGGCGGTCGGTACACTTCCATCTTCGAAACCCCTTCCGGAGAGGAACTCCGTGAAAGTCGTCTCTGTCGTCGGGGCCAGGCCCCAGTTCATCAAGGCTGCGCCGGTGAGTCGAGCACTCGCGGCATTGGATGTCGAACAGGTACTGCTCCACACCGGTCAGCACTACGACGACGCCATGTCGAAGGTGTTCTTCGATGAGCTCGATCTGCCGGCCCCGGACATCAACCTCGAGGTGGGCTCGGGGTCACACGGGGCCCAGACGGCTCGAATGCTCGAGGGCATCGAGCGTGTGATCAGTGAGGCTCGCCCCGATTGGGTAATCGTGTACGGCGACACGAACTCGACCCTTGCGGGGGCACTCGTCGCAGCGAAGATGGGCGTACCGCTGGGTCATGTCGAGGCGGGGTTGCGCTCGTTTCGCCGGGGTATGCCTGAGGAGATCAATCGGGTCGTTGCAGATCACGTCTCCGATCTGCTCTTCTGTCCGACCAGGACGGCCGTCGAGCACCTCGCTCGTGAGGGGGTCACGAGAGGGGTGGAGCACGTGGGTGACGTGATGGTCGATTCACTCGAGTGGATTCGTCCCCACCTCCGTTCCGATGGCCTGACGCGCCTCGGAGTGTCTGGCCCCTACTACGTGGCCACACTCCACAGGGCTGAGAATGTCGATGATCCTGATCGGATCGTCCGCGCGATGGATGCGCTCGGTGCCGCTCCCGGACCTGTCTTTCTGCCACTTCACCCGCGTACGGCCGCCTCGGTCGATCGGTTCCGGGTCGCCATCCCGTCCAATGTGCGAACCATCCAACCCCTTGGGTACGTCGACATGCTCTCGTTGGTTGTTCGTGCCGACGCGGTCCTCACCGACTCGGGAGGGCTCCAGAAAGAGGCCGTTCTGCTGGCCACCCGCTGTCTGACCCTCCGAGAAGAGACGGAGTGGCCGGAGACACTCGAGGGGGGATGGAACACGGTCGTTGGTCTCGATGGTGCGCTCGTTGCATCGACGCTTGCAGGACCTCCTCCGCGAGGAGCGGTGACTGGCTTCGGGGATGGGCATGCCAGCGATCGGATTGCGCGACTCCTCCTCGCATGAAGATCCTTCTGATCTCCAACATGTGGCCCGGTCCCCGAAAGCCCCACTTCGGAATCTTCGTCAGAGACCGGGTGGATGCGTATCGCAGGAACGGGGCCATCGTGGAGGTGGTGGCAACCAGGGATCCCCGCAAGGGTCCCTGGTCGATCTTGAAGTATGCCGGCTTGCTGGCTCGCTCGGTGTGGATGGGGGCAAGGCACCGCCCTGACGTCATTGAAGGCCACTACTTGATACCGACAGCAGTCATTGCCGGATTTGTCGCCTCTGTGACCCGACGACCATATGTGCTCTATGCACACGGAAGCGACGTGGATGGCCGGCTGATCGGGCTCGATCGTGCGGTGAATCGAGCTGCGCTTCTTTTCACCAACTCAGAGAACACTGCACAGCGAATCGAGCGACGGTTCGGACCCGGCCTCGAGATCGTTGTGATTCCACCCGGTGTGAACACGGAACCCTCCGCAGATGCAATTCGTCGAACAGATATGCCAACCGTTGGGTTTCTCGGCGATCTCGTTCCACATAAGGGGGCCGATGTGCTCCTCGACGCTGTCGCGCGTATGAGCACCCGACCCGCGCTGCTCGTCGCCGGAGACGGTCCCGAATTGAAGAGCCTGCGTTCCCGGGCCGATGAGCTGGACGTCGATGTCGAGTGGGTCGGAGCCGTGCACCCTGACGAGCTTCCGACCTTCTTTTCCCGAATCGACGTACTCGCCGTCCCATCCCGACGAGACGCCCTCGGCATGGTCGCAGTGCAGGCGCTTGCAGCCGGAGTCCCGGTGGTTGTCTCCCGGGTTGGCGGGCTCGGAAGCGTGCCGACGGAGGATTGCGGACAGGTTGTACCTCACGACGAACCTGATGCCCTCGCGGAGGCACTTGCCTCGTGGATCGGTCGTCGCGAAGACCCGTCGGTGAGTGTCGCCGCTCGTCGACGAGCGGCGGACTTCGATGCGGACCGGCTCGCCAGGGCCGCCCTGGCGGCACTCCGACGGGTGTCGTCATGAACGGTGGCAAGATAGGCGACGTGGTGAATCACACCGAGGTCATGTCTCGTTCCGTGGCCGTTGCTCGAGCCGCCGCGGCCACTCTTGGCGTGTGGGCGCTCGCAGTGGTGTTTGGTCTCTGGTCGCATGTCGCAGGGGCAGCAGCGGCCGTGGTCGGCGTATCGATCGCACTCGTGCTGCTCAAGAGATGGGGTGTGCTCGACAGAGCGTTCTCGTTCGTCTCTTTCAAGGATCCCGGCGTCTGGGCGGTTGTGCTGATCGCGGCTTCCCCTTTGGTGCCCGCCAGGCTGGGCTTCAGCTATGCGGGGATCTCGCCTGACGACATTTCGTTCCTGGCCGGCACGCTGGTTGCTCTGTGGAGCGTGACTCGCACAGAGGGATGGTCGAAACTCGTTCATCCGGTGTCGATACCGATGTGGCTGTTCGCCGCGTGGAACGGGCTGTCGGTCGTGCTTGCGGGTCATGCAGCGTTTGGAGAGGTGACGAGAGGGCTGGGGCGGTGGGGCCTCGTCGCTCTCGCGTTTTCGCTGCTTCTGAGAATCGCGGCCCGGCCGAACATGAAGCAGGTCGTGGTTGGTGCCATCCTCGCCGTTGGTCTCACCGAGGCCCTCTTCGGGTTGTGGGCATACCTGGTCGACTGGATGGTGCAGTCGACCGAAGTCGCTCGACTCATCGGTTTGGAGTTGTGGAGATCATACCAACCGCTCTTCGCGACCACACCGGGTCGAATCTCGGGATCGCTCGGCATCTCTTCGAACTTCTTTGGAGCACTCATGCTCATTCCGACGCTGCTGGCGGCTGCCGTCTTCTTGCGTGGCCGGGGCAGGTTCACGACCGTTGTGTGGGGGCTCGTGACGGGAGCATTGTTCTTTGCGTTGACCCTGTCATATACGAGAGCGTCCGTGCTCGCAGTGCTGGTGGGATTCATCGTGATGATCGTGCTGACAAGACGGTGGCGCTTGGTGGGGCTCGTTGCGGGACTTCTGGTCCTTGGCGTGATCCTGACACCGATCGCAAGCCGGTTCGTGGACGAGAGCAATGATCGGCTCGCGCTGACGCACCAGGCTCTGGACACCGCGAGGAAGCATCCGGTGACGGGGCTCGGATCCGGTGACTATGTGGCGGGTCAGTTCGACGCAAACGCCCCGGTACTGATCGCTACACCCCACAACTCATTCCTTCTTGCCGCGACCGAAACTGGGATTCCCGGTGGAGTGCTTCTGCTTGTGGCCGCCATGGTGCCGGGCGTCATCGCAGTGCTGGGCGTGGTGCGACGACGAGGAGGAGTACTGCTCATCGGGAGCGTTGCTGCAATGATCGCTTTCGGATCCCAGACGCTGTCGAACAGCCTGTTTCACATACCGAGCGTCGCTGCCTTCTACTGGCTCATCGCTGCTGCGGCAGTTGCGATGGCCAGGGATCTCAACGCCGAGCCACCAGGCGTCTGACGAGTCTCTCCTCCGGCAGCATGACCGCCGCGAGCGCGAACAGAGCGATTCCGTCCACAGCGAGACCTGGGGGAGCAAGTGTTGCCGCCACGGCCACACCGATACTCACGAAGGCCAGACGCAGCCATAGTGACCCCCACGCGAGCCCGTACCGTCGCGTTGACGTCAGAATCGGCGGTACGACCTGGATCACGCTGCCGATGCAGTAACCGAACGCAACGGCGACGGTCCCCAAGCCGGGGCCGAGCGTGAGCCAGATGATCGCAGCCGTCGCGAAGCCGGCGATGCTCGACCACATCGCGATGGTCGCGTCGCGCACCCTGACTGCGGCCAAGGACGTCACTGCCGGAGCGCCGATGACGCTCACAAAGAAGGCTGCAGAGAACCACGCGAGCGTGGTGCCTCCCACGATCTGATTCCCGAAGAGCAGCTGCAGGACTCGATCCCTCTCGAGCACGAACAGCATGCAGAACGGCGCAACAGCGAGTGCGGCGATGCCGGTCGAAACCTCGACCAGTCTCGACGGCTGGGAGTTCTTCGCACGCTCGAACGACAATCGGGGGAGAAGGGCCAGCCCGATGGCTCGGGGCGCCAGGTACATCGGTTCGAGGACCGCCAGGGCCGCCCCGATGAGCGCTGTACCCGGCTCACCTGCCAGAAACCCCGCAACGAGTGGCGTGGCACTGGTGAAACCGACTCCAGAGAGGGAGCCGACGGAACCGACGGCCCCGTACCCGAGTAGTGACCGCACCGGCAGCGAGTGCCAGTCTCCGACCGAGATGCGAAGACGGGAAAGGGATACCCAGGCGACCGGCACGTACGCGAGCGCCAGAGGGATCACAACTGCCCAGTCGGCCTTGGCTACGACGATGATCACCATGCCAATGACGAAGAGCCCTCCACCGAGCAGCTCTGCGCGAACGTACCGGGAGACCTGCTCTTCCCCATACAGGATCGACTTTCCTGCAAGGTAGAGCCCGAACACGAGCGTGAGAACACCCACCATCACGATCTGACCCCTGCCTGTGGCACCGAGCGTCGGGTCGAACGTCGAGTAGATGAGCCCCGCGACCGCGCCGGCCAACGTCAGTGCCAGAGCCACCCTTGCCACCAGCGCTGCAAGTTGTCGTGCGCGCCCTGTTCCCGAGCCCCGGAGTTGGCTGATGAGCTTGGTGATGCCGGCAGACAGCCCTGCTGATCCGATGACGGTCGCAAGCGCGGCAATCGAGATCGAGGCTGTTGCCCAGGCCAGTCCCTGTTCGCCGAAGAACGCTTTCGCTCCGATCTTCTCCGCTAGTCGGACCAGACCGATCGTGACGAGACCGACGACGCTGAGGGCAGCGTGTCGGGCGACCTGTCTGGAGCTGCCTTCAGTTGTCAATCTGGGCTCCCGACATGGACCCCACCCAGATCGCCACTACCCCGACAAGCGACAGATCTACGATGCCGGGACTTCCCAGGGATACGATCGCGAGCACTGCCACCAGGGCTATGGGAACGACCGACCGGGTCCGAAACGAGCGAACCAGGACTGAAGCGAGAAGTGCGGCTATTCCGAGAAGCCCGATGGTCCCCAGCTCGGCCAGTACCTGGAGCCAGCCAACATCGAGCTGGGCTATGCCCACGTCGATTGGTCGAAGGTCGCCGGCCGCACGGAGCTGTGCCTCGAACTCCGGCGATCTGACGTCGGGAAGACCGTACTGCTCATGGAGCTCCGAGTGAGTCCGCCAAGCAGTCGTGCTACCGAATCGCCCTGGTCCGGCCCCGAGAATCGGGTAGTCGGTCCACACGGCGAAGGTTGATTTCAAGTTGGCTACCCGGACGTCCGTCACCACTTCTCCGTCGCCGATCTGGGAAGAGATCGCGTCATTGCGGGCGGCAAGATCATGGCGCGCCGCAGGAACCGCCAGCTGCACCACCAGGAACGCTCCAACTGCGGCGAGCGCGCCGATCACCAGGAGTCTGGAATCGGTACGCCTTCGAAGGAGCCACGTCAGTCCGACGGCCAGGGCCGACAGGACGGCCAGTCGACTCCCACTTGCTCCGACCGCTGCTCCGGCCAAGACGACCCAAAGCACTCGGTTCGTGAGTGGGGCCAGCGCGATGGCGAGGGCGCCGACCTGGCCGAGGCGGCCCGGGTTGGCTACGAGGCCAGTCGCGCGTCCCCGGTTCCACCAGTCGGGATAGTCGATGGCCTGTCCGAACAGGCGGTAGACAGGCTTACCGCCGATGAGTTCGGCGACTGAGACGATCCCCATGAGCGCGCCGCTCCCGACGGCGATCGTTGCTCCCTGGCGGAGGTCGTGGAGTGGCGGGGAGAACGCGAGCGAACCCACGATCAGCAGTATGAAGCCGATGTAGGGGATTGAACCCCGGAGCATGACAGTGATTGGTGCTCCACTCGTTCCTGCAGATAGCACCACACCTGCGACAACTGCGAGGGCGATGGCCAGTTCGCGTCGGTACGAGATAAGTCTGCCTCGACGAACGCCGGCTACGAAGAGGACACCGATCATGACCAAGCCGTTGAACCACTGGCGCGTTGGAAGGCCCCAGCGCACTGCGAGCCACTGCGACACGATGAACGCGGGAACCACACCGAGCACGAGCAGTCGCTCGACGACCGATGCATACCGAGCCAGGCGAGGCGTGGTGGAAGGATGGCGAGGTTCCATCGAGGCAACGATAGTTGTCGTCTGAGCACACAGGCCCCTCAAGTGCCTGTGCAGCTCAAAGACTCCCAGGGGCTTCGGTGGACGATGTTCACCTTTGTCGCATCTAGACTTCTCGGTGCTACCTCATCCGTTCGCACACTTCCAGGAGATCTTCGTGGCCTACGTAGACGCCAGAGCGCACGTGTCGCCCGGCGCGCAGCTCGGTTCGGACACCTCCATTTGGGCCTTTGCACAGGTGCGCGAAGGGGCCGTCATCGGCGACAGGACCTCGATCGGGAGTCACACCTACATCGATGCCGAGGTGGTGATTGGTGCCGATTGCAAGATCCAATCGGGTGTCTTGCTGTTCAAGGGAGCGCAGCTGTCTGATGGTGTTTTCGTGGGACCAGGAGTGGTCGTGACCAATGACCGCGCCCCGAGGGCGGTGAACCCGGACGGCTCGCGGAAGTCGAACAATGACTGGATCGTTGACGAAACGGTCGTGGGCACCGGGGCCGCACTCGGCGCGGGTTCGATTCTGATTGCGGGCGTGTCGGTGGGGGCGTGGTCGATGGTTGCTGCGGGGGCCGTAGTCACCAGGGATGTCCCGCCACATGCCCTCGTGGCCGGTGTGCCGGCTCGACAGCTTGGGTGGGTCTGCTCATGTGGAGCGAGAGTAGAAATCGATAGCGGGCAAGGAGTGTGCCCTGAATGTCAGACAATTCTCAACCTTTCATCCCTATAGCCGCGCCGGACATCGGAGCGGAGGAGGAGGCGGCGGTACTCCGAGTCCTTCGGAGTGGTCGTCTCGCTCAGGGCCCCGAGGTAGCCGCTCTCGAGGAGGAGTTCGCACGGGCATCGGGCGTACCTCACGTCGTAGCCGTTACCAACGGAACCACTGCCCTCTATGCGGCGCTCCACGTTCTCGGTGTCGGTCAGGGCGATGAAGTGCTGGTTCCGGCCTTCACCTTCGCGGCCACTGCGAATGCCGTTATCGAGGTTGGAGCAGTGCCGGTGTTCGTCGATATCGGCGACGATTACCTGATCGACCTGGCGGATGCGCAGCGCAAGGTTTCTCCAAAGACAGCAGCGATCATGCCGGTACACCTATATGGGCTGATGGCGGACATGGAGGCTGTATCCGCATTCGCCGGACATCACGATCTCGTGATCGTCGAAGATGCCGCCCAGGCTCACCTCGCAACAAGGGGAGGCATTTCGCCAGGTGAACGCGGGGTGGCAACGTATTCGCTGTATGCGACCAAGAACATGATGAGTGGTGAGGGTGGACTCGTCGCAACGACCGATCCCCGACTGGCGGATCGCCTCCGCTTGTTTCGCAATCATGGGATGCCGGAGCGCTACCGGCACGAGGTGTGGGGACTCAACCTCCGCCTTTCCGATCTCCATGCATCGATAGGGCGTGCTCAGCTAGCCAAGCTGCCCGAGGCGAATGCCCGACGCATCGAGAACGCCCACTTCCTGACCGACGAGCTGCCCCCTTTCTTTGTCACCCCAGATGTGCCCAATGGTGCAACGCACGTATTTCACCAGTACACCGTTCGCGTTCCGGCCGCCCATCGGGACGAGATCGTTGAGCGTTTCCGTGGTGCCGGGGTCGGGGTGGACATCTACTACCCGATACCGCTCAATCGACAGGAAGCGTTTGCACGGTGGAAGAGCGCGTGTCCGGCATCTGAAGGCGCGGCCAACGAGGTGCTGAGCC
>Ga0307417_10000717_pt1 | contig 13452 bp, 13 predicted proteins | sample SalMarWE160210MG_2_FD_202514 | JGI IMG/M metagenome (GOLD analysis project Ga0307417, IMG submission 202514) | Salt marsh sediment microbial communities from the Plum Island Ecosystem LTER, Massachusetts, United States - WE1602-10 | ecosystem: Environmental > Aquatic > Marine > Intertidal zone...
GTTGCGCCAGTAATGGAAGCTCATCTTGAGCGCGATCTCGGTTGCCGAGGCGCCGTCCGAGCCGTAGAAGGCGTGGCCCAGGCCGGTCAGCCGGGCGAGCCGTTCCGACAGTTCGACCACCGGGGCGTGGGTGCAACCAGCCAGGATGACATGCTCGATGCGGCTCAACTGATCGATGATGGCGGCATTGATGCGTGGCTCGGCGTGGCCGAACAGGTTGACCCACCAGGACGAGATGGCGTCCAGATAACGCCGGCCGTCATAGTCGATCAGCCACGCCCCCTCACCGCGCGCGATGGGCAGTGGCGGCATAGCCTCCAGCTGCTTCATCTGGGTACAGGGGTACCAAAGTGCGCTGCGGCTGCGATCCAGCCAGTCTGAATTGCCCATCGTCGAATTCTACTTGCCTCGGTTGCTTGCCAGAAGGTGATTCAGATAAGACCTCAAGACGGCCGGCTTGATCGGCTTGTGCAGGACCGGAAGCCCCGAGTTGGCGATGGCCTGGATGGTGGTGCTGGCGGTATCGCCCGTGATCAGCATGGCGGGAATGTCGGGGCCGAAGGCCGTGCGCAATTCGGCAATGGCTTCGACGCCGGTGCGCCCCTGGCGTAGCCGATAATCGCTGAGTATGGCGTCCGGGCTGCGCCCGAGTTCCTCCAGTTCACGCTTGATCTGACCGCCATCGGCACCGACCACCAGATCGATACCCCATTGCTCGAACATGATCAGCATGGCTTCGAGTATGGCTTCGTCGTCCTCGATGAAGGCGACCAGTGCCGGGCGTGGGCGATACAGTGTGGCGCCATGCTCTTCGAAGGTCATATGATCCGCTTCTTCATTCAGGTCGCAGCGGGTAAGGCGGAGGCTGAAACAGGATCCTTTGCCGAGTGTCGACCGGACATAGACCTGACTGCCCAACAGGCGTGCCAGACGTTGGACGATGGCCAGACCGAGGCCCAGACCTTTATCACGGGCGCGTTCCGGATTATCGAGTTGGAAATATTCCTCGAAGACCTTTTCCCGGAAGGCGCTTGGAATGCCCTTGCCGGTATCCCAGACCTCGACCCGCGCCCATTGGCCTTGGACACGGCGTACAGCCAATATCACCCGGCCTCGCGTCGTGTAGCGAATGGCGTTGGCGAGCAGATTGCTCAATATGCGCTCCAACAGCACCGGGTCGCTGAACAGCGCCAGGCGAGAGGAGTGGACATGCAGCAGGATGCCTTTTTCCGCGGCCACTGGTGCGTACTGTTGAGCGACCCGATCCAACACCATGCCTACCCTGAAACACTCCGGCCGTGCCACCACCGTCCCCGCGTCCAGGCGCGATATGTCCAGCAACGCGTTGAGCAATGCCTGCATGGAGTGTGCGGAAGACTCGATATGCTCGGTCAGGCGCAGACTTTCGCCGCCAGAACTCGCGCGAAGTTTCTCCTTGAGGGCTTCGACCAATAGGATCAATGCATGTAGTGGCTGACGCAGGTCATGACTGGCCGCAGCAAGGAATTTCGAGCGCGCCAACACGGCGGCCTCGGCGGCCTGCTTCTGCTCGCGCAATTCGCTTGTCGCTTCCTGCACGCGTTTGGCCATGGCATCGGCATGTGAAGCCATGGTTCGGACCATTTGGTTGACGCCACGTTCCAACTCACCGAGTTCACCCAGCGAGGCCTCCTTGACCTGCAGGTTGGTATCGCCTCCCGCCACGCCCTTGACCACACCGACGATTTCGCGCAATGGCTTGCTCAGGGCCAAGCTCAGGCGCCACCCCACCAAGCCGGCCGCAAGCAGCAGTGCGCCGGTCAGGGCCACCGTTGTCAGGAGCGCCTTGCGGCGCGCCTCGGCGATGGGGTCGGTGCTGAGCACCACCAGTACCGAGCCGATGTTGAACGGGCGCGAAACTAGGCCGCTTTCGATATAAGGATCTCCCTCGCCCTGGCTCTGCAGGCGCATCGGTGCGATAAAGAACAGGCGTTGCTTGTCGCGCCAGGATACGACTTGGCGCACGTCGCGTGCCGGAGGCAAGCCATCGCTCTCGCCGCTGATGAGCCGCCATTGCATGGTGCGGTCCGCAATGGCGATGGTGAGGCAATGTTGGGCCACCCGTTCGTGGTCGAGCAGGCGCCTGAGGTAGTTTTCATTGCCCGCGAACAGATCGAACGAGGCCGTGTCCGCGAGGCGTGCGGCAATTTCCTTCCCTCGCTCGTCGAGCATCTTCCAGCTCGCATCGATCTCGCTACCGACGAAATAGGCAGCCAGCACACCAATGGCGATCAGGAGCGGCAACAGGGCGACGGCCATAATCCGTACCCGCAGGTCGCGCAACAGAATACTGGGCGTCGCGGCCTTCATGGCTGAAGGAGTCCGGGCTTGGGCAAGTTGCCGGCAACCGGCCGGCGGTTTGGGTTAGCGCGTCTCACTTACCGTCGCAAAGTCCCATCTTTTGGGCGGCCAACAAGGCCTCGGTCCGGTTGGTAACCTTGAGTATGCGAAAGATGGAAGTCAGGTGGATCTTGATCGTGCCTTCGCTGACCTTGAGACTGCGCGCGATTTGTTTGTTGGTCTGCCCGCTGGCCAACTCGCATAGCACATCGATCTGGCGTTGCGTCAGTGTTTCCTGAGAGCCTACTTGATGTTGGACGGCGTGTCCGGCAGCCGCCTTGGGCAATAGGTTGGGCGGAATATAGATGCCACCGGCCAGGACGAGTTGCAGAGCGCTCAGGATGACCTCGCTGGGCGACGATTTGTTGATGAAGCCGAGTACGCCCTGGGCCAACAGGGCCTGGATGGGATCCTGATCATCTATGGCCGATAACACGACGAGCGGAATCTGGGGAAAAGTGGTGCGAAAGTGGTGGATGCCATTGAGGCCTGTCATGCCGGGCATGTTCAGATCGAGCAGGGCGAGATCGAGATCAGCGTGTCTGCTGGCCGCATCAAAAGCGGAGGGGTAGTCTTCTGCTTCCACGATCAGCGCTTCCAGGGCCAGTTTTTCCAAGACCGGCTTGACGCCTGCGCGAAACAAAGGGTGGTCGTCTGCCAACAGTATCTGCATGATTATTTACCTCACCAAGTGCCGGACCTGGATTTGTTGTCGATAGGATAGTCCGCGGTTCGGATATTACTTTCGTTATATCCCCTATGACTTATGTTGAGTTTCATTCCTGCCCACGCCTCGTATTATGTTGTCTGGCTTCAGGAAGGTTATGTGACAAATGGGTGGTTAGGGAGCGGACACCACGATAATTTGTATGCACGATACCTCCATCAGCCGGGCTGCAAGCCCGGCTTTTTTTTAGCCCAACCCCAGTCGTTGCCAAAGTGTGGAGGTGAGCCCGGCCTGGTTCAGGGTGTAGAAATGCAAGCCTGGCGCGTCCTGGCTCAGCAACCGGTCACATAGCTGGGTCACGAAATCCAAGCCAAACGCCTTGATCGAGGCGGAGTCGTCGTAATAGCTCTCCAGCTTTTTAGCCAGCCAGCGTGGGATTTCTGCGCCGCACATGGCCGAGAAGCGCGCCAGTTGGCCGTAATTGGAGATGGGCATGATGCCCGGTACGATAGGAATGCCGATGCCCTGGGCCTGACACTCGTCCCGGAAATGGAAGTAGGCGTCGGCATTGAAGAAATATTGGGTGATGGCGGCATCCGCGCCGGCGTCGACCTTGCGCTTGAAATTGAGCACGTCTTGGGCGTAGTTGCGTGCTTCAGGGTGCATTTCCGGATAGGCCGCCACCTCGATCTCGAACCAGTCGCCGGTTTCCTTGCGGATGAACGCGACCAGTTCGTTGGCATAGCGGAATTCGCCGGGATCGGCCACGCCGGATGGCAGGTCGCCGCGCAGTGCGACGATGTGGCGAATCCCGCTATCCTTGTAGGTGTGCAGGATTTCGCGGATGTTCGCTACGGTCGAGCCGATGCAGGACAGATGTGGAGCCGCGTCCAGGCCTTCTCCCTTGATTTCGAGCACGGTTTCCAGCGTGCGGTCGCGCGTCGAGCCGCCGGCGCCAAAGGTCACCGAGAAGAACTTGGGCTTGAGTTGCGCCAGTTGGCGTCGAGTTTCCCTCAGCTTGGCGGCGCCTTCCGGCGTCTTGGGCGGGAAAAACTCCATGCTGAAAATCTTGCCGGCCATGTCTTGGTTTTCCATATGTTGGCTCGAATTCTAACCCAGTGCGACGCCCATCGCCCGTCCAATGGCCCAGGTCGCGGCACCGGCTGCGGTGCCGATCAGCAACATGCGTAGGCCGCCATGCCAGGCACGACGACCTGTGAACAGGCTCAGCGTGGCGCCAATGCCGAATAGGCAGACCGCCGTGGCGATGATGGTTCCGGACAAGGCTTGACTCTGTTCCAGCGCAAGGAAAGGCAGGAGCGGTATGAATGCGCCCGCAGCAAAGGACAAAAAGGATGCAATGGCGACGGCCGGTGGCGAGCCAAGCTCATCCGGATTGAGTCCCAATTCCTCGCGCGCAAGCGTATCCAATGCCTTGTCGGGGTCCTGGATCAAGGTGTCGGCGAGCCGTCTGGCATCGTTGCGCTCAATGCCTTTCGCCTCGTAGATCAGGGCCAGTTCGGCCGCTTCCTCATGCGGATAATGTTCCAGTTCGTCGCGCTCAAGACCGATCTGGTATTCGTAGAATTCGCGTTGGGCGCGCACCGACACGTATTCGCCTGCCGCCATCGAGAAGGCGCCGGCCAGCAAGCCGGCGACGCCGGCGGTGATGATCACCGCGTTGTCGCTCGAAGCGCCCGCAACGCCTAGAATCAGGCTCGCGTTTGATACCAAGCCGTCGTTTACACCGAATACGGCTGCGCGCAGGCTGCCGCCGTCCTGGGTTGCGTGACGTTCACCGACCTGTTCCAGCCGGGTCGGCGTGTCATGTGGTATGGATACGTGGTATAGGGTCATGCCACGCACCTTCATGGCGGCAAGCACCCCTTTCATCGGGCGGATGCCGAATCGGGCCACCAGCCAGCCGACCAGGCGAGCCCGCAAATCAGGATGGAATGCCTCGGGAATGGCGCCACTCTGCCCACGCACCTTATCGGCCCATATTTCGGCCTGCTCTTCCGCTGCACGTGCGAGTTCGAGAAACAAGACTTGGCGTGGCGTGCCCGATTCGGCATCCGATACGATGCGGTACAGATAGGCGGACCGTTTTTCCTCACGCCATGATTCCAGGGCCTGCTCGCTCAAGGTGCCACTCCTCTTCGATACTGGACCGCTTCGGCGACATGTGATGCGGCAATCGTCTCGACACCGCCCAGGTCGGCCAGGGTCCGCGCCAGTTTCAGCACCCGATGATAAGCCCGTGCGGACAGGTTGAGGCGGGTAATGGCCTGTTTCAGAAGGCCGACTGCCATTTCGTCCGGCTGGCAATAGGCGTCGATATCGGCCATGGCAAGGTCGGCATTGGCCTTGCCTTGCCGCTGCAGTTGCCGTTCGCGTGCCGCGAGGACGCGCGAGCGGACGGACGCCGAAGATTCGCCCGCCTCGTTCGAAACGAGATCGGTTTCGGGTAACGATGGCACTTCCAGATGCATGTCGATCCGGTCCAGTAGTGGCCCGGACAAGCGGCCAAGGTAACGCGCCACTTGCTCTGGCGTGCAGTGGCAGCGTCCCGAGCTGTGGCCGAGATAGCCGCATGGGCATGGGTTCATGGCAGCGACGAGCTGGAAACGGGCCGGGTAATCGGCCTGCCGGGCGGCGCGCGAAAGTGTGATGCGCCCCGTCTCCAGCGGTTCGCGCAGTACTTCGAGTGCGGTGCGCGAGAACTCGGGCAGCTCGTCCAGGAACAGCACGCCGTTGTGTGCCAGGCTGATCTCGCCTGGCATGGGGTTGCTGCCCCCTCCCACCAGTGCCACGGACGAGGCAGAGTGGTGCGGGGCGCGAAAGGGTCGCGTCCCCCAGGCGTCTGCATCGAAGCGGTCTACCAGCGATTGCACCGTTGCCGACTCCAGCGCTTCCTGTTCCGACATCGGCGGCAGGATGCCGGGCAGTCGGCCGGCCAACATCGACTTGCCGGTGCCAGGCGGTCCACGCATGAGCAGGGAATGACCGCCGGCCGCCGCCACTTCAAGCGCGCGCCGTGCCGCCAATTGGCCGCGTACATCTGCGAGGTCCGGATAGGACATTATGTTCACCCGGCCACTTGTCTCGGCTACAGGCAAGGGCTCGCGTCCGGCCAAATGTGCGCAGACCGCCAGCAGGCTTCCCGCTTGGAGCACGGAGCGCCCCGACACATGAGCCGCCTCGCCGGCGTTGCCCACAGGCAAGACGAAGGTGCGTCCGGATGCGCGACCCGCCAACAACATGGCTAGCGTTCCGCGCACGGGACGCAAGGCACCGGTCAATGCCAGTTCGCCGGCAAATTCGTATTCGGACAGGGCGTTTGCCTCGATCTGGCCCGATGCCGCCAGGATACCCAGAGCCAGAGGCAGATCGAAGCGACCCGATTCCTTGGGCAGGTCGGCCGGGGCAAGATTGGCGGTGATGCGCCGAGCAGGAAATTCGAAACCGGATTGGAGTATGGCCGCCCGCACCCGATCGCGCGCCTCCTTGACCTCGGCCTCAGGCAGGCCGACCAGGGTAAAGGCCGGCAGGCCGTTGGCCAGGTGCACCTCGACCGTGACCTCTGGGGCCCGCATACCGGTTACAGCCCGGCTGTACAGGATGGCCAGGCCCATGCTTCAGGCCGCTCCATGGCAAACACGTCCCAGGGTTGGAACGTACATCAATTTTACCTCTCCTTAGTTTTATGCTTTGTTACTTACGGCAAGTTAGTCTATCTGGCCTTCAAGGGCAGAGATTCGAGCCTCGAGTTCGAGCAACTGCTCGCGTGTGTGTGCCAATACCTGAGCCTGTACATCAAACTCCTCGCGCGTAACCAGATCCATCCGCGCCAGACCGCCGGTCAACGCCGCTTTGAGATTTTTCTCGACATCCTTGAGAGGGCTGGCCGCCATTACTTCGGCAACCCGGGCGGCTAGATCCTCCAGCAATTTTTGTTTGACCATCTTGCTGAGCTTTCCTGGATTGGATTGAACCTTAGCATTCTAACAAAGCCCCGCCCGCTATTGTGTGCACCAATTGTGTGCATTGCGATCGCTGTTTTGCACAAAAAAAACGCCGGTTGTGCTGGTTTGCCCGAAAAGCTCCCGTGATTAATGGTTTTTTTTCGTTTATTGACTTGGCATGGGCTGTGCTTATTGGGTTTGTGTGCGTTATTGCACCATACCCTGATTTATGGAGCCAAACGATGAAGAAATTGACTTACGCCCTTGCGCTTTGTGGACTTGCTTCCCTGTCCTCCTCTGCCTTTGCAGAAGTGAGCGGGAACATCGGCATTGCAACCGACTACCTCTTCCGCGGTATTTCCCAAACTGCGCACAAACCAGAAATCTCTGGTGGCTTTGATTACTCCAGCGACATGGGCTTTTATGCCGGCACGTGGCTGTCCAACCAGACCTGGGTCAAGGATGGCGGCTATGAGGACAACAGCAGCCTGGAAATCGATCTCTATGGCGGCTACAGCGGTTCCTTGCCGGCGGATCTCGGCTACGACGTCGGCGTGATCAAGTACTACTATCCGGGCAATGGTATCGGTGCTACGACGCCCGACACGGTTGAAGGTTACGCCTCCCTGAGCTGGAAGATGCTCAGCCTCAAGTACAGCTACACTCTGTCCAAGTATTTCGTCGGCTGGACGGGTGACAACGGCGAAGACACCCGCGGCAGTAACTACCTCGAACTGAACGCCGACTACGACATCGGCAGCGGCTGGGGTGTGTCGGGCCATGTTGGTCACCAGTCTGTCAAGCACAATGGATCTGCCAGCTACACCGACTGGAATGTCGGCGTATCCAAGGACATCGGTTACGGCACCGTTGGCCTGCTTTACTCCACTACCAACGCAGATTCGAGTACCTACACGTTCTACAGTGGCGGAGACACTAAGTATGGCACGCCGGTAGACGTCAGCAAAAACACCTTCGTCCTTTCCTTCTCCAAGTCCTTCTAACACGGCTTAGTACCGCCCCGCTCAGCAGAGAGACGGGGCGGTCTGCCGACCATCAGGAGACCGTCAATGAAATTTGTAACCGCCATCATCAAGCCGTTCAAGCTCGACGAGGTGCGTGAAGCGCTGGCCGCCTTGGGCGTGTCCGGCATCACCGTCACCGAAGTCAAGGGCTTCGGCCGGCAAAAAGGCCATACCGAACTCTACCGGGGCGCGGAATACGTGGTTGATTTTCTGCCCAAGGTAAAGGTCGAAGTCGCCGTCAAGTCGGACATGCTCGACCAAGCCATCGAAGCCATCCAGAAGGCCGCCCAAACCGGCAAGATCGGGGACGGCAAGGTTTTTGTTTGGGACCTGGAACAAGTAGTCCGCATCCGCACCGGCGAAGCCGGCGAAGCGGCGATCTAAGGAGACTCGACCATGAAGCATTTGTTAGCGAGTTTGTTGCTGGTGGGCACGTTGGGCTTTACCGGCCTGGCTATGTCCGAAGACACGATGACCATGCCCGCTCCGGCTGCGGAAACGCCCGCTGCGATGGCCCCCGAAGCGGCACCGATGGCCGCTCCGGAAGCCGCTGCTCCGGCTCCGGAAGCCGCCCCGCCTGCTGCAGAAACACCGAAGATCGATTCCGGCGACACTGCCTGGATGCTGACTTCGACCGCCTTGGTGCTGTTGATGACCATCCCTGGCGTTGCGCTGTTCTACGGTGGCATGGTGCGCAAGAAGAACCTGCTGTCCGTCGCGGCGGCCACCTTCTCCGTCACGGCTTTGATGACCGTGATCTGGGCGATCGCGGGCTATTCGCTCGCCTTCAAGGGCGATGGCAAGTACGTCGGTGACCTGAGTGCCCTGTTCCTCAAGGGAGTGGGTTATGACGCCGTGAGTGGAAGCATCCCGGAAACGGTGTTCATGACCTTCCAGATGACCTTCGCCATCATCACGCCGGCCCTCATCATCGGTGCCTTCGTCGAGCGGATGAAGTTCTCCGCCATGCTTTGGTTCATGGCACTGTGGTCCTTGCTGGTCTATTCCCCGATCGCCCACATGGTCTGGGGTGGCGGCTTCCTCGGTGGCGACGGCGTGCAGGACTTCGCTGGTGGTACCGTGGTGCATATCAACGCCGGTATTGCAGGCCTTGTGGCCGCGTTGGTATTGGGCAAGCGCAAGGGCTACGGCACGACCCCGATGCCTCCCGTGAACCTGGCCTACACCATGACCGGTGCCGCTCTGCTGTGGGTGGGCTGGTTCGGCTTCAACGCTGGTTCCGAGTTGGCGGCTGACGGCACCGCGGGTATGGCCATGGCCGTGACCCAGATCGCCACCGGCGTCGCTGCCCTGGCCTGGATGTTCGTGGAATGGATGGCACGCGGCAAGCCGACCCTGCTCGGCATGAGCTCAGGCGCGGTTGCGGGTCTGGTCGCCATCACCCCGGCTTCCGGTTTCGTCGGTCCGATTGGTGCCTTCGTGATCGGTATCGCCGCCGGTGTCAGCACCTTCTGGGCCGCGGTCTACCTGAAGAAGATGCTGGGCTACGACGACTCGCTCGATGCCTTCGGTGTGCACGCCATCGGCGGCATCGTCGGCGCCCTGCTGACCGGTATCTTCTCGGCGGCCATGTTCGGCGGTGCTGGCCTGAACGACGCCGCCAACGGCAGCATCATGTCCCAGTTCATCATCCAGGCCAAGGGTGTGGGCTTTACCATCATCTATGACGCGGTTCTCACCTTCATCATCCTGAAAGTACTGGATATGGTCATGGGTCTACGCGTGACCGAAGAACAGGAAAGCGAAGGCCTCGACATCGCCCTCCACGGCGAAGCTGTCGAATAACCTGCTCCTTCGCCGCCCACCCCAGGGCGGAGAATTCCAAGGCGCCGCAAGGCGCCTTTTTTTTGCTTTGTCGTTATAGTGGCGGTCATGAGAATCATGATCGTGGCTGTCGGCGACAAATTGCCCGCCTGGGCCGAAACCGCAGTCAGCGAATATATCAAGCGCATGCCGCGTGAGATGCGGGTCGAGATCGTGCCGATCAAACCCGAAAAACGAAGCGGGCAGTCCGCAGCGCGCATAAAGGCACTCGAAGCGGCACGCATCCTGGGCCGGCTCCCCGCCAGCAGCACGCTGATCGCGCTCGACGAACACGGAAGCGAGCAGACCACGCGCGAGCTGTCACAGATCATGTCGGACTGGTTGCAGTCCGGTCAGGACGTGGTATTTGCCATAGGCGGCGCAGATGGACTCGATACCGAGATATTGGCACGCGCGAAGATGAAATTATCCCTGTCCAGGCTGACTCTGCCCCACGCGCTGGCTCGCGTCCTGCTCGCCGAACAGCTTTACCGTGCCTGGAGCCTGCTGGCCAACCATCCGTATCACCGCGATTGACACTGTTAGAATGCGCGCACCATGATCAAACAGGTATATCTTGCTTCGCAGAGTCCGCGTCGACTGGAGTTGCTGCGCCAGATCGGCTTGACGCCGGTCATTCTGCCCTTGCGTCACCTCGGTCAGCGCGCCGATGTCGACGAGACGCCCTTGCCCGGTGAAAAGGCGTACGACTATGTCCGCCGCCTCGCCGGAATCAAGGTTGAATACGGGCAAGGGGCCATGGCCGGTCGCCGGCTGCCGATCATGCCCATCGTGGCAGCGGATACCACCGTGACCCTAGACGGCGACATCCTCGGTAAGCCGGCCAATGCGGCTGAGGCGACCGACATGCTGCGTCGTTATTCCGGCCGGGCGCATACCGTTCTGACCGGTGTTGGCGTGGTTTACATGGATCGGGTCGAACTTGCCGTTTCGGAAAGCGAGGTTTGGTTCAGGTCGCTAGAGGAGGCCGAAATCAAGACCTATGTTGACAGCCTGGAGCCGTACGACAAGGCGGGCGGCTATGCCATCCAGGGCCGTGCCGCCGTGTTCGTCGAACGCATCGTGGGCAGTTATACCGGGATCATGGGATTGCCGTTGTTCGAGACCGGCGAGTTGCTGAAGTCGGTGGGATTCAACGTGCTGTAAGCGAGTGCTTAGCCGAGAGTCGAAACCCAGCTTGGGCTCGACTCTCGGCTGACTACTTTATAGCGTATCGAGATGAGCGAGGAAATACTGATCAACGTCACCCCGCAAGAGACGCGGGTGGCCGTGACCTATCTGGGCGCGGTCCAGGAACTGCACCTCGAACGTGCCAGCCAACGTGGCATGGTCGGTAACATCTACCTGGGCAAGGTAAGCCGTGTCCTGCCCGGCATGCAATCGGCCTTCGTCGACATCGGCCTCGAACGGGCCGCATTCCTGCATGTCGGTGACATTTGGGATGCACGTGATGGAGACACACTGCTTCCGATCGAAAAGGTGCTGAACGAAGGCCAGAATGTTCTGGTTCAGGTCATCAAGGATCCGATCAGCGCCAAGGGCGCCCGGCTGTCGACCCAGATCAGCATGGCCGGACGCTTTCTGGTCTATCTGCCCCAGGAGACCCGGATCGGCATCTCGCAGAAAATCGAAGAAGAGGCCGAGCGGGAAATGCTGCGCGAACGCCTGCAAAGCCTGCTGCCACAGGACGAACACGGTGGCTTCATCATTCGTACCATGGCCAACATGGCCGAGGATTGCGACCTTGCCTCCGACATCGAATACCTGCACACGCTATGGGATGCGATCAAAAACCGCTCCAGTACCAGTGAGGGCCCGTCCCTGATCTATCAGGAACTCGATCTCGCCCACCGTATCCTGCGCGATTTTTCCAACGAGGAGACCGACCGCATCCTGGTCGACTCGCGCGAAACCTACGTGCGCATGAGGGATTTCGCCAACGACTTCACGCGCAAGATGGCGCCCAAACTGCACCATTACACCGCCGAGCGGCCGCTGTTCGACCTGTACAGCGTCGAGGAGGAAATCGAAAAGGCAATCGCCCGCCGCGTCGACCTGAAATCCGGCGGTTACCTGATCTTCGACCAGACCGAGGCCCTGACCACGGTCGATGTCAATACCGGGGGGTATACCAGCGGCCGGACGTTCGACGAAACCATCTTCAAGACCAATCTCGAGGCGGCCCAGGCCATCGCCCTGCAACTCAGGCTGCGCAACCTGGGTGGCATCATCATCATCGATTTCATCGACATGGATGTGGCCGAGCACAAGGAGGTCGTGCTGGCCGAGTTGACCAAGGCCATGGCGCGCGACCGCACGCGCATCACCATCAACGGTTTTACCTCGCTCGGGCTGGTGGAGATGACCCGCAAGCGCACACGGGAAAGTCTGGCCAGGCAGTTGTGCGAACCCTGTCCGACCTGCCAGGGCCGCGGTCAGATCAAGACCAGCCAGAGCGTGTGCTACGAAATACTGCGTAGCCTGATGCGCGAAGCACGCCAGTTCAATGCGCGCGAATTCCGCATCATGGCCTCGCAACCGGTGATCGACCTGTTTCTGGATGAGGAATCGCAGAACCTGGCCCAGCTTTCGGACTTCATCGGCAAGCCGATATCACTCCAGGTCGAAAGCCTGTTCACTCAAGAGCAGTACGACATCATCTTCCTCTGAGCCTGGGACTCAACCCGCCTGGGCCAGCAATCGGTCGATCATGCGTTCCGCCTGGCCGGCATAGCCGCCACCGAACAGGTTGAAATGGTTGAGGATGTGATAGAGGTTGTATAGGGTCTTGCGGGTTTGATAGCCGGCGTCGAGCGGCCAGGCCTCGCTGTAGGCCGCGTAAAAAGCAGACGGAAAGCCGCCGAACAACTCCGTCATGGCCAAGTCGGCTTCGCGATCGCCGTAGTAGACAGCCGGGTCGAACAGCACCGGCGCGCCAGCAGAATAGCCATAGTTGCCGCCCCAGAGGTCGCCGTGCAGCAATGACGGTGTCGGCCGGTGATCGCTGAAAAACGCATCCAGCTTCGTCAGCAGACGTTCGCCTTGCTCAATCAGCCGTCGTGGCGCGCCGTTGTGGCCGGCCAGACCGAGTTGAAATCCGAGGCGATGCTGGCGCAGGAAGTCGACCCAATGTTCGGTCCAGGTGTTCGGCTGATGTGTCGCGCCAATGGTGTTGTCGCGGCGCCAGCCGAATGCCGGCTGGGTATGTCGATGCATGGCGGCCAGCTGGCTGCCGAGGGCGGGGCGTTGCCGCGGTCGTCCAGTTCCAGATGCTCAAGCACAAGATATGCGCGGCTGCCATCGATACCACTGCATATCGGCATCGGAACGCGGATGGCCTGGGCCAATTCGGCCAGTCCATCGGCCTCCGCTTCGAACATGTCCAGTCGGTCTGCCCGGTTGAGCTTGACGAAGTAACGGCGGCCGTCTTGGCCGGTCAGCCTCTCCGCCTGATTGATGTCGCCGCCGCCCACGGCACGGCGGCTGGCAACCTCGAACGGGCTGCCCGTCGCGGCGCCGATCGTATCGGACAAGGTCATTCGTTGACCGAGTCCGTCATTTCACCAGGGTC
>Ga0307417_10000720_pt1 | contig 13422 bp, 10 predicted proteins | sample SalMarWE160210MG_2_FD_202514 | JGI IMG/M metagenome (GOLD analysis project Ga0307417, IMG submission 202514) | Salt marsh sediment microbial communities from the Plum Island Ecosystem LTER, Massachusetts, United States - WE1602-10 | ecosystem: Environmental > Aquatic > Marine > Intertidal zone...
TTCGGCAATACGGCTGCTTTTTGGATGAATCTGCAACTGCGTTGGGACTTATTTTTTGCTAATCAGGCAGAAAAGCAAGTATTGAAAAAAATATCACCCCACCAAGTTCATACGACAGGGGACTAGCTATTACCCAACCCGACTCAGACCAACCTCTCAACTAACTATTATCCATATATACAGTATTCCCTTGGGGGCATAACATATGGACTGTATAGTCCATGGATTCCATAAGGACTCAAACATTCTTGGGTTTGTGAGTGGGAGAAGTGTATTGTCCCCATCAGGGAATTAATCGAAAAAAGAAAACTGATAAATATATTTCCTCTCAAGGCCCGTTGTACGGCGGGATTTCCAGGGCCTGCTGACGGGATTTTCATCCGTTCGGTGACTTTCAGCATTTGCTGAAAGCTGGGAAATCAGTGAAAATGCTGCAATAGTAACCAAGAGGGTCGAATTGTAGCAAGGCAGTCCGAGCTTACCCACCTGCCACCCCCAACAATTCCAGTGCACTGAAAAAGTAGTAGAAGGCCTCCGGGCCTGTTTTCTTGCCCTTGTTCAACTTGTTGTAATCCAGGTTTGCGATTTGCCAGGAACTCAGATCTTCCCCTTTAAATGAAAGTGCGAATCGTACCTGTCGGGCCGCTCGCTCCAATGAGCAAACCGAGTACGAAGTGTACGCGGCGTTTGTTGGTACTACTGTTATACATGCATCCAGACTGGCCAGTTTCAATCTCAAAACTCAAGAACAGAACAACCTCTCGAACAACTCTTTTGCAACCTTTTGACCCATCTCAGTCACAACCACTGACTTCGCCTTAGTCTTAGGATCACTGATAAAACCTTTTTCATATAAATGGTCCATCGCTGTCCAGTCAAGACTCTTCCATGCTCTTACGGCGTACTTATCACCATGGAAGTTAAGGTAAAGAAGAGCCAGAACGACTTCATCAATCTTATCCTGGTTGTATTCCATAGTATTGTCCTCAATCTAAAAAGCAATGATGCCCTGAGAGTGCCAGCGTCGCGGTAAGGAGGGCAATTGCCCACCCTCCAAATCGTCGTCTCTCATCGTTTCTCATCAACTTTTCCAACATGCGCAGTCCCGTCTGGTACACCCAAGAAGATGGCGAGCCCTCATTTTTACGGAAGAACATGCTGATGTTCTGAGAACCGGGTATCAGGCAGCGCCTTCATCTCCAAATGCAGATTGCCACCGTTCCTTCGGATCATTAAACTGAACCTCTTCCTGATTAAAATGCTCTGGGTCAAATGATCGGCCCATCCATTCCAGCATTCGCTCGTGATCGTTATGGTTCGGATCCTTAATTGCCCGGATAAGAGCTTCATATCCCCATGTCCCGCCAACATCTTCTGGAGGGCAAGCCCGCGCGCCAGCTACACAGCCTGGATATTCAAATCCTGGTTGGGCTTGTTCGATTCTCTCTAAACGGATTCGGTGTCGCCAGCCATCTCCAAAATCATAAACATAGGTTGCACTCCGGTTATCCATCGTGAAGTAATCTGCGATTGGAATTTCCCAGCCCGGCAGTGTAGCCCTAGACCAATCAAAATCATCATCTGGAATGCCGATGCGCAATTCCTCCTGGTTCTTCGAATTGACCATCTTGAACTCATGGAGATGACAATCTTCCCACCCCATCGCATCTTGAATTGCAACGTGTAAGTCCCAAAAGCTGTAATCCTCGGGAACTTGGATGCGACGCCATATGGCTGGTTTTACTCCAGCCAGGGTAACCTTGAATTGAAATATATTCAGTGTTTTCTTTGCCATCATTTGTGCACCTTTTCGTCGACAAAATAGAATACGAGGTTGGCGAACGTTTTGTGTAACCCTTCGCCGGTGCTTGCAAGGCTAATAAAAAATAGTTAGATGAGCCTCGGTATAATGCCTCAGCACGTCCGCGCTGCTGGCGAGCAGGCGGAGGCGGTGTTAGCCTGTTTAGGCTGGTAAAAAAACTGACTGCAAAAATTTCTTATATCTTCTTTGACAATTATAGAGAATGGAAGGTGAATTTACAACTTGATTTTCGGACACAAATCCGACATACTGTAATTGCAGTATTTCTGCATTAGCAGATATGCATACAAGGAGAGCTATGGAACTTACAATCCAAGTCCGAGCGCGCGGTGTGGTCACGCTCCCTGCCGAACTGCGCGAAAAGTATCATATCGAAAATGGGAAAATCTTCCGTCTGGTGGATCTTGACGGCATCTTTGTATTTGTACCGATGGTGCCAATGGTTCCAGAGCTGGCCAACGAGATCGAACGGATTCGTCTGGAAGCTGGCCTGAGCCTTGATGAGCTCTTGGATGATCTCCGCAAACAACGCGAACGGTACAACAAGGAAAAGTATGGCAAACAAGCCACCTAAGCCGCGCATCTTCGTAGATGCTGATGTGCTTTTTGCGGGTGCAGCTTCACCAAACGAGCATAGTGCCAGTTTGGTGATCCTCCGTATGGCAGAAATCACATTGATCGAAGCGGTGGCCAGTGAGCAGGTCATCACAGAGGTAGAACGGAACCTGGAAGAAAAGATGCCGGCCGCAATGCCGGCATTTCAAATGTTAGTGAGTCATTGTCCTCATGTGGTTTCTAATCCGACTGTGGCAGAAATCAGGGCGTTGTCGAAGGCCGCTGACCCCAAGGACCTACCCATTTTGGCTGCTGCTGTGCGCGAAGGATGCGTTTACCTTGCCACGTACAATATCCGACATTTTCAACCCGGCGTAGAATCTGTAACAGTGCTTAAACCCGGCGATTTGGTACAACGTGTACGGTATCTGCTGGCTCAAATGTCTTCAGAGTGATCGAAATCAGAGCCGAGGTCCAGCCATTCTGGCCCACGAATAAGCTCTTAGGCGGGTTGAGATCCAAATATCGAGTCAACAGTCTAACACCCTCTCACCTTTATGTTATCCGTATTTATGGTACCCCCATGGGGGCAAAGATATGAAGACGGATCGATAAATCTGTCTTTTTTGATTCGAAGAAAAATTAGGTTATGATGGGGAATATTCCCGGATCGAGAGCGTGATGGTCGCTCTCGAGCGAAAATCGCTTGAAATTCCATGAAGACGATAACCAGTTCGAAAGATAATCAACTGACCTGCGATGCGATCCTGTTCGATTTGGACGGGGTGCTGATCGATTCGACGGCCTGCATCCGGCGCCACTGGCAGGCCTGGGCTGAGCGGCATGGGCTGGACATCGACGAGATCATGCGCCACGCGCACGGCATCCGCACGGTCGAGACCATGCGGATGGTCGCCCCGCACCTGGACCTCGAAAAAGAGGCCGAAGCGTTCGCCGCCCATGAGGTGCAGGATGCGCGGGGGGTGCTGGTCATCTCCGGCGCGGCGGAGTTGCTGGCAGCGCTGCCTGAGGGCAGTTGGGGGATTGTGACGTCCGGAGGCCTGGAACTGGTCAGAACGCGGCTGGCGAAGACCGGCTTGCCGTTTCCCAAGGTGCTGGTGACGTCCGAGGACGTCACGCGCGGCAAGCCCGACCCGGAACCGTATCAGGTCGGGGTTAAGCGCCTCGGGCTGGCGACTGACCGCTGCCTCGTCATCGAGGATGCCCCTGCCGGGGTCGAAGCCGGGAAACGAGCCGGCCTGCGAGTGATCGGGATCGCCGCGACCCACGGACGGGAGGCGTTGCTTCAAAAGGGGGCGGATTGCGTGGTCGACCGCCTGGCAGACCTCAAGCTGCGGGACGGGACCGACGGGGGGCGCCTGGTGCTTCAATGGGAATAAAAGAAAAAGGACTTGCGTTTCGTCCGTTTCACCACACGCCCGGGATGAGCGCTTTACGTTCCCGCGGGTACTCGCTGAACCTTTTGATGTACCACTGGTGATGAGACCAGGCGCGCGGGGCCAGATTGGCGATAGTCCAGACCGCAAAGGCCAGCCCCGGCAATGACCAGGTGGCCAGCGCCCAGCCAATCCATTCGATGATCTCGCCAAAATAGTTAGGGCAGGAAATATAGCGGTACAGCCCGCCATACGGGATTTTGTAACCGGTCTCGCCGGGATGGCGCAGACCGCGCAGGGTGTTATCAGCCCAAAGGTTGAGGCCGAATCCGACCAGGAACAGGGCTGCGCCCGCCATAAAGCGCGGTTCCAGCAGCCAGTCCGCGGCGTAGCGCTCCCCCGCGAAATGGAACAGGTAACGGCCGTTGAGGTAGGTGTTGCCCAGGTTGAACCCCGCCGCGATCAGGGGGATGGCCAGCGGCATCTTTTTTTGCCCGTCGCGCAGCAGGAACGGATAGACGAACGAACGTTGCAGGTAGTGCGTTTCCCACATCAGCAGGAAGACGATCAGTGCTGCCGTCTTGGGCGTGTCGCCGAGGACGAACATGACCAGCATCCCGATGGCTGAGACCGCCTCCATCAGCAGCCAGCCCAGCCAGTTGGGCAGGGGCGGTCCCCAGCCGCGCCGGATGTGGCGTCCGTAGGGGGCGGAGACGAAGAACAGCGTGATGAAGGTGCCGGCCGCGATGATGAAGCTCAAGCCCAGCAGGATTCGAAAAACTGCGGCTTCGGTCATGGATGGTCTCCGTCTTGTTCTGCAAACCAGGCCAGGGTCTCCCGCAGGGTTTGCTCGAAGGGACGCGGCGTGTAGCCCAGGTCCAGGGTCGCGCGGGCGTGGCTGACCTGCCGGTTGGAGCGCAGCGCGTTGAGCATGGCCTGGGTGTAGAGCGGCTGTGAGCCGTTGATGCGAGCCAACCCCGCCATGAGCGGCTGGAACAGCTCCGCCAGCCAGATGGAGACCACCAAGCGCGGCGCGGACCGGCCGCTGATTTCGGCGGCGACTTGTGCCAGTTCTTTCAGCGCGTGCCAGTGGCCGGACAGGATGTAGCGGCTCCCACCCTGCCCCAGGCGTTCAGCCTGTAGCGCCCCAGCGACCACATCCCGCACGTCGACCCAATCGTAGCCGCCGCGCACCAGGGCCGGGATGCGCCCGCCGGCCAGCATCTGCAGGGCCTGCCCGAGGAAGGAAGGGCGAAAATCGTAGGGCCCGAGGATGGCGGTCGGGATAACGATCACGCTGTCCAGCCCACGCTCTGGGGCCTGGCGCACGAGGCGTTCGGCTGCAGCCTTGGAGCGTTCGTAAGGCGGGAGGCGCTCATCGCTCAGCAGCGGCCGGTCTTCATCCAAAGGAAGATCGAAAGGCTCCTGCCGGTAGGCATGGATCGAACTGAAGTAGACCAGCTTTTCGACGCCGCAGCGCAGGCAGGCCGCGATTACATTCCCTGTGCCCGCCACGTTGACGCGCTGCAGTGCGTCCCAGTTATCCATGCGGATCGAGATGGAACCGGCCAGGTGATAGACGACCTGCGCGCCGCGGAAGGCCTGCTCGAGCGAGGCGGGATCGGCCAGGTCGGCAGTGGCGGTTTCCACGTCCAATCCTTGCAAGGCGCGGCGGTCGTGATGCACCAGCGCACGCACGGGGCGTCCCTGCGCCAGCAAGGCCCGCACCAGGTTGCCGCCCACCAGCCCGGATGCTCCTGTGATAACGATCATGGGATTGGGATTCTCCTGTCGAGGGGGAGAACACTCCTGCCGCTGACGAGTTGCTGATCGAAAGCTGGAGAACCAAAAAAGCGACCTGGTGACGGGTCGCTCTTTTGGTATGTGCCAGAAATTTACTGGCTCGATATGGAAATTCCTTAGTGAAATCTCAGTAAACATCTAGAGAATTTTCATATCTTCGTTCGAATACGGGTTGGCTACTGGTAAAACGCCTGGTTGCGTCGGGTGCTCTCGCGCAGGTCGAGCACTTCGCCGGGCGCCAGTTGGCGGGCGCTGGGGAGTGTCACCGCCGCGCCGTAGTGGTCCGTACCCTGGTACTGTTCGCTCAAGCCGGGCTGGTTGAGCCACTCGCCGCCTTTGGCGCGGTAGGCGGCCGGGACCTCGTCTTGCGGGAAGATGGCCGAGTAGGGACATTCGGGCACGCAGGCGCCGCAGTCGATGCAGGTCGCCGGGTCGACGTAATAGGTCGGCCAGCCCTGCGCCGGTTCCCCGGCGCTGATGCACTCCACCGGGCAGACGGTGCTGCAGCCGTTGTCGCGCAGGCATAAACTGGTGATCACGTGGGTCATGTTTTCTCTCCTTAACGCTAAAGCTTGTGGACTGCACCCCTAAGGGGGCGCTGTTACCCATATAGTCGTCTGGTGTGCGTAAAAGTTACTGCCGGGCTCCGGAAAGATCTAACCGCGAAGCTCGCAAAGCGCGCCGAGACATTTTTGGATTCTCTTCACGTTCCTGGCGTCCTTGGCGGTTCCGGATTTCGAGCGCTCCCTAAAGCGCTTTTCCATGCCATAATATACACATGCCCATCCTGCCTCTCTCATCCCCTGAAGCAACCCTGGAAAACGCCGGCGGCAAAGGCGCCAGCCTGGCCCGCCTGGCATTATTGGGGCTGCCGGTCCCGCCCGGTTTCATCGTCACCACCGCGGCCTACCGCGCCTTCGTCGCAGCCAACGATTTAGATGGATGCATCGCCTCCGCGCTCGGGGGGCTCACGGCCGAAGATGCGGCGGGACTGGAGCGCGCCTCGGCCCAGATCCGCGCGGATTTTACGGCGGGGAAGCTGCCGGACGAGATCGCCGCCCCGCTGGACGCGGCTTACCGCGCGCTGGGCGCTCCGCCTGTGGCTGTGCGTTCCTCGGCCACGACCGAGGACCTGCCCGAGCTGTCCTTTGCTGGTCAGCAGGACACCTTCTTGAACGTGGTCGGCGAGAGGCAGCTGCGCGCAGCCGTGGTCGATTGCTGGAGCAGCCTGTGGACGGCGCGCGCCATCGGCTACCGGCTGCGCAACGCCATCCCGCACGACGGGGCCGCGCTGGCGGTGGTGGTACAGGAACTGGTGCCAAGCGAGACTTCGGGCGTGCTCTTCACCGCTAACCCGCTCAGCGGACTGTTGAGTGAGGCGGTCATCGACGCGACCTTCGGGCTGGGCGAAGCGCTGGTCTCCGGACAAGTTGAGCCGGACCATTACGTGGCCGACTCGCGCAGCGGCGAAATCCTTAGCCAGACGTTGGGGAACAAGGCGACTGCTACCCAGAGCAAGACTGGCGGGGGCGTGGAAAACGTCCGCGCCGAGGCCGGCGGAAAGCAGACGCTCTCTGCCGCGCAGGTACGCCAGTTGGTGTCCGCCGGCCGGCAGATCCAGGAAGAATATGGCACCCCGCAGGACATCGAATGGGCTTTCGCAGGTGGCGCGCTGTTCATCCTGCAATCGCGCCCGATCACCTCGCTCTTCCCCATCCCGCACGTCTCGTTCGACCCGCTGATCGTCTGGTTCTCGTTCGGGGCGGTGCAGGGGCTGGTCGGGCCGCTGACCCCGCTCGGGCTGGAGTCGATTCAGCGCGTGATCTTGGGCCTGGGGAACATGCTGGGGGCGCACATCGCCCCAGAAGAACAGGACATATTTGTCGAGGCGGGCGAGCGCATCTGGATCAAGATCAGCGACATGCTGCGCCACCCGCTCGGTTACCGCCTGACAGGTGGTTTCCTGGAATTCGTCGAACCCAGCGTAGCGCAGATCCTGCGCCCGCTGCTGGACGATTCGCGCCTGGGCGCCGGCCAGGGACGCTTCAAGTTCAGCACCCTGCGCCGTCTGCTGGACTTTTTCCTGCCGGTGGCCTGGAATAGCTTATGGACCATGCTGTGCCCCGCGCGCGCCCGCGCGCGTTTCGACGCCCGGCTGGAGGCTTATCTAAAGACAATCCACATCCCCCCCGGCGCGGACCGCTTCGAGCGGCTGGCGAACTTTGCCGCCTTCATGGACGCGCAGGGCGGTCTGGCCGAGGCCCTGCCAACGCTGCTGCCGCGCTTTATCCCGGTCTTCGCGCCGGCCATGGCCTCGCTCAACCTGATCAGCCACCTGCTGCCGCAGGACGACTCTGGCGAGGGCAGTTTCTCGAGCGCTGCCCTGGAAGTGACCCGCGGCCTGCCGCGCAACGTCACGACCGAGATGGACCTGGCCCTGTGGGGGACGGCAACCGCCATCCGTGCTGAGGCCCAGGCGGCGCAAGCCTTTCAGGACATGGAAGCCTCGGCGCTGGCTGCCCGTTACCTGGAAGGGAGGCTGCCCCCTGCGGCGCAAGCTGCCGTGGAGGCTTTCCTGGACCGCTACGGCATGCGCGGGGTGGGGGAGATCGACCTGGGCCAGCCGCGCTGGCGCGAGGATCCGACCCCGGTCATGCAGTCGCTGCAGAGCTATCTGGGCATCGCGCCCGAGTACGCCCCGGATGCGCTCTTCGCGCAGGGTGCCAGGGCCGCCGAAGCGGCCATCGAACGCCTGGCGGCCGAGGCACGCCGCCAGCGCGGCGGCTGGCTCAAGGAAAAACTGCTGCGCGGTGCGGCCCGGCGGGTGCGCCTGCTGATGGGCGCCCGCGAGAGCCCCAAGTTCATCGCCGTGCGTGCCATGGGGGTCGTGCGGGAGTTCCTGCTCGAGACCGGGCGTGCGTTCGCTGCCGCAGGTACGCTTGCCCTACCCGACGACCTGTTCTTCCTGCACGTGAGCGAGCTGGAGGCGCTCTCCCGCCAGGAGGATCGCGACTGGCAGGCGCTGGTCGCCGAACGCCGCCGGACCTTCGCGCGCGAACTGCGCCGCCGGCAGGTACCGCGCGTACTGGTCAGCGACGGGCGCGCCTTCTACGAAGGCGTCGGTGCGGAGTTCGATAGCGACCAGGCCATCAGCGGCAGCCCGGTTTCACCGGGCGTGGTCGAAGGGCTGGTGCACGTGGTGCTCGATCCGCGCCAGGCGCAACTAGCCCCGGGAGAGATCCTGGTCTGCCCGGGTACCGACCCGGCCTGGACACCGCTCTTCATGGCAGCCGGCGGCTTGGTAATGGAAGTGGGCGGCATGATGACCCACGGCTCGGTGGTGGCGCGCGAGTACGGCATCCCGGCTGTGGTGGGGGTGCACCAGGCCACGCAGCGGCTGAAAGACGGCCAGCGCATCCGCCTGGACGGTTCGAGTGGAAAAATTGTGGTCCTCCCGCCGGCGGGACCAGAGAAATCGAACCAGAGTACTGCTTGAAACGCACTCAAAAAAACGTTAAGATATAATTACTCCGGGGAATTTCCGGGAAAAATTATCGTATATTCAACGCCGGGTCTGCCTGCAGAATTCTCGACCCACATCTCAGTCCATCAATACACACAAGTCCAATGCCGCCACGCGCCATTTGCAGCAGGAATGCCCAAAAGGAGGTGATTGCATCGGGATTTCAACGCCTATATTTTTCTGCCTTTGGGTGACGAGCTTTTCGTTGCCGGGCAATATACGTATTCGTATCAAGGAAGGAGAATAAAAAATGAAGAAATTTGCAGTTGCGATCGTACTGGTCCTGGCTCTGGTCCTGAGCACCGTCGGGGTGGTCAGCGCGATTACCAACGGCCAGCCGGATGGAAATAATCATCCCTACGTGGGCTTGCTGGTTTTCGATGTTGGAGGCGCCCCGGCCTGGCGCTGCAGCGGGGCTTTGATTGCGCCGAACGTGGTGCTGACCGCCGGTCACTGCACCGATGGGGCCGATGCGGCGCGCATCTGGTTTGCCGAGGATGTCACCTATGATGCAGTTCCCTTCCCGCTGTATCCTTACGGAGGTCCGGGTAGCGGCGCAACCGAGGGCACGCCCTACACAAATCCGAACTACGACAGCCCTGATAATCCTTATGGTGGTGGCAACGGTCTGCCGGCCTTCTCCTACCGCGATGTAGGCATTGTCGTTCTGGACGAGCCGGTCGATGTAGGTGGCTTTGCTGCCCTTCCTACAGCGGGCCTGGTGGACTCGCTCAAGAACAAGACCGCCATCGATTTCGTTGGCTACGGCGTGCAGTATCAGGCCCAAATCCCCGGGAATGAACTGCCCCAGCCACCGCCCTACTACCGCTGGACGGGACCACGGGTCCGCATGTATGCCCCGAGCGCCATGGTCTCCGGGAATTTCGTACACAGCGCCGAATACATGAAGCTGGCCTTGAATCCCGGCGGCGGCTCCGGTGGGACCTGCTTCGGTGACTCTGGTGGGCCGGACCTGCTGGGCGGCTCGAACGTCGTCCTGGCGGTTAACTCATATGTGACCAACGTCAATTGCTCCGGCGTGGGCTATTCCGCACGCGTGGATGTTCCCGAAGTGCTGGACTGGATCTACACGTTCATGCCGTAACGATCAGAAATAGAAAAACCAAGCCAATCAGGGCGTTGCCCACAGCAACGCCCTGATTGATCTAATGATCCAAGAATCTGCTGCCCACCAATTTCGAAAAATACTTGATTCTCATTCAGTTTTAATATAATATTCTATACAACCTTACAATTTTGTAAGCTCCGCAAAACATGCCCAGCGCAAGGTGGAGACGCAGTCACAAACGTACGCCAGGCAGTAGAAAACAAATTCATTGTTCCAAACCGGTCTTTCATCACCATAGATTACCATCCAACTGACGACTGTGTGCTCAAAAGTTAAGCGCTGTGCCTGTGAATTTTATTGTTGAGAGGAGGTGATGCAAATCAGGGAAATCTATCTACAAGAATAGCCCAAGCAAATAAAACCAATTTTGAGGAGAATAATAAAGATGCATCGAAAATTTGTTTATATTATGTTGATTCTCGCCATGGCGTTATCCGTGTCGACTTCTGTGTCGGCCCAGGGAAGTCAATCGCCACTTGCGAAAAGCAACGCAAAGTCATACATTGTCGTCATGGCGGCTGATCCGATCATTGCTTACGAAGGCAATGTAGCCGGATACGCGGCTACTAAACCTGGCAAGGGTGAAAAGATCAACCCCAATAGCGCCCACGTGCGCAAATATGAGAAATTCCTCGAAAAGAGTCATGATAATACCCTGGCAACAGCAGGTGTTTCGGCCAATTCGAAGATCAATGATTATACATTTGCGCTGAATGGGTACTCTGCCATCCTGACCGATGCTGAAGTCAAGCAGATCAAGGGACAGGCTGGCGTGATGATGGTGCTCGAGGATGAACTGCGCCAGCCGATGACGGACAGCAGCCCGGGTTTCCTGGGTTTGACTGGTCCGGCAGGCGCCTGGCAGACCGGCTACACCGGCGAGAATGTGGTGGTCGGTGTGATCGATACTGGAATCTGGCCGGAGCATCCCAGCTTTGCCGATGATGGTAGCTACGCTCCGCTGCCGGATTATGCAGGCTTGCCTTGTGAATTCGGCAACACTGCGCAAAACCCGAACGATGCGCCTTTCACCTGTAACAATAAATTGCTTGGCGCGCGCCAGATGTTGAGTACCTACCGCCTGTACTATCTCGACCCGGATGAGTTTGACTCGGCTCGCGATGACGGCGGTCATGGCACGCACACTGCTTCGACGGCTGCCGGTAATTCCGGCGTGGAAGCCAATGTCCTGGGTGTGCCGCGCGGCAGCATTTCCGGCATGGCCCCGCGTGCACGCGTGATTGCTTATAAAGCCCTGGGCAACCTGGGCGGCTTTGGCTCCGATCTGGCTGCGGCTATCGACCAGGCTGTTGCGGATGGCGTGGATGTGATCAACTACTCGATCGGTTCCAGTTCTTACGCAATTGGTCCCGATGATGTCGCCTTCCTGTTTGCAGCGGATGCGGGCGTGTTCGTCGCCACATCCAACGGAAACAGCGGTCCGGCCCCGGCTACGACCGGTTCGCCTTCATCCGTGCCCTGGCTGACCAGTGTGGGCGCCAGCACGCAGGCTCGCTACTTCCAGGGCTCGGCCAGCTCCAGCGATGGCTGGGAATATTTCGGAACTTCAATCACCGGTGGCACCGACGAGTTGCCGCTGGTGGATGCTGCCAATGCCGGTGACGAATTGTGCGGTCCCGGAAGTCTAAATGCCTCGGTAGCCGGCAAGATCGTGCTTTGCAAGCGTGGCACCTACGATCGCATTCAAAAGAGCTACGCAGTCTATCTGGCAGGCGGCGCCGGCATGATCATGTATAACTCCTTCGACGGCCAGGATCAGGAGACTGATACGCATTGGGTCCCCTCGGTCCAAATCAATTATTCCGACGGCCTGGCGATCAAGGGTTATATTGCCAGCACGTCCAACCCCGTGGCCAAGATCAACGGCGGCGAGAAGATCACGGTCGATGCCCCCTGGATGGCTGCTTTCTCATCCCGTGGCCCCAACCGGCTCTCCGGCGACATTGTCAAACCCGATCTCACCGCTCCCGGCGTGCAAATCCTGGCCGGTTACTCGCCCTTCCCCGATCCGGGTGAAGTTCCGGGCGAATTGTTTGTAGCCATTGCAGGCACCTCCATGGCCAGCCCGCACGTCGCTGGTATTTTGGCGCTGCTCAAACAGGCGCACCCCGACTGGACTCCGGCTATGGCTAAGTCGGCGCTGATGACCACTGCCTACCAGGACGTCATGAAGGAAGACGGCGTCACCCCGGCCGATCCATTCGATATGGGCGCTGGCCACCTCAACCCAGGCAGCCCGGTCCACAAAGGCTCCGCCTTCCAGCCCGGCCTGGTTTATGATGCCGGCCTGTTCGAGTACGCTGCTTTTACCTGCGGTGCTAATCTGGGTGTCTTTACCGCTGGTACCTGCGCCTTCCTTGATTCGGTTGGCGTTCCCAGCGATCCCAGCGACCTGAACCTGCCCTCGATCGGTATTGAGGGATTGGCTTCGTCCCAGACTGTGCAGCGCACAGTTACCAGTGTTGCTCAGGAAAACGGCTGGCGCGAGTACACCGTTTCGGTCAATCCGCCTGCAGGCTATGATGTCTCTGTTAGCCCATCGACGCTCCGCCTCAAGAGCGGTCAATCTGCCACATACTACGTGACCGTTACAAATGTGGCCGGCTCGGCTGATGTGTGGAGTCATGGGTCACTAACCTGGACTGACCAAACTGGCAACTACAGTGTCTACAGCCCAATTTCAGTCAGTGGCGCACTGTTCGATGCCCCACCCTCGATCACAGGCAGTGGTGCCTCCGGCTCGGCCAGTTTTGATATCGGCTTCGGCTATACCGGTGCATACACGGCTGCCCCGCATGGCTTGGTTGCGCCAATCCTCTTATCTGACAGCATTGGTCAGGACCCTGATCAAACCTATCCAAGCGGAGATGATAGCCCTGTCGGAGTACAAAAGTGGAATTTACCCATTAGTGGAGCCGCGTTTGTACGCATTAAGCTCGTGATACCCGGCCCGGATGACATCGACCTGTTCCTCGAGAATTCTTTAGGGGACATCGTTGCAGCCAGCGGCAATGGGGGCACTGACGAATTGATCGAACTAACCTTCCCAGCCGACGATACCTATACGCTGGTTGTCCACGGCTGGTCCGTTCCCAGTGCGCCGTTACCATACACGGTGTCAACCTGGATCGTGCCCCTGGCATCAGGTGGAAGCCTGAGTGTCGATAGCGCA
>Ga0307417_10000722_pt1 | contig 13409 bp, 6 predicted proteins | sample SalMarWE160210MG_2_FD_202514 | JGI IMG/M metagenome (GOLD analysis project Ga0307417, IMG submission 202514) | Salt marsh sediment microbial communities from the Plum Island Ecosystem LTER, Massachusetts, United States - WE1602-10 | ecosystem: Environmental > Aquatic > Marine > Intertidal zone >...
TGGCAATTTGAAAATATGTTTTACGGCGGCCCTGAACCATCCGGAAAAATGGCATTTATCTTCCCCGGCCAGGGGAGTCAATATGTCGATATGGGCCGTGAGTTGGTCTGCTTCTTCCCAGATGCAATGAATGTTCTTGAGCGTGCGAACAAAACATTCGAAAGCACGGGCTGTTTGACCGACCATATTTACCCGCTTTCGGTCCAAAACAAAAAAGATCGGCACTTTCAAGAAAACACGTTGAGAAAAACAGATATTGCCCAACCGGCCATTGGCGCCATCAGCATGGCCATGTTAAAAATCCTTCAACATTTCGGCCTTCAACCCGACGCTGTCTGCGGTCACAGTTTTGGAGAACTCTCGGCCCTTTGTGCCGCCGGCTGGATCGATATAGAGTCATTTCTTTCTCTTGCCATCACTCGTGGCCGTTTAATGGCCAAAGTTGATGATAACAACCATCAAAACCATGGGGGCATGCTGGCAGTTAAGGCTCCCCTGAACGAACTTGAAAAACTCATCAAAGACACAAAGGCCGATGTTGTTCTGGCCAACCGGAACAGTCCCGAACAGGGCGTTTTATCCGGATCGTTGGACGCCATCACCAGAGCTGAAGAAAAATGCAGGGAAAAAGGATTTAGAACCGTTCGGCTTCCGGTTTCCGCTGCGTTTCACAGCCCTCTGGTTCAACACGCCCAAAAACCTTTCACCCGGGCCATAGAAAACATCAACATCTCACCGTCGGATATTCCGGTGTTTTCCAATACCACGGGTTCCTCCTATCCTGCCGACCTTGAAAAAGCCAGGCAATTACTGGGCGACCATCTGCTGTCGCCGGTGGATTTTGTCAGCGAGATCGAAAATCTATTCAATATGGGCGTGCGAACCTTTGTTGAAGTCGGGCCCAAATCGGTTCTGACCGGTCTCGTAAAATCGATCCTCAAAGATCAAGATGTTAAGGCAGTCTCTTTAGACAAGTCTTTTGGAAAACCATCGGGAATCACAGATCTTGCCCAAACACTCGCCCTTGTTGCATCTCTCGGCCACTTCGTGGACCTTGGCGCCTGGGAACCCCTGGATAAAGATGTGACAAAACAGCGGATGAGCATATTGCTCTCCGGTGTCAATCATAGGAATCAGGCATCAGGGATCAGGGGTCAGGGGTCAGGGGTCAGGGATCGGAAAGCAGAGGTCGGAGGTCAGGAATCCGCAACAAAAAATCAGAAATCAGAAGACAAAAAATCGGTTATAAAAACTGAACAAAACACACGATCGGAGCAACCCATGATCAACCCGAAACATCGGGAACTTCGCTCCAAAAACATAAAAAACAATACAAGCACTATGAAAACGAAACAACCACAAAACAATATGATGCTGGATGCACTTCAAGTGTTACAGGACGGTCTGAAATCCATGCAAGCCCTTCAAAAGCAGACCGCCGAAACCCATCAAAAGTTCCTTGAAACCCAAACTCAGGCGACAAAAACCCTTCAGCATATGATGGAAAGCACCCAGCGGCTGGTTGAAAGGTCCTCGGGGGTTCATTCGGATAGAATCATATCCCATGAGCAGGTCGAAAGGTTCGAAGAAGAACTTTCGAACACGGAAAATGTCCTCCAAACACATTCGGGTGAAGCCGTAAAGCCGGATCTTTCCAGAGCGCAATCCAAAGCGGCTTCTTTCAAAACACCGGAATCAAAGCCTGCCGCCGAGAACCTGACATCTCATGATACAGATCAAAGAAACATTGCAAATCTCCTGTTGGACACGGTCAGTCAGTTGACCGGCTACCCCGTTGAGATGCTGGCGTTGGACATGGATATCGAGGCCGATCTCGGCATCGACTCCATCAAACGGGTGGAGATCCTCTCGACACTGGAAGAAAAAATGCCCGACCTGCCCCCTGTCTCCCCCGATGTCATGGGGACCCTCAAAACACTGGGACAGATCGTCGGCTACCTTTCGGATACGCCGAATGATGCTGCCGTATCTTCTGAAACAAAGGATGCTGAACCATCCAATGACGGACATAAGGAAATAGAAGACACCCTGTTGGACACCGTCAGCCAGCTCACTGGCTACCCTGTTGAAATGCTGGCGTTGGACATGGATATCGAGGCCGATCTCGGCATCGACTCCATCAAACGGGTGGAGATCCTCTCGACACTGGAAGAAAAAATGCCCGACCTGCCCCCTGTCTCCCCCGATGTCATGGGGACCCTCAAAACACTGGGACAGATCGTCGATTTCCTTGCCGGAACTTCAACACCCCAAAAACCGGAAATTGACACAATCGATTCTTCGTCTGTTTCTCGTGTGAAACCCGTCCGGGAGTCTTTGGAACGCTCATCACAAGAACGTTCTGATTTTTCTCCGGAATACCTGGCAAGCAGCATCGGCAGAAAGGTCGTATCCGCTGCTAAAAAACCCTTCGCCCAAAAGGATATTTTAACCCTTCCTCTTGGACGGACCGTATATGTCACGGACGATAACGCCGGTCTATCGCAGACCATTGTCGATGAATTAAAATCACATAACATCCCTGCCGAAATCATACCAAAAGATATGTTCTCCCAGAGTGTGGACATTGAACCGCGCTTAACAAATGTCGGCGGTCTGATTATTGTGGCACAACACGAGCTGCAGGATGACAGCCTTTTAAAACATGCATTTTCTCTGTCAAAGTCTCTTGGTCCGGTTCTTCTTGATTCTGCCGGAAAAGGGGGTGCCCTGTTTGCCACCGTCACCCGCCTTGACGGCGCTTTTGGCTTCAAGGGTCTCGGGATAGACCATCCCCTCCAGGGGGGTCTTGCCGGTCTGGCAAAGACCGCTGCCATTGAATGGGAAAGTGTCCGTTGCCGGGCGTTTGATATTTCGCCCTTATGGCAGGACCACACCGGCATTGCCAAAACCATAGTAACTGAACTGTTGTATGCAGATGCTACAGAATCGGTGGAAGTGGGTCTGGATTCGGATTCAAGGTGGATTTTAGAGCTTGAACCCCTGCCCTATCCCCAAGGAGAAATAGATCTTGGTCCAAAAGATGTCGTCATTGTCACCGGCGGTGCCAGAGGCGTCACCGCTGCTGCAGCATGTGCTTTAGCAGAACACGCAAAACCGACCCTGGTGCTTTTGGGACGGTCTGCAACTCCGACACCGGAACCCGAATGGCTGTTGGGAATCGAGGATCCTGCCGCGGTTAAAAAGGCCATTCTTGACAATGAATTTGGCGGCAGTACCCCCACGCCGGTTCAGTTGGAAAAAATTTACAAAAATTACATGGCCCATCGCGAAATCAAAAAAAATCTCGAAACCATGAAAAACTTCGGTGCTGATGTGCACTATTATTCGGTGGATGTTCAAGATGCCGGCACAATAAACACGATTTTAAATGATGTCCGAAACACCCTTGGTCCCATTAAAGGGATTATCCATGGTGCGGGACGCCTTGCGGATTGCCGGATTGTCGACAAATCCATCGAGCAGTTTGAATCGGTTTTTAACACCAAGGTCAAGGGCTTGAACGTTCTTCTGGAGGCCACAAAAAAGGACCCCCTAAAATACCTGGTATTGTTCTCATCGGTCACCGCCCGGGTAGGGAACAACGGTCAGGCAGATTATGCCATGGCCAATGAAGTGTTAAATAAAATGGCCCAAAAAGAATCCATCCAGCGCCCGGATTGCAGGGTCGTTTCCATCAACTGGGGTCCATGGGACGGCGGCATGGTCTGTTCGGCGCTCAAACGAAAGTTTGAAACCAGCGGCGTTGATCTCATCCCCGTGCACGCCGGTGCCATGTGTATGGTCCATGAAATGAAGGGCCATGGCAACTTGCCCGTGGAAGTGGTCATCGGCGCCAATATCCTTTTTGAAAAAGAAAAAGACAATACCGAAATTGCAGGCTCAGCATTGGAGATCCCCATTGTCCTGAACAAAAAAGAAAACCTCTCTATGACCGTTCAGCGCGAAATCGATGTGGATCGATATCCGATCCTCGGCGCCCATATTCTGGATGGAAAACCCGTGGTGCCATTTGCCTTGATTGCCGAATGGCTGGGCCACGGCGCTTTGCATGAAAACCCCGGACTTTTGCTTCACGGCCTGGACGATATGCGCATCTTTCAGGGCATCAAGCTCGACAAAAACAAAAAACACATCCGCCTCATGGCCGGTAAAACGAGAAAAAAAGGCGCTGCTTTTGAGGTGGATGTCCAAATCAGAGACGGCATTAAGGACAATATCGAGGTGATCCACTCCGGAGCTACGGCCGTTTTAGCCGATCGACTCGAACCGCCGCCCAGTTTTGATCTATCCGCATATATCGGCACCAACGGATATTCAAAAACCATCCATGAAATCTACGAAAACATCCTGTTCCACGGGGTTGAACTTCAAGGTATCCAGGAAATTATCGGGTATTCAGCCCATTCCATCACCGCACGGATTTCTTCAGCGCCCTCCCCGGTGAAATGGATGAAGGAACCATTAAGAAGCCGATGGATCGCCGACCCCCTGGTCCTTGATTCCGCGTGCCAGATGGCAATACTGTGGTGCTTTGAAGAACGGGGCATGGTGTCTTTACCCAGTTACAGTGCCAGCTATCGTCAGTATCGTGATGCTTTTCCTTCGGACGGAGTGACCGCAGTCCTTGAGATCAAAGAAGCCACCGATCACAAAATAAAGGGGGATTTCACATTCTTAGATGCCCATGAAGTTGTGGTGGCCCGGATGACCGGCTATGAGGCAGTCATGGATGCATCGTTATCCAAGGCTTTCAAGTCCGAATATGCCGCACAACCATTAAAAATTATTCATAATTTAGCCCTTTGAAAACAATCGATTTCAAAGGATCTCCAGGAAATAATTAAATTTTTTACTGGAAGCTTTCTGAATGGATTAGGGATCGTTTTTAAAAGAATCATAGGCGATTTAATTTAAGGCACTCTTGTCCCGCCGTCGAAGTTTGGCGGATCAGATCATTTTAGATCATTTTAGGCACTTAACCCTCCCCTATCAATTCTTGCGATCCCGATTCGTTCAGCTAAAAGTGTTTAATCCATCTTGGTATGTTAGAAAAGTTTCCAAAAATATATTAAACATATGAAGACCCAAAAAACGAAACACCATATACGGTTGTGCAGTTTCTTGTTATTTTTTTAAATAAATTCACAAAACGATCAAAATAACGTGCAGACTTTCCCAAAAAACAACAATCAACCATCTGGAAAAATGAAACAAAAATTTAAGACGTCTGAGTACGATAAACAAAGGAAACAAATCTATATTGAAGTTTTTGACAATTTCCTGGATTCGATTCGTGAACCTTTAGTGTTGCTTGATCATGATCTGAAGGTTGTAAAAGCCAATGGTTCCTTTTACCGGACGTTCAACGTCAAACCAGAAGAGACAGAAGGAAGATTAATATATGAAATCGGCAACCGGCAATGGAACATCCCAAAGCTTAGGGAATTGCTCGAAGATATCCTTCCTGAAAATTCCCTATTCCATGACTTTGAAGTGGAACATGACTTTGAGACCATGGGCCGAAAGATAATGCATTTAAACGCCAGGCGGATTTACAGAAAGTCGAACCAAACCCATCTGATCCTTTTGGCCATTGAGGATGTGACTGACCGGGAATATTATAAAAGAGATCTTGAGGAGCTTGTTAAAAAACGAACGGCCGAACTTATCGTCGCACGGGAAGAGGCGGAAGAAAGAAAACAAATAGCTGAAACCGCACTTTCCGAAATAAAAAAGTTAAAAGATCAACTGGAAGCGGAAAGAGCCTATCTACAAGAAGAAATTAAACTGGAATACAACCATGAGAACATTATCGGTCAAAGTGACGGGCTCAAATACGTGCTCTATAAAGTTGAACAAATTGCCGGCAGCAATACCATCGTATTGGTTCTTGGTGAGACAGGAACCGGCAAAGAGTTAGTCGCCCGGGCCATTCACGGCTTGAGCTTACGCAAAAATCGGGCTTTGGTAAAAGTAAATTGCGCCGCGCTGCCCTCAAATCTCATCGAAAGCGAATTGTTCGGTCATGAGAAAGGTGCTTTCACCGGTTCTCATTCCAGACATATTGGGCGATTTGAGGTCGCCAACGGCGCGACCATTTTTCTGGATGAAATCGGCGAATTGCCTCTGGAATTACAACCAAAGCTGCTCAGAGTGATCCAGGATGGCGAGTTTGAAAGGCTGGGAAGCTCCCGAACCATCAAAGTCGATTCACGGATTATCGCCGCCACAAATCGTAACCTGGAAGAAGAAGTCCGCAAGGGCCGTTTCCGTGACGATCTCTGGTACCGGTTAAATATTTTTCCGATTACCATGCCACCGCTCCGCGATCGCATGGAAGACATCCCGCTTCTTGTGGATTTTTACGTCAAAAAAATTTCCAAGCGAATGGGCAAGACCATCGAAATCATTCCGGCGAGCGTAATGAATGTCTTACAAAATTATCACTGGCCTGGAAATGTCCGAGAGTTGGAAAACGTCCTTGAACGTGCGGTGATCAACTCGTCGGGTCCCAAACTGCGCCTGGCGGATGAACTCAAGAAGCCGTTCAAGGATTTAAGTAAAAGCCAAAAAACTTTGGAAGCGGTTGAGCGAGACCATATTATTCGGGTGCTTGAACAGACTCAGTGGAAAGTCAGCGGAAAAAACAGTGCGGCTGAAATTCTTGGGCTCAACCGCAGCACCTTGCGCGCTCGTATGCGTAAATTTGACATTCGAAAACCATAACTTCTCATCCCAATTTCAATCTGCCCTTATCAGTTGCCACCCATACCATCAAGGAGATCTAAAGAAAAAAAGGCCATATATGACCACTTGGGCAAATATGACCTTTTTTAGATGGCTGTCAATGACTTTCCTGAAAGTGCTCTTTAAACTAATTATTCTTATAAATCAACATGATGGGTGAAGCTCCCCTGAGTGTTGGAAACCTGGCACAAAAATTGAACTTATAAAAAGTACTTTATAAATAAAAGTTTCCAAAATTACTGATGGTTCTGTCAACCTTTAAAGGCTGGCATTGCCGATAGGTGTCCGCAATGATCGTCGTCAGAATAATCATGAACGTGCTTCCGGAAAAACAAAAAGAGGTTATGCAGACGCTTTTATCAATGGTTGAGCCACCGGGAAAAATAAGCGGATTTCTGAGCTATGGCATCTTCTGTGATATCGAAGACAAGAATGTTTTCAACCTGATTTCGGAATGGAAAACCCGCCAAGATCTGGACGATCACATAAATTCATACAGATTCAGCGTTTTGCTTGGAACAAAGAGCCTTTTATCTGAACCATTGAAATTTCAAATTTTTACGGTCTCAAATTCTGAAGGAATAGAGGCTGTTAATTCCGTTAGGAAAAAAAGAAACTAATTTTTTCCATATTAATGCGGGAAAAAGGAGGCTGATGATATGAACGTTCTCCTCATTTACCCAAAATTTCCAGATACGTTTTGGTCTTTCACGTACGCTTTAAGTTTTATCGGAAAGAAGGCGGCCTTCCCGCCGCTCGGCCTGATTACCGTCGCGGCGTTGTTACCGGAAGAATGGCCCAAACGCCTTGTGGACGTAAATGTAGATAGCCTTACGGATAAAGACCTTTCATGGGCGGATATGGCTTTTATCGGAGGTATGGCGGTCCAGCGTAAATCAGCCAAACAAATTATCGGCCGTTGTAACGCTTCGAATTTAAAAGTCGTTGCAGGAGGGCCTCTTTTTACCGCTGAACCCGATGAATTCAAGGAAGTGGATCATCTCGTGCTCGACGAAGCGGAACTCACACTGCCTGCTTTTTTGTCGGATTTGCTCAACGGACAACCGAAAAAGGTCTACAGGGCTTCCGGTTTCTGCGATCTTTTCGACACCCCGACGCCTTCGTGGGATCTTGTAAAAATGAAACGATATGCGTCCATGAACCTTCAGTTTTCCAGAGGATGCCCGTACAACTGCGAATTCTGCAATGTGACGGCGTTATTCGGTCACCGGTCGCGTTTAAAAACACCTCAGCAAATCATCTCTGAACTGGACCGTATTTATGCTTCCGGCTGGCGCAGCAGTATATTTTTTGTTGACGACAATTTTATTGGAAATAAGAGTTACCTTAAAACACACTTACTTCCCGCCCTGATCGAATGGCGCAAAGATAAAAAGGGATGTGTGTTTTTAACGGAAGCCTCTATCAATCTTGCCGATGACCCTGAACTTTTGAACATGATGGTAACGGCCGGATTCGATTCCGTTTTTATCGGCATCGAGTCGCCCGATGAGGTCAGTCTTACGGAATGTCATAAAACCCAGAATAAAAACCGGGATCTCCTTGAAAGTGTCGCGATTATCCATCGTTCAGGGTTGCAGGTGATGGGCGGTTTTATTGTGGGCTTTGACAGCGACAGGCCTTCTATTTTCCAGCGACAGATCGATTTCATTCAAAAGAGCGGAATCGTAACCGCAATGGTCGGAATGCTCCAGGCCCCCCCGGGAACACGTCTCTTTGACCGGCTTCAACGGGAAAGCCGGGTAACCAATACCTTTTCCGGAGATAACGTTGATGGAACAACCAATATCATTCCCCGAATGGGCATAGACAGGCTTTTGGACGGGTATCAATCGATTATGAAACAGATTTATTCTCCTAAAAACTACTACCGGCGGGTCAAAACATTACTCAAGGAACTAAAGGCGCCTGAAATCAGCCAGCCGTTAAATTTTCAGCGGTTCCTTTCAATCTTTCGATCCGCATTCCGGCTCGGGGTTTTGGGGAAAGAGCGGTTTCACTATTGGCGTCTGATGCTCTGGACCCTGATCTGCAAGCCCAAACTGATGTCCTTGGCCATAACGCTATCAATATACGGCTATCATTACCGTAAAATATGCGAACAATATATCCTTTAATGCAAAACTCAAAATGAAGAAAAAATAGTTGCCAGTTCAAGGATTTAATTAGAAGCAGTTCCTGAAAGAATGCCATACCAGTTTAAATTTTTCATGGGAATTTTGGGTTGTAGACTTTTTGTCGTGCCCTTGCCATGGCTTTTAGCACATCCACGTGAATATCCACATAATCATAAACCCGGGCTTTGTCTTTGCCCGGTGCAGGCCGCAACACACGCCCCAGGTACTGCAATACCCGGCCGCTGAATTTGATGGGGGTTACCAGGAATAACGGCGACAGATCCCTTCGGTCAAAGCCTTCCCCGATCAACTGTCCGGTAGCGATCAACACCCTGACATCTCCCTGATCCAGACGATCCAGCACCGCCTGTCTCTCAGCAGCACTGAGATCACCAATCAAGAGACCGGCGAAAATCTTATACCGAAATCGTAAAATAGACTGCAATGTCTCACAGTGTCTTTTTCGATCTGAAAGTACCAGACAGACCCCTTGGTTATGCTCGACTTCCGCAGCGATATCCGATGCAATGAGGCGGTTTCGCTTGTCGTCCTGGCTCAGTTCCGACATCATTTTGCTGAACTCGTTCACCGGGTCGTAATAGGGTTTGAATTCCGTCTCCCGAATAATAACCTCGGCAGCTAACACATCGCCGCTTTGAACCAGGCGGTCCTGATCGATTTTGTGGTGAACGTCTCCCAAGTGCCAGAAGATGAGCCGGGACAGATTGTCCCGGCGATAAGGTGTTGCCGAAAGCCCCAGCATATACCTGGAATCGAATTCGGTCACCGCTTCGGTAAATGTTCTGCTGGGGCACCGGTGGCATTCATCCACAACCAAAAAGCCGATCTCCTTTGAAACGTCTTCAGCACATTTGTACAGGGTCTGAACCAGAGCCACGGTCATTTCCCTACCCATATTTATTTTGCCTCCTCCGATAAACCCCACCGAATCTTTTGGAATCCCTAAAAACTGTTCGATGCGCTCCATCCACTGAAAAGCCAGATCCTTGGTGTGCACCACAATCAGGGCCGGTTGATTTCGCCGGGCAATGGTAAAAAGGGCCATCACGGTTTTCCCGCTGCCGGTGGGGGCGCTCAGGGTTCCGAAGTCTTTTGACATCATGGCATTGACGGCCTTTTGCTGAAACGGCTTTAACTGCCCCTCAAAATGAAAATCCATTGAATTGAAGGTCCGGCGTTGATCATCGATGTCGTATGTTACACCTTCCCGCCTGCAAAGCAGCAAGAGCTGCCGCATGTATCCCCTGGGAATCCACAGACCGCCCCCTCGAACTTTGTCATAAAATTTGAGCATTTTTGGGGTACCCCGGTTCCACCGCCCCATGCGTTCGTTTTCCATCCATTTGGGATTGGGAAACGTCAGGGTCTTCATTAATTTTTGCTGGATCTCCGAAGGAATGTTGGAAAGCCTGAGGTTGTTGGTAAGGATGATTTTCAAAACATCTCTCCTTAAAGTTGACTATTGTCCCTCCGGTGAATATCATAATCCTGTTAGGATTGTCCAATTTCATTTATAAACATGGAGATCGACAATGATCAAACCGATTTATTTGGATTACAACGCCACTACCCCCCATGATCCGGAAGTGATCGAGGCCATGCGGCCGTTTTTGGAAAACGAATTCGGCAACCCTTCCAGCGCTCACTGGTACGGCATCAAACCCAAACAGGCCGTTGAGACTGCCCGCAGACAGGTTGCCGGCATCCTTAACTGCCGTCCAACCGAAGTTTTCTTTACCAGCGGAGGTACGGAATCGAACAACCACGCCATCCGCGGTGTGGCTCAGCATTTCAGGGAAAAGGGAAATCATATCATCACCAGCAATTTCGAACATCCGGCGGTGCTTGAGGTCTGCCGATATCTCGAAGCAGACGGATTCGAAACCACGTATTTGCCGGTCAGTGAAGACGGCTTGGTGGATCCCATGGATGTGGAAAGGGCTGTTCGACCCACGACCATTCTGATCACCGTGATGCATGCCAACAATGAAGTCGGAACCGTTCAGCCAATTGCTGACATCAGCCGTATCGCAAGAAAAAACGGCATCGCCATGCACACCGACGCTGCTCAATCGATAGGAAAAATCCCCACCGATGTAGAACACCTGGGGGTGGATTTGCTCTCAATAGCCGGTCACAAAGTGTATGCACCCAAAGGAATCGGTGCGCTGTATGTTCGCCCGCCGCTGGTACCAGAAAAATTCTGTTTCGGTGCCGGTCAGGAAATGGGTTGGCGGGCAGGTACCGAAAATGTGCTGGAAATCGTCGGGCTGGGAAAAGCCTGTGAAGTCGCACAGCATGATATGGAAGACAATATGGGCCGTATGAAATTCCTGCGCGATCGGCTGCACGAGGGACTATTGGGCCGTCTTTTCGATATTCGCCTCAACGGCCACCTCCAACACCGCCTTCCCAACACGCTGAATATTTCCTTCAAGGGGCTTGAAGCCAACCGCATCCTGGAAGAAATCGGTCTCGAAGTGGCTGCATCCGCCGGAGCGGCGTGCCACTCCGATTCTGTGATAATTTCCCATGTCCTGAAAGCCATGGGCACCCCTCTGGAATGGGCCAAAGGAACCATCCGGTTCAGTGTCGGCAGGATGACCACCGAAACGGAAATCGATAAAACGATCCGGGTGGTGGCTGACGCAGTCAACAAATTAAAGGCGATTTGCTAGGGAGCACACTCCCTCCCGCCTCCTGTGGATCTGCTTAGTAACCAATCGAATCGACAATAGATTCCTTGATTCCGGATCTTCGCTTCGACTGGAATGATATGTTTAACCGTCTGCCCTGATCGCCCGATGAACCCTTATGTCTGTTTCATAGGAGCGGAACCTATATTGCCGAAAGGAAACACCCTCGACTTTCGTTCAACGATGATTATTATACTGCAAGATGCCATGGGTCCATAATAACTGAAACCTTGCGAGTATCGTTAGATACCTTATAATAATTATTGCCGGTCGGTTGTTGCTTACGTTTGCTCTGTTTGATGTGGACAAAGGAGAAAAACGATTATGAACCTCAATTTAGATAGCAAACTTTCGTTGGTTACCGGAAGTACGGCAGGAATTGGATATGCAATTGCAACTTCGCTGGCACGGGAAGGCGCCCGCGTTATTGTCAACGGTCGATCGCAAACATCCGTGGACAATGCCGTGTCCAGGATAAAATCCGATACAGACGGCAATCTCTTCGGTTTTGCAGGAGATCTCGGTATTGACGCGACTGCTGAACAGCTTGCCGGCCAATTCCCTGACGTGGAAATCCTTGTCAACAACTTAGGCATTTTTGAGCCAAAGGAATTTGAAGACATCACTGATGCCGACTGGCGGCGTTTTTTCGATGTAAATGTTCTCAGTGGCGTACGTCTGGCTCGTCTGTTTCTGCCCGGTATGAGACGCCGCAACTGGGGCCGAATTATTTTTATTTCCAGCGAAAGTGCCGTCCAGATTCCTGCTGAAATGATACACTACGGGATGACCAAAACCGCACAACTCGCTGTCTCGCGTGGTCTTGCCGAAGCCGTCTCCGGAACCGGCATTACTGTGAACAGCGTCCTTCCCGGGCCGACCAGATCTCGGGGTGTCAACGAATTCGTAGGCTCACTTGCAAAGGCAGAGGGAAAATCATTTGAAGCGTTTGAGAAGGAGTTTTTCGAAAAGTTTCGGCCCACGTCGCTTATCAAACGCTTTGCAACACCGGAAGAAGTCGCTTCGCTAGTCACTTATATCGCCAGCCCGATGGCATCCGCTACGACCGGTGCAGCCCTGCGGGTGGACGGAGGGGTAGTAAAGAGCGCATTTTGAAAGAAAATTTTTTTAATGACTGGCGGGATGGGTCTCAAATTTTGACAGCCTGTGCTCATGCAACTTCTCAGAAAAGTGTTAATGCGGGTTGAAGATGAAAGCAAAGCGCATGGATTCTTCAGCGGTCTTTACCCTTAAGATACGTATTGCCCTTGGGGGAATGTGTATTTTTCTGGTATTGTTTATTCTTGCCGGCGCCTGGACCATACCGTTTCTTTTTGAATCTTCTTCCATACTTTACAAATTCGGTATTGAAAAAACGTTTCTCCGCACCGGCAAAGTCTTGGGTGTGACCGCCGCAGTACTTGTATTTTTTCAAGTCCTGCTGGTTTCGCGCTTAAAATTTCTGGATCGAATTTTTTCTTTAAACCGAATCGTCACCTTTCACCGGATGAACGGTATTGCCATTGCTTTTCTGGCCATAGTACATCCCATACTGATTATCGCCGCGCAAAATTTCGCCCTTTTTCCCTTTGAAAAAAGATATTGGCCTGAATTTTTAGGCGTTGGCGTATTGATCTTTATTCTGGTGGTCGTGACAACCGCGAACTGGCGTTTGATGTTTAATATTGCTTATGACAAATGGCTTCGTTTTCACCGTTTGGTAACTTTAGCGGCAATAGCGTTGATGACCACCCACATCCTCTTTGTCAGTGAGACATTTAAA
>Ga0307417_10000723_pt1 | contig 13403 bp, 11 predicted proteins | sample SalMarWE160210MG_2_FD_202514 | JGI IMG/M metagenome (GOLD analysis project Ga0307417, IMG submission 202514) | Salt marsh sediment microbial communities from the Plum Island Ecosystem LTER, Massachusetts, United States - WE1602-10 | ecosystem: Environmental > Aquatic > Marine > Intertidal zone...
TTGGAAGGCCCCTGACTCCGCCCGCCTCTAGTTGGTACCAGCGCCCGGAGGGCTCGCAATGGACCAGGACCGCAATGGCGAGCAGGCCGGCTACCACCGGCCGGTCCTGGTCGACGAAGTCGTCGAGCTGATGGCACCCGTCGTGCCGGGAGTGGTGGTTGACGCCACTTTCGGAGGCGGGGGTCACACGAGACGGATGCTGGATGAGTTTGGAGATGAAGTGACCGTGATCGCCATAGACCGTGACCCCGAGGCGGTGGCCACTGCAACCGGCCTCCCGGTGACGGTCGTGCAGGGCAACTACGGCCACCTCGCAGAGATCATCTCATCACAAGGCAGCCCGGAGGTCTCCGGTGTCCTCTTCGACTTCGGTGTCTCGTCACATCAGCTGGACGAAGCGGACCGTGGATTCTCCTATCGCCAGGAAGGCCCGCTCGACATGCGCATGGGCCCTGATGCCGAGATCGACGCATCGGTGATAGTCAACGAATGGCCGGTCGGGGAGTTGACCAGGGTCATCCGCGAATTCGGCGAGGAGCCCCTGGCGCGACGTATCGCGCAGGCCATCGTCGCCAGCCGCCCCATCGATTCCACTGCCACCCTGTCCACCGTCATCGCACAGGCGATGCCCGCGGCCCGGCGTCGGGCAGGTCATCCTGCCCGACGCACCTTCCAGGCCATCCGGATCGCGGTCAACGACGAGTTGCGATCCGTGGATGCCGGGATCAACCAGGCGCTCGATCTGGTGCGACCCGGAGGCAGAGTGATTGCCATCTCTTACCACTCGCTCGAGGACCGGATCGTCAAGCGCGCGTTCGCCGAGCGATCGGCCGGTTGCACCTGCCCGCCCGACCTCCCGGTATGCGGATGTGGCAACACAGCACAAGTGCGGGTCCTCACTCGCAGGCCGATCAGGGCTTCCAGCGCCGAGATCGAGGACAACAACCGTGCCCGCTCCGCCGCTCTGCGCGCAGTGGAGAAGGTCGCATGACGGCTCCCGCCCGACGCCGGGCGCTCGCCGCCGGGAGCTTCCGTCTCCTCGACGGGCGACGGGTGCGTCGCCCATCGATGGCGCCATGGATGATCATGGTGCTGATCGCGATCGTCGCCTTCCTCGGGCTGGTCTTCGCACGAACCTCCCTCGACAAATCGGCCTTCGACCTCGCCGAGCTCAACAAGTCCATCGGCGAGCAGGTGGCTCTGAACGAGCAGTTGCGGCTGGAGGTGGCTCGTCTCGAGAACCCGGCGCGCATCGCCCCCCTCGCCGACGAGCTCGGACTGGTGGTCCCCACCGAAACCCAGCAGCTTCTCGTCAACCTCGATGCACCGTCACAGCTCGTGGCGGGGCTGGATCGCAATGGAACCAGCCAATGACGACCCGTGTACGCGCTGGAACCGGGAGGACCTGCGGGGCGCCGCCCCTCCGGACGCCCAGCCGGAGAGTCGGCGACCGTGCCAACCGCTGACCGGGCCGGGAAGGGCTCCGGCCGGGGCCGGGTGGCGCTCATCGGCGTCGTCGTCATAGCGGCTTGGCTGGGCATGGGGTACCGGCTCTTCGAGATTCAGGTGGTCCGCGCCGCGGAGTTGGCCCAGGAGGGATTGAGTCAGAGACTCGTCACCAAGGAGATGGCCCCCCAGCGAGGCAAGATCTTCGATCGCAACGGGAACCTCCTCGCCATGACGGTCGATGCCCAGAGCCTGTTCGCCGTCCCCGATCAGGTGACGGAGCCACTCTGGGTCGCCCAGCAGGTGGGCGGTCTCCTCAGTGTCGACCAGGACACGCTCTACCACAGGCTCACGAGCGACAGTGACTTCGTCTACATCAAGCGACAGGTCGACGGTGTGCTCGCACAACAGATCCTCGACCTCGGGCTGGACGGGGTATTCGCCCACCCCGAGCCGACCCGGGTCTATCCGGCCGGGACGGTTGCGTCCCACGTCACCGGGTTCGTCAACATCGACGGGGACGGCCAGGAGGGGCTCGAGCTCGTATACGACGACGAGTTGAGAGGCGTTCCCGGGCACGCCGAGTACGAGCGTGATCGCGCCGGGCATGTCATACCCCAGGGGCACACCAACATCGTCCCCGCCATTCCCGGAGTCGACCTGGTCACCACCATCGATCTACCGCTTCAGTATCAGGCGCAGAAGGCGACTCAGAAGTGCGTGGAGACGACCAACGCCGCCTCGTGCTGGGCGGTGGTCCTCGACGTCGAGACCGGCGAGGTCCTGGCCATGGTCGGGGCGCCGGTATTCGACCCGGATACCCGTCAGACCCTCGATCCCACCTGTGACGATGCCGAAGACCCCGCGGCGTGCCGGGCGTTCTCCAACTTCGTGATCCGGGGCATCTACGAGCCCGGCTCCACAGAGAAGATGATCACCGTGGCGGCGGCCTTGCAGGAGGGGGAGGTCAGTGTGGGAACCGTCATCCCCGAGGTCTCGGACGAGTTGGAACTTCTCGACGGCGCGTGTCGCTCTGGTGACGATGACGTCTTCGGCTGCTACCGGGACTTCGACAAGCACGACACAGAGGACATGACCGTTCGCGACATCTTCACCCGTTCCTCCAACATCGGGACCATCAAGATCGCAGAGGAGCTCGGTGAGCCGCTCCTGGTGGACTACATCAAAGGCTTCGGGCTGGGGGAGAAGACAGGCATCGACTACTCCGCGGAGGCGTCGGGGATCCTCAGGTTCGACGCCGGATGTCAGACGTGTCTCGCCTCGGCGGCGATCGGGTACTCCGTCGCAGTCACCCCTCTGCAGATGGCGGCGGCCTACGCCGCGGTGGGCAACGACGGGGTATGGAACACACCTCACATAGTCAGGTCCAAGGTCGATGCCGAGGGTGAGACGGAGATCGGTGGGATCGAGACCAGGAAAGTGGTCAGCCCGGGGACTGCTCTTCTCATGCGCCAGCTGCTGGCATCGGTCGTCGACGACGGAACCGGTCGCAACGCGGCAGTCGAAGGGTACCGGGTGGGTGGCAAGACCGGCACCGCCAACAAGCTGGATGAGAACGGTCGCTACACGGACATCACCCGAGCCTCTTTCGTCGGCATGGCACCCATCGACGACCCCAAGGTCGTGGTGGCGGTCATGGTCGACGCCCCCGACTACGACCATCGAACGGGTGGCCTCGCCGCCGCCCCGGTCTTCGCCGAGATCATGGAGCAGGCACTACATCGTCTGGCGGTGAGCCCGGATGACGCCCAGGGCTAGGACGTTGGGAGAGCTGGCGTCGTTGGTCGGCGGGGAGGTCCGCGGCGATACGGCCACATCGGTGTTGGACGTCACCCACGACTCACGCCAGGTCCAGCCCGGATGGCTGTACGTCGCGATGAGAGGGAGCCGGGTAGACGGACACGATTTCGTGCCGAAGGCCGTGGCTGCAGGCGCGGCGGCCGTCTGCGTAGAGGAAGATTCGGGGGCGGGCGTGCCACAACTCCTGGTAGCCGACACCAGGTTGGCGCTCGGCCCGCTGTCGGCCGTAGCGCACGACTTCCCCTCGAGGACGGTCGATGTGGTGGGGGTGACCGGAACCAACGGAAAGACAACGGTGACGCACCATGTCGAGTCGATCGCCGGAGCATCCGGTCTGAAGACAGGTCTGATCGGGACGATTCACAGCCGGGTGGGGGAGGAGACACTTCCTCCCGGCCTGACCACTCCAGAAGCCTCGGACTTCCAACGCCTCCTCGCCATGATGCGTGACGAGGGCGTGGCCGTGGCCGCCGTCGAGGTGTCGTCTCATGCACTCCAGCTGGAACGTGTCCGCGGCACGCGCTTCGCGGTGGCAGCGTTCACCAACATCTCACAAGATCATCTCGATTTCCACGGTGACATGACGTCCTACCGGGCGGCCAAGGAGCGTCTGTTCACCGACTACGAGGTGGGCACTGCGGTGATCAACATCGACGACCCGGTCGGGGCCGACATAGCGAGGGCGTTCCGCGGCCACAGCCTCACCGTGGGCAGGGACGGCGACGTGTCCTATGGCGCAGTCGAGCGATCGCCGGGCGGCCAAACCAGGTTTCACATGACGACGCCCTGGGGGTCGGCCGACGTGACAGCCCCCGTGGTCGGTGAGTTCAACGTCGCCAATCTCGCCCTGGCCGCAGCATGCTCGGTCACCGTGGGCCTCGATTTCGACACTGTGGCGAACGCGCTTCCGACCGTCGCCGGTGTGCCGGGCAGGTTCGAAGTGGTGTCTGGGGACGATCCCATCACGGTGATCGTGGACTTCGCCCACACCCCGGAGGCGGTGGCCCGGGCGGTGGAGACGGGCAGGACACTGACCAAGGGCAGGGTGATAGCGCTCCTCGGCGCCGGCGGTGATCGCGATCGGAGGAAGCGGCCTGCCATGGGTGCGGCGGTCTCGTTGGCGGACCTGTGCGTTATCACCAGCGACAACCCGCGCAATGAGGACCCCGCCGACATCGTGAGCGCGGTCGCATCTGGCCTGGTGCCCGGCTCGGCTCATCTGGTCGAGGTCGATAGGGGCACGGCCATTGGCATGGCCATCGATGCAGCGGACGACGGGGACGTGGTCCTGATACTGGGCAGGGGACATGAGACCCACCAGCAGGTGGGGAACGAGAAGGTCGAGTTCGACGATCGGGTAGTCGCCGCAGGGGCCCTGACCCGGCGACGACAGTCCGCGGATTCCGCGCGGGCTCGGGGGAGGATGTCACAGTGATTCGCCTCCTGGTCGCCGCCGCCCTGGCTCTGGTCATCTCCATCTTCGGGACGCCGTACGCCATCAGGCTGCTGCGGCGCCGCGGGATCGGCCAGTTCATCCAGGAGGACATTCAGGGCCAGCACGGGCACAAGCAGGGGACACCGACCATGGGCGGGGTGGTGTTCGTCTTCGCTGCGGCCATCGGATGGTTTCTCTCTCACATGAGGTTGTGGACTCCCGACGGCTTCACCGTCGAGGTCATCCCGTTCGGTGACGGTGGATGGCTGGCGCTCCTGGCGTTGGTCGGCATGGCTTTCGTCGGCTTTCTCGACGACTGGGTCAAGTACACCCGGCGGCGCAGCCTGGGATTGTCGAAGACTGCCAAGTTCGGGGGACAGATCGCGATAGCGGGGCTGTTCGCCTTCCTGGCGTCGAAGGCGGGCATCGTCACAGAGATCTCGTTCGTGCGGCCGCTCGGGATCGATCTCGGCGTCTTCTTCGTCGTCTGGGTGCTTCTGATGCTCACCGGCGCCGCCAACGGGGTGAACCTGGCGGACGGCATGGACGGGCTCGCCGCCGGATCCTCGGCCCTCGTGATCGGGGCCTACACGATCATCTCCTTCTGGCAGTTCAGGAACTCGGGTGGGTTCCGGGTCGACCCCATCTATCACGCCTTGTCTCCACTCGAGCTGGCCACCATCTCCGCGGCGATGCTCGGCGCCCTTCTCGGCTTCCTGTGGTGGAACGCGCCGCCGGCGAAGATCTTCATGGGAGACGTCGGGAGCCAGGGGATCGGGGGACTGCTCGCCGCGCTGGCGCTACTCACCAACACCCAACTGCTGCTGGCTCTGATCGGGGGGATCTTCGTCGCCGAGACCCTCTCGGTGATCATCCAGGTTGCCAGCTTCCGGCTCACCGGGAAGAGGGTCTTCCGGATCGCACCCATACACTTTCACTTCGACCTCGGCGGCTGGCCGGAGACCACCGTGGTCATCCGCTTCTGGATACTGACCGGCATCGGGGTCGCACTCGGCCTCGGCCTGTTCTATGCGGACTTTCTCAGGCTGGAGGGAATCCTGTGACACGGGCCCTGATCCTCGGCGCTGGTGTCTCCGGCCGGGCCGCGGCGCGGCTGGCGCTGAGACTGGGCATGTCGGTGACCATCTACGACGAGCACCCGATGGGGGCCCTCGACGCCGGGATGGGCGTCGCCTCGGGGGCATGGGACCCGATCCTCCTCGACGGGGTCGACCTCGTAATCACCAGCCCCGGCTTCCAGGAGCGGGCGCTCCCCATCACCGAGTCTCTGGAGAGCGGGGTGCCGGTCTGGAGTGAGATCGAGTTCGCATTCCGGCATATACAGGCTCCCGTGGCGGCGGTCACGGGCACCAACGGCAAGACCAGCGTCACCGAGGCGACCGCGGCCATGCTCGATGCCAGTGGCCTCGACGCCCCTGCCACGGGCAACATCGGGTCCCCCCTCTCGGACTACACGGAGTCGAGGTTCGATGTGCTCGTCGTCGAGGTCTCCAGCTTCCAACTGCGCTTCACCGAGACGTTCCACCCGGAGGCGGCGGCGATAACCAATGTCGCCATGGATCATCTCGATTGGCACAACTCCCCGTACTCGTACCGGGAGGCGAAGGCGCTCATCTACGCCAACCAGACCGCCGACGACCTGCTCGTCTACGACGTCGACGACGAGGGGGCCACTGCGCTGGCGAAAGCAGCGCCCTCCCGTCTCTACCCGGTGTCCGGGACACACGTCCCCGAGGGTGGTGGTGGCTTCGACGGCTCTTGTCTGGTCGTCGGTGAGGTGGCGCTCGATGTCTCCGAGCTGCGATCCCAAGATCGGACGCATCTGGTCAATCTCGCCTGTGCCGCCTCATTGGCGCTCCACATGGGAGCCAGCGCGGACGGTGTCGCCCGTGGCGCGATCGGGTTCCAACCAGGTGCCCATCGGAGGACGCTGATCGCCGAGGCGAACGGCGTCCGGTGGGTCGACGATTCGAAGGCCACCAACCCACACGCCGCAGTGGCCTCGATAAGAGCGCACGACTCCGTGATCCTCATTGCCGGTGGCCTGGCCAAGGGCATCGACCTGACGCCGATCGTCGAGGAGCCAAATGTGAAGATGATCGTCGGCATCGGGGAAGCGGGCCCCGAGCTGGTCGATGCGGCCGGTGAGCGCGGTCGTCTGGCCGGCACCCTCGAGATAGCGGTAGAGGCGGCCGCGAGAGCGGCCAAACCCGGTGACACGGTGCTCCTCGCCCCGGGCTGCGCCAGTTTCGACCAGTTCGACTCCTACGGGGCCCGGGGAGACCGGTTCAAAGAGCTCGTCCTACAACGTCTTGGAGGAGGCGAATGACTGCGAATGTGACATCCCTGGCCAAGGTGAGGGCCGCGGCCCGTGACAAGCTGGCACGTCAGAAGATGAACGACCGGGCCACCACCACATTGCTGGTGCTGGTCGTGGTGCTCGTCGTGGTCGGCCTCGGGGTCACCATGTCGGCGTCTTCTGCCGTATCCCTGAACGAGACCGGGTCCCAATGGCGGTTCGTCAAGCGCCAGCTTCTCGGAGTCGGGTTGGGCACGCTCGCCCTGCTGATCACGTCGCGAATCCCATATCGGGTCTATCGAAAGATCGCCCTTCCATCACTGGTACTCACTCTGGGTCTTCTCGTCGCCGTCGAGTTCTCCGGCATCACGGTCGGCGGTGCTAAGCGTTGGCTCCCGGTCCCCGGCCTCAACTCCTTCCAACCGTCGGAACTGGCCAAGGTCACCGTGGTCTTCGCCCTCGCCTATCTCCTGGAGAAGAAGGTGAAGCTCCTCACCAGATTCGGCCATTTCCTGGTGCCGGTGGTGGCCACCATGGGCCTGGTCGGCGCCCTTCTCATCCGTCAGCCCGACCTGGGGACGTTGATCGTCATCGGAGCGGCGGCGATGGCAGTGATCATCGCCAGCGAGACACCGATGAAGTTCGTCATGATCCTCGGCCTCCTGGCCGTGCTGGCAGTGACCTACCTGGCGTTCGATGCCGACTACCGGGCCAGTCGAATCGACTCGTTCCTCGATCCCTACGCCGACCCGTCGGGCCACGGCTACCAGGTGATCCAGGGGTACTACGCATTGGGTAACGGCGGGGTGTTCGGCGTCGGGCTGGGCGCATCCCGGGCGCGTTGGTTCTACTTGCCCAATGCCCACACCGACTTCATCTTCGCCATAATCGGGGAGGAGACCGGGCTGGTCGGGGGACTCACCGTGATCGGGCTGTTCATCGCGCTGGCGAGCGCCGGCTGGGTGGTGGCACAGCGCGCTCCGGACGGATTCGGGCGAATGCTGGCCGCGGGGATAACCGCATGGCTCTCCTTCCAGGCTCTGGTCAATATCGGCGGGGTCCTGGGGGTCATGCCGATAACGGGCATCGCCCTCCCGTTCGTCTCATACGGGTCGACCGCCCTGGCGGTGTCGATGGGAGCGGTCGGGATCCTGGTCAACATCGCCCAAAGGGGGGTGGACGTGTCCTCGACTAAGTCGAGGGCACACCGAGTCACGTCCGCGAGCCCGGATGGCGGTGGGTCGAGTCCGTCGAGGACACACCGAGCTTCCTCCCGAAACTCGGGCTAGGGGGAGCCTTTGACGTTCATGATCGCCGCCGCGGGAACCGGCGGTCATGTCTTTCCCGGGCTTGCCGTGGGCGAGGCGCTGCTGCATCTCGGGGTTCCCCGCGACGAGATCAGCTACGTCGGTGGCGATCGACTCGAGGCAGAGGTCTATCCGGCCGAGGGCTTCCGGTTTCATCAGGTGGAGCTCACCGGTCTGAAGAGAAGCCTGACTCTCGCCAACCTCCGTATTCCCGGAGTGGTGATGCGGGCGAAGAAGTCCATCACGGAGATCATCGACCGATCCGGGGCCCGGGTCGTACTCGGGATGGGAGGCTACGTCACCATCCCGACCGGGCTCGCCGCCAGGTCGCGAAGGGTCCCGTTCTTCAATGCCGAGCAGAACGCCTCGGCAGGTCTGGCGAACAGGGTCGCTGCCCGCTGGGCCCGGCACAGCTTCGTGTCCTTCCCGGAGACCAAAGGCCTGGGCAGGGGGAATTGGGTGGGCAACCCTTTGCGGGAGCCTTTCTGGTCGTTCGACCGGGCCGCTCTGCGTCCCGAGGCCATCGGTCGATACGAGTTGGACGAGACCCACTCCGTGCTCGGGGTCTTCGGAGGCTCGCTGGGGGCGGGGGTCCTCAACGAAGCGGTTGCCGCAATGGTGGGAGCGTGGGCCGCCGGACCGTTGAGCCTCGTGCACATCACCGGTCCCGACCACGTAGAGGCCATGAGCTCACGTCCCTGCCCGCCGGGTGTCGTCTGGAGACGCGTCGGATTCGAGGACAGGATGGACTTGTTCTACGCGGCCGCTGATCTCGTGATCGCCAGAGCAGGAGGCGCGGTAGCCGAGCTGACGGCGACCGCCACACCCTCGATTCTCGTGCCGGGGAGCTTCGGGTCCGGTGGACATCAAGTCGAGAACGCCAGGTTCCTGGAGCGGTCGGGCGCGAGCCGGGTGCTCGACGAGGGCTCGCTCGGCGACCTGGGATCCGTGGTGACCGCCACCCTCGCCGAGCCGGCGCGGCTGGAGGCGATGAGCGCCTGCGCAAGTGCCATCTCCCGGCCCCGGGCCGCGCTTACCATCGGCGAGGCGATGATCGAGGCCGCCCGATGAGCCTTCCCGCCGGCCGGATACACATCGTGGGCGCCGGTGGGGCCGGCATGAGCGCCATCTCCAAACTCCTCCTGGCCAAAGGGCATGAGGTGTCGGGCTCCGACCTCCGTGGCGGCGCCACCCTCGACGCACTGGCCGATCTACACATGAAGGTGTCCATCGGGCACAACCCGGAAGCGGTGGTCGGCGCCGGGTTGGTGGTGGCCTCCTCCGCGGTGCCCGAGTACGACGAGGAGTTGGAGGCAGCCCGCAGGGAGGGGATCGAGGTCTGGCGCCGCCCGCGTCTCCTGGCGGGAATCACCGAGGAGATCCCGACGATCGGGGCGACCGGGACCCATGGCAAGACGACGACCACCGCCATGTTGATCACAGCACTGCGCGCCCTTGGCGAAGATCCTTCGTTCGTCGTGGGTGGGGATCTGGTCGAAGCCGGGACCAACGGCCATCTGGGCGAAGATGCTCTGCTCGTCCTGGAGGCCGACGAGGCTTTCCGTACCTTCGAGAGCCTCACACTCGTCGGTCTGGTCGTCACCAACGTTGAGCACGAGCACGTCGACCATTTCGTCACCCTGGGCGAAATGGAGGAGAGCTTCATAGAGGTGGCCGGGCGTGTCTCCGGCCCTGTCCTGGCCTGCCGCGACGATCCCGGCTCGGCAAGGGTCGCCGACAAGACCGGTTCGCTCAGCTACGGATTCGACGAATCGGCCGACTGGGTGCTCGCCGACTTCGAACCGGGTCACGGCGCGGTTTCATTCACGCTTCGATCGGCCAGAGGTCGATGGCGGGTCACCGTCCCTCAACCCGGGCGCCATGTCGCACTCGATGCCGCCGGCGCCCTCGCACTCCTCGGCGAGATGGGGCGCGATGTCGAGCAGGCTGCCTTGGGTCTTTCGTCGTTCCGGGGAGTTGGACGGCGATGGGAGCACCGGGGCACCGTTCGCGGTGTCATGCTGTACGACGACTATGCCCATCACCCGACCGAGGTGGCAGCTGTCCTCGAGGCGGCGGCGTCGACGACTGAAGGGCGGATATGGGCTGTCTTCCAGCCGCACCTCTATTCGCGGACAGAGAGGTTCAGCAACGAGTTCGGGGCGGCTCTCTCCAAAGCAGACGTCGTGGTCGTCACCGACGTGTTCGGGGCCCGGGAGACACCGGTCCCTGGGGTGACCGGTGATCTGATCGCCCAGGCCGTGCGGGCGGCAGGTGGCAACGTGGAGTACGTTGCGAGTCGCCGCGAGCTCGCAGAGTTCATAGCACCGAGGTTGGAGCCCGGTGATCTGGTGCTCAGCATCGGAGCAGGGGACATAACCCTTCTGCACACCGAGCTGGCCCCGATCATCGACGAGCGCGCATGAGCACGGTTGATCTGCTGGTCGGCAAGGGGTTGTTGAGCCGGGATGTCCCTCTCGGCCCGCTGACCACTTACAAGACGGGCGGCCCGGCACGCCTGTTCGCCGAGATCGGCACCCGTGACGACCTCGACGATCTCATCTCGAGTGGACTCACCTCTACTTGTGAGGTTCTCGTCCTCGGGCGCGGCTCGAACCTGTTGGTCTCCGACGAGGGTTTCGACGGATTGGTTGTCCACCTGGTGGATGACTTCCTGGGTGTCGATGTCGAGGAGGAGATCGTGACAGCTGGGGGAGCGGCACCCCTGTCACGTGTGGCACGGACGGCAGTCGACTCGGGGCTCACCGGTTTGGAGTTCTTCGTCGGCATACCGGGCTCGGTTGGTGGTGCGGTCAGGCAGAACGCCGGTTGCTTCGGGGTCGAGACCGCGGATCGACTCCTGGAGGCTTCGATCGTCGACCTCGGGACGGGGGAGAGGCGTCTCGCCAAGGTCTCCGACCTTGAGTTGTCCTATCGCCATTCCAATGTCGGTGCCCGCCACCTGGTCGAGTCGGCTTCCTTTCAGGCCCGTCGCGGCGATCCGGACGGGGGTCGCAGGCTGATGAGGGAGGTCACACGGTGGCGAAAGGAGAATCAGCCCGGGGGAACGCTCAACGCAGGCAGTGTCTTCAAGAACCCGCCGGACGTGGCAGCGGGCGAGCTGATCGACCGTCTCGGTCTCAAAGGCATGCGGGTGGGCGATGTGGCGGTCTCGGAGAAGCACGCCAACTTCTTCGTGGCCGGGCCGAATGCCACCGCGGCAGACATCTTCAGATTGGTCGCGGACGTGAAAGACACGGTGTTCGAGCGTTCGGGGACCATCCTCGAGCCTGAGATCCAGTTCGTGGGATTCGAGAAATGAGCATCGAGCCGAGATTGGTGGAACGGCGCCGGGTCGTCGCCGAGACAAAAGCAAAGAGAAATGTCGCCAGACTGCTCAAGTTCCTGACGTTCGCGGCAGTGGTGGCTTCCATCGTCTGGCTGTTCTTCTCACCTTGGCTGAGCATCGGCGAGGTCGAGACGATCGGCGTGTCCGTCAGCGGGACGAACACGGTCCTCGCCGACCAGGGAGTGGTCGCCGGCACACCGATGATCATGATCAGTGCGGGGAGCACCGAGGAGGCCTTGCTGCAGGACCCCTGGGTCGCCGAGGCGGACGTGCAAGTCCGATGGCCCAACAAGGTGATGGTGACAGTCGTCGAGAGAGTGCCCGTGGCCTGGACGGAGACCTCCGGCGGCTGGACTCGCAGGGCGCTCGACGGTGTCGCGCTACCGTCGGCTCCCGAACCCGACGACGAGCTTCCTCGGATCGAGCTTCCCGAGATCACAGATGAGTCGGCACCGACGGCCTCGGTGCTCAGCGGCGCTCTCGAATTCGTGGCCAACCTCCCGTCTCGTCGTCAGGCCGGCGCGGTGGTGACCACCAATGAGGGGGAGCTGTGGGCGACCGTGAACGGCTATCAGGTTCGTTTGGGCAGACCGGTGGAGATGAGAGAGAAGGCATTGAGTCTCGACGCACTTCTCCAGGAGGACCTGGCGGAAGGCTCGGTTCTGGTGATGGTCGCCCCGACCAATCCGGCGGTCATGACACCAACGCCCGAGGACAACACGCCCGACAATGGGGCCGACGGGGGATGATGCCCAGACTCTAAACCTCAACTAGAGGCTTAAGCAATGTGGGTTTACAAGGCCAAGGTCTAAAGGTAAACCTCCACTTCAGTGTTTTGATCATCAGGTATTCGGAGGATTCGGTGAGTAATGGAAGTGGCGGCTATTTGGCCGTGATCAAGGTCGTCGGCATCGGCGGTGGCGGTGTCAACGCGGTCAATCGCATGGTCGACGCGGGCGTCAGAGGGGTCGAGTTCATTGCTCTCAACACCGACGCCCAGGCACTCCTGATGAGTGACGCAGACGTCAAGCTCGACATCGGGCGGGAGGTGACCCGCGGTCTCGGTGCCGGCGCCAACCCCGAAATCGGGAGGGCGGCCGCAGAAGAGCATCGCGCCGAGTTGGAGGACGTCCTCAAAGGCTCGGACATGGTCTTCATCACCGCGGGAGAAGGTGGGGGGACCGGCACGGGTGGTGCTCCGGTGGTGGCTGAGGTCGCCAGATCCGTCGGCGCGCTTACCGTCGGCGTGGTGACACGCCCCTTCGGCTTCGAAGGTCGCCGCCGCGCGGTGTTCGCCGAGCAGGGGATCGAGGGCTTGAAGGACGCCGTCGACACTCTCATCGTGATACCGAACGACCGTCTGCTCGATGTCGGCGACCCGGACGCCCCCATGGCGGAGACCTTCCGTCTCGCCGACGAGGTGCTCATGAGCGGTGTCACCGGCATCACCGACCTGATCACCACACCCGGCCTGATAAACGTGGACTTCGCCGACGTGCGCACGATCATGACCGACGCAGGCTCCGCGGTCATGGGTATCGGTCGGGCGACAGGTGAGAACAGGGCTCGTCAGTCTGCCGAGCGGGCCATCTCGTCTCCGATGCTCGAGGCGTCGATGGACGGCGCCAAGGGAGTCTTGTTGAGCGTGTCCGGCCCTACCTCGATGACGCTGCACGAGGCGACCGAGGCGGCAAGGGTCGTCTCCGATCACGCCGACGGGGAGGC
>Ga0307417_10000724_pt1 | contig 13400 bp, 13 predicted proteins | sample SalMarWE160210MG_2_FD_202514 | JGI IMG/M metagenome (GOLD analysis project Ga0307417, IMG submission 202514) | Salt marsh sediment microbial communities from the Plum Island Ecosystem LTER, Massachusetts, United States - WE1602-10 | ecosystem: Environmental > Aquatic > Marine > Intertidal zone...
GGCGACGGCCGTGGAGGCACGGGACAAATACACGAGAGGTCACTCCCGGCGTGTGACCGAGTTCTCCGTGGAGATCGCGCGGCGGATGGAGTTGCCGGAGGCGTTCGTGAAGGATCTGGAGGCGGCGGCACTGCTTCACGACATCGGCAAGATCGGGATCCCGGACTACATCCTGCACAACAGCGGGGTCCTTCCTCCGGACGGTCTCCAGTTCATTATGGAACACCCGATCGGGGGGGAGAACATCCTCAAGCCCGTGGGATCTCTCGGCCGGCTCTGCCCGATCGTCCGGCATCACCATGAGAGGTACGATGGGGAAGGGTACCCCGACCGGCTGAAGGGGGAGGAGATCCCGCTGGCCGCGCGCATCCTGTCGGTGGCCGACAGCTTCGACGCGATGATCTCGGACCGGGCGTACAAGCCGTCCCGGACGAAGCCCGAGGCGATAGAGGAACTCTCCTCCTGCAAAGGGGACCAATTCGACCCCGAGTGCGTGGAGGCGTTCATCGCCTATCTCCGGGAAAACCCGGAAGTAGGAGTTCTCTGCACGGCCTGAATCCGCACCGCCGCCCGCCTCTCCGAGTCCCCGAAGGCAATCCCCCTCTCCTCTATGCCGAGGTGTCGACTCCGGGCTTCTCCCCGTAGGAGGGCGGCACGATGATCCGGACGGGGACGTCCGTCATCTCGAAACGGACGGGGAGCGGTCCGAGATAATCACCGTCCACCTGTGCGGCGGAGCGGATCGGGGAGCGAACGAAGACCGAGGTGGTCTCCCGGATCAGGATGTCCGGAGAACCGGTGTGTTTCCCCCTAAGGGCATTCAACGCGAACCGGAGTATCGGGATGCGACCGGTCCTCCGGAGGATAACGACCTGGAGCGTGTTTTTTTCGAGGTTGCCGTACGGCGCCATGATTATCCCTCCGCCGTACGTTTTTCCCCGGCAGATGATGACGGCCTGCGCCTCCAGGCGCTCCTGTCCCTCCAGTTCCACCCAGAGGCTCGGCTGCTCCCGGAAAAGATGCGCCGCACCCGCCAGGAGATACGCCCCGATGCCGAGGTAATGCTTCCCCCGGGCGCCCATCCGATCCAGAACCTCGGCGTCGAATCCTGCCGAAGCCAGGAGCAGGAAGTGCCTATTCCCGGCTTTCGCAAGGTTCACCGTGATCGTCTTCCCCTCGGACAGGAGCGAAAGGCATCCCTCCACGGACTTCGGAAGCCCCACCTCCGCGGCGAAGACGTTTCCCGTGCCGTGTGGGACGACCAGGAATCGCGTTGCCGTGCCCGCAAGCCCGTTGGCCACTTCGTTCACCGTGCCATCCCCCCCGACGGCGATGACCGCCTCCCTCCCGGCATGGGCGGCCTCCCGGGCCAGGAGAACGGCGTCACCGGGTCCGGCGGTCTCCCGGACCTCGAAGGGAACCCTGTTTGCAGCGAGCCCCTGCCGGACGCGCTCGATGTTGCGGACCATTTTCGGACCGGCCACGGGGTTGTAGATGACGCGGATCATGATGAGGGATTATAGATGGTTTCCCCTCCTTTCGGTGTGGGATATCGTACAGGCATGAGGATTCTTTCCCGTGGAGGGGCGTATTCCCCTCCGATCGTCATCGCGCACCGGGGAGCTTCCCGCCGGGCCCTGGAGAATTCCCTCGAGGCATTCTCGCTCTCCCTGGCCGACCGAGCGGATATGATCGAGTTCGACGTGAGGCTTTCCGCGGACGGGGAACCGGTGGTCATCCACGACGACCGGACGGGACGAACCGCGAGGGAAAACCTGTCGGTGGCCCGTTGCGACGCTGCGAGGCTGCGAACGCTTCGGCTCAAGAACGGGGAGCCGGTTCCGCTTCTTGCCGATGTGCTGGACCTGGTCCGGGGTGCCGTCCCCGTCAACATCGAGGTGAAGACGGCCGGTGGGGTCCACGCGTCTCTCCGGGTGATCGACGGGATGCATTACGAGGGGAAGGTCGTGCTCTCTTCCAGGCTGCGGGAAGAGTGCCTGGCCGCAGGAGCGGCCCGCCCCGGCCTCCCCTGCGGCCTGGTGACCGATCGCCCTTCGGCATCCGACATCGCCTTCTGTCTTCGCCATTCCCTCTCGATCCATCCGGATTTCCGCAGGCTTTCGGTTCTCCGCACCCGGAAGGTGAAGGAGGCGGGGCTGTTTCTCTTCCCCTACACCGTGGACGACGAGGAGAAATTCTTCCGGCTCGTCAGGAGCGGCGCGGACGGCGTCTTCTCCAACCGTGCGGAGGAGCTGCGCAGCGCGTGGAGGGAGCGGTTTCGCGGGGAGGGATGAGCGGTCCGGTCGATCCCGCTACCTGCCGAGGTCTCCCGCTTCGATATATTCCTTGGCGGCGTTGACGGCGGTGGCGGCCTCCCCCGCGCCCGCCGAGATGAGCAGGATCTTTCCCAGGTAGGTGGCGATGTCCCCGGCCGCGTATACGCCGGGCATGTTGGTGGACATGTCCGTGGAAACCGCGATGCCGCTGCCCATGATGGAAAGGCCCCACTCGCGGAACGGGTCGAGGTTGGTGAGCATCCCGATGGAGAGCACGATCGCGTCGACCTCGATCCGCTCCTCCAATCCGCTCCGCTCGTTCCAGATGACCGCACCGCTGACCTTTTCCTCGCCTATGACCTCCTTCAGGGCGAAATAGGGGAACATCACTTTCACCTTCGACGCGAAGAGCCGGTCGACCATCGCCTCGTGGGCATCGAACCGGTACATCCGGTGGGCGAGCGTTACCTTCGCCGCGATCCCGACAAGCGAAAGCGCCCAGTCGACCGCGCTGTTCCCTCCCCCCACGATGAGGACCTTCTTTCCCCGCAGTGGCTCGAAGGAGGGGAGGTAGTAGTAGATCCCGTGCCCCTCCAGATCGATGAGGTGCGGGATATCCAGCTTGCGGGGGACGAACGCGCCGCATCCCGCGGATATGACTACGGTCTGGGAATAGTGGCGCCCCTTCGGGGTCGAAAGCTCGATCACCCGCTCGCCGCGGATACGCAAACCGGTCACTCTCTCGTTGAGGGCAACCGTCGGGCGGTACTGCATCGCCTGCTTGGTGAGCTGGGTGATGAGGTCGCGAGCGAGGATCCTCGTGTGGCCCGCGACGTCGAAGATCTCTTTTTCGGGGTACATGGAGATCAGGCGGCCGCCGACCTGCGGATACATCTCGACAAGCTTCGTCCGGCAGTCCCGCAGGCCCGCGTAGTAAGCCGCGTACAGCCCTACCGGGCCGGCGCCGATGATGGTGATGTCGTACATGTCGGACTGGCGGACCATCGTCGATTACTATAGCAAAGAACCCGTTCCCGACTTCCCTTATTCTTGGTTCTTTCCCGCCCCCCCATGGTATAGTTCAGGGAATCGAGCAAAGGATCACGTGGGAGAGACCGGATGGCATTGAAATTTCTGCCAAAAGTGTGGAAAAAGGGGACGGATTTTCTCGGGACGCGCCATGCGATCCTGTGCGGGGCGATGACCTGGGTGTCGGAGTCGAACCTCGTCTCCGCGATCTCGAACGCGGGGGGGTTCGGCGTCCTCGCAGGAGGGAACATGCCCCCGGACATGCTGGCCGCGGAGATCCGGAAAACCCGGGAGAAGACGGAGTATCCGTTCGGTGTCAACATGATCACGGTGGCGCCCAGTTTTCGGTCCCACATCGAGGTCGTGGTGCGGGAAAAAGTGTCCTTTGCCATCTTCGCCGGAAGTATTCCTTCGGGGAGGGACATCGAGCAGGTCAAGGCCTCGGGGGCGAAGGTCCTTTGCTTTGCGCCGGTCCTGTCCCTGGCGAAGCGCCTGATCAAGCAGGGGGTGGACGCACTCATCATCGAGGGGAACGAAGCGGGGGGTCATATCGGTCCGGTTGCGACATCCATCCTGGCGCAGGAATTCCTTCTGACCATCACGGAGGTTCCGGTCTTCGTGGCGGGCGGAATCGGCACCGGGGAGATGATCGCGCAGTATCTGTCGCTCGGGGCGTCCGGCGCCCAGCTGGGGACCCGGTTCGTGGTCGCCGAGGAGTGCATCGCACATGTACGGTTCAAGGAAGCCTTTATCCGGGCCCATGCGCGGGACGCCATGTCCACATCGCAGTTCGACCCGGCTCTTCCCACCATTCCGGTGCGCGCCATCACAAACGAGGGAACGCACGACTTCAACCGTCTCCAGCTCGAGCTCCTGAACAAAGTGAAGGCCGGTCAGATGTCGAAGGAAGAAGGCCATGTAAAACTCGAAGAGTTCTGGGTAGGGGCCCTGCGGCGGGCCGTGATCGACGGCGACATCGAGCGCGGGTCGCTCATGGCGGGGCAGAGCGTCGCCTTCGTGAAAAAGATCCAGCCCGTCGCCGAGATCATCGATGAGCTGGTGGCGTCCGCCGAGAGCAAGCTTGCGGAGATGGCTTCAAGAAGCGCGGAAGAGGTTGCCGTGGGCCGCCCGCCCTTGTTTCGTCCCGGGTTGCCGATCAATTAATCCACCGATATCCTGTAAAAAAATGCCACGCTAGGAGCGGACGCCATGTTCCGGATCATCCCCCGCGACGAAGCATTCTTCACAATGTTCGAGAAAGCGGCGCAGAACGCCATGGATGGCGCCGAGGTGCTTAAGGATCTTCTGGACAACTTCGAAAACGTCAAGGAAAAAGCACGCCAGATCGAGGAGATCGAGCACAAGGGGGACACGCTTACCCACGAGATCATCAAGAAGCTGAACACGACCTTCATCACGCCGATCGACCGGGAGGACATCCTGGCTCTCACCTCCTCGATCGACGATGTCATCGACCTGATCCACGGCGCCGCCAACCGGATACAACTTTACAAGGTCACCGAGCCCACTCCCCAGGCAAAGGAACTCGGATTCCTGATTCTCAAATCGACCCGGGAGCTTCACCAGGGGATAGCCCACCTGTCCACGAAAATGGACGGGGTTTACGCGCACTGCGTTGAGGTGAACTCCCTGGAGAACGAGGCGGACCGGGTGAGCCGGGACGCGATTGCCCTACTCTTCGATCGGGAGAAGGATCCCATCTATATTCTCAAGTGGAAAGAGATCTACGAGACGCTGGAGACCGCCACCGACCGGTGCGAAGATGCCGCCAACGTTCTGGAGGGGGTCGCGTTGAAAAATGGTTGAGACCTCTCTGGTGCTTTTGGGGTTGGTGGTCATAACAGCCCTTGCCTTCGATTTCATCAACGGGTTCCACGACACGGCGAACGCAATCGCCACCTGCATCTCCACCCGGGCCCTTTCGATCCGGAGCGCCATCGTCATGGCGGCGGGGCTCAACTTCGTCGGAGCGCTGGTCTCCACGCACGTGGCGGCGATGATCGGCAAGGGGATCGTGGATCCCGGTTTCGTGTCACAGACCATAGTTCTCTCAGCCCTCCTCGGAGCGATCTTCTGGGATCTTGTCACCTGGCGCTACGGAATCCCCTCCTCCTCCTCCCATGCGATTATCGGCGGGATCATCGGCGCGGTGATCGCCTCGCGCGGGGTCGGCGTACTGAAGTGGGGCGGCATCTGGAAAATCCTCGCGGCCATCGTCATTTCCCCGTTGGCGGGGACGATCATCGCATTCCTCATCATGGTCGGGATCTTCTGGATCTTCAGGGGGTACCACCCGTCGACCCTGAATCGGGGATTCCGGAAGCTTCAGATCCTCTCCGCTGCGGTCATGGCGTTTTCCCACGGGTCGAACGACGCCCAGAAGTCGATGGGGGTGATCACGATGGCGCTTGTCTCCTACGGGGTAATCCAGACCTTCTACATTCCCATATGGGTCATTCTCTCCTGCGCCACGGCGATGGCGTTTGGCACCGCGATAGGGGGATGGCGGATCATCAAAACGGTGGGAAGCGACTTCGTCAAGCTGCAGCCCGTGCACGGGTTCTGCGCGGAAACGTCCTCCGCGGGGGTGATCCTGACGGCGTCGGCTATGGGGATCCCCATCAGTACCACCCACGTCATCACCTCTGCCATCCTCGGGGTCGGCCTCTCCCAGGGCCGGCGGAAAGTGAACTGGATCGTGGGGGCGAGAATCGTATGGGCATGGGTCCTCACCATTCCTTCATCGGCCGTGGCGTCCTACATCGTGTACCGCCTGCTTGGTCCCACGTTGGGATAAAACCGGGAAACCACGGTCGGCCTCCCGACGGGCGGGGTGGGGGACGGCCTTCGCCGGCCGGCAGGATCCCTTCGCCCCCCTCCGAGGATGCGCAAGCCGTTCCCCGCTCCCCGCCGAAGGCGCCGGGTACGCTGGCCTCCCCCGGGCGTTTCGGATTACAGTAGGAACACATCGCCCGGGAGGAGAGCCATGATCCGCAGGATCCAGCACATCGGGGTGGCTGTGAGAAGCCTGTCCGACGCCATTCCCTTCTACCGCGACGTTCTGGGACTCGAGTTCCTCGGAATCGAGGAGGTGGCCGAACAGAAGGTCCGCACGGCGATCTTCCGGGTGGGGGAGAGCACGATCGAGGTGCTCGAGACGACGTCGTCCGACGGTCCGGTCGGCAAATTCCTCGAGAAGAACGGGGAGGGGATCCATCACCTTTGTTTCCGGGTGGACGACGCGGAGGCGGCGCTCGCGCACGCGAAAGAAAATGGGGTCCGGCTGATCGACGAAACCCCGCGTACCGGAGTCCACGGGATGAAGATCGGGTTCCTCCACCCGAAGTCGACCTTCGGCGTCCTCACCGAGTTCGCGGAAGAGGAGGAAAGCCCCTGATGGCACCCGTTCCTGCCCCCCCCGGGGGACGCGTGCTTTTGTTGTGCCTGCATAACCACCAGCCGGTAGGGAACTTCGATTCCGTTATCGGGGAGGCGAGCGACCGGTCGTACTCTCCGTTTCTCGAAACCGTCGCCCGGTTTCCGACGATCAAGGTGACGCTCCATTATTCGGGTTTTCTCCTCCGGTGGATTGCGGAAAATCGGCCGGAGTTGTTTTCCCTGCTCAAGGACCTCGTATCGCGGGGGCAGGTGGAGATTCTCGGCGGGGGAATGTACGAGCCCGTGATGCCCCTTCTTCCGGAGAGGGACCGCAGGGGCCAGATCGTCGATCTCGCCGAAACCGTGGGCAGATACTTCGGAAAGAAGCCCCGGGGAATGTGGCTTGCGGAGCGGGTATGGGAGCCGGAACTTCCCGCGTCGCTATCGGCGGCCGGCGTGGAATACCTGCCGCTTGACGATTTCCATTTCCTGCGGGCGGGGATTTCCGGGGAGGAACTCGACGGAGTCTACCTGACGGAGGCGAACGGGCCGTCGGTCCGAATCTTCCCGGGGAGCGAACGGCTTCGGTACCTCATCCCCTTCGGGGACGTGGAGGAGACGCTGCGGACGGTGGAGGCGATGACGTCCCGGGACGTGCCGTACCCGGCGGCCATCCTGGCCGATGACGGGGAGAAGTTCGGCGTATGGCCCGGGACCCACGACACCGTGTACACGCAGGGGTGGCTTCGAAGATTCTTCGAGGGGATCGTTTCCCGGGGAGAGTGGCTTCGGACGATGACCTTCGGGGAGTATGTCTCCTCCGCTCCCCTCCGGGGGAAGGTCTACCCGCCTTCATGCTCCTACATCGAGATGGGAGAGTGGGCGCTTCCTCCCGCCGGGGCCATGCGGTTCGGCGGACTGCTTCACGACTTCCGTTATGGAAAGTTCCCGGAAATGAAGCCCTTCGCCCAGGGGGGGAATTTCCGGGGCTTCCTGCGAAAATACGAGGAGGCGAACCAGCTTCACAAGAGGATGCTGTGGGTCAGCGGGCGGGTGCAGGCGGCTGCGAAGCAGGGGGGCGGGCCGGAGGCGCGAGATTTCCTCTACCGCGCCCAATGCAACGACGTGTACTGGCACGGCATCTTCGGGGGCCTCTACCTCAACCATCTCCGGGAGGCGGCGTACACGAACCTTCTCCGCGCCGAGGGGTTTTCCGACCGGGTTCTGCACGGCGGGAAGGACAGGTGGACGGAAGCGGCGAGCGGCGATCTCGACATCGACGGGGGGGAAGAGGCGATTCTCAAGACGCCGGATCTCACCCTTCTCGTCCACGGCCACGACGGGGGGGCGATTACCGAGATCTCCCTCCCCCGGCGCGGGGTTGCCCTGGGACATGTCCTGACCCGGCGGGAGGAGGCGTACCACCGAAAGTTCAAGGATGCGGGCGGAGAGTTTGATGGGCGCACGAGCATCCACGACCTGCTGGTTCTCAAGGACCCGGCTGTTTCCGACGCGCTGACCGTGGACCCCTGGCAGCGTGCGTCATTCCGGGAGGCCTTTTACCGGGAGGAAGACGCCGTCGAGGCAATACTCCACGAAAGGATCGCGCCGATGTGCGCGACAGCAGGAAAGGAAGCCAGGGGGAAGATCACCCGGAGCAGCGAGCGGATCCGCCTTGCCATGGAGGTTCCGCTCCGGGGAGAAGGCGTCGATCTGTTTCTCGGGAAGGCCCTTGCCCTCGGGGTGGCAGAGGAACGGATCGAGGCGCGGTACCGGCTCCGCAACGGGGGTGAGCGGGCGGCCTGGGGGAGGTTCGCATCGGAGTGGAACCTGAACTTCCTCTCGGGGAGCGGCCCGGACCGTTGGTACGAGGGGATCGGGGAGAGAAAAGAGGAGTTGTCATCCCGCGGTGTCACCGAAGCCCTCAAAGGGTTCCGGATCGTGGACAACGCGAGGGGGATCGCCGTAGAGGCGAGAACGGACCGGGAATTCATCCTTCTGCGGTACCCGGTCGAGACGGCGTCTTTGTCGGAGTCCGGAGTGGAAAAGATCCACCAGGGGGTCTGTCTCCGCCTCCTCTTCCCCGTGCGCCTGGAGCCGGGCGAATCCGTGGAATATTCGTTATATTTGTCCGTATTTTCCGTTGCGTCCCCCTCAACAAGACGGTATGTTGGAGCGGACTTTGATCCAGCAGGGTGAATACGCCCACAAGGAGGGGAAGCGATGAGAGTCGGGAAAGTGCTGACTGTTCTTGTCGTCCTGTCGTTCACCGCGGCGTCGGCCATGGCCGCGGGGTTCCGCCTGCCCGAGCAGGGAGCCAAAGCGATGGGGATGGGGATGGCCTTTACCGCCCAGGCGGACGACCCGTCGGCGATCTACTTCAACCCCGCGGGGATCGTCCAGCTGGAAGGGCAGAACGTGATGATCGGCGGAACGTTCATCCGTGAAAACGGGGCGGATTTTACCGGAACGACGCCTCTGACGTTAAACACGAGCACCGGTGTCTTCGACAGCAAATCGGAGACCCAGGAGGACCTGGACTTCGTAATCCCCAACGCCTACTGGACGAGGAAGGCCTCCCCCGATTTCGCCTACGGCGTGGGGATCTTCGCTCCCTTCGGTCTGGGGCAGAGGTACGGAAACCGGCAAACGAGCATATTCCGGAACCAGGTCACCAATGTCGAGATCCAGACGGTAGTCGTCAACCCCACCGTCGCCTGGAAACTCAACGACGTTCTGTCGGTGGGCGCCGGGGTCGATTTCATGTACGGCAAGGCCAAACTGTCCCAGGCGGGAGTGGTGCGACTCGGTGCGGCGCCGCTGGACCAGGTGAACATCTTCCAGCTGGATCTCGACGGGGATGGAACGGCCTGGGGGTACAACTTCGGGGTGCTCCTGACCCCGGAGGGAAACTTCAAGGTCGGGGCCAGCTACCGAAGCGGTTTCAGCCTCGACATAAAAGATGCCGATGTGGATCTATGGGAGATCAACAGCACGATCCCCTTCGTCCCCCCCGGGCCGTTCACTGCTGCCCAGGTGTTCGGCGGTTCGACGTATCACACTTCGGCATCCACGACGATCAACATGCCTGCGACATTCCAGCTGGGGGTCGCTTACATCCTTGACCGGCTGACCCTGGAGGTGGACCTCGACTGGACTTTCTGGAGCGCATTCAAGACCCTGGCCATCGATATACGCGACAACAACGGTCTCCTCCCGGACGCCAACAGGCCGGAGAGGTGGAAGGATGTCGTGGGGGTCGATGTCGGCGCGGAATACCGTGTGACCGATCCCCTGGCCCTCCGCCTCGGGTTCCGGTACGATCCCAGCCCGGTTCCGGCCGACACGTTGTCCCCGCTTCTCCCCGACTCCGACCGGCTGTTCTACTGCGCCGGAGTGGGCTACAAGATCCGCAACTGGACCTTCGATCTCTCCTACATGTACCTGGACAAGAAGGACAGGACGGTGAACAACCAGGTAAACCTCGCCGCACCTTCCACCGGATCCGGTTTCGACGGCACATGGTCAGGCGACGCGCACCTCCTGGCGTTCGATATCGGATACAAGTTCTAGGAAACCGGCCGCCTCCGGCGGCGTCACCTTCCCGGGGGGCCGCAAGTCACGGCCCCCCTTTTGATTTGTGGTACAATCGGGATTCCGCGAGATTCCCACATCAGTTCAAGGAGGCAGCCTCGAGATGAAGAGCCCGAAAGCGTCGAAACAGTTGATGGAGATGTTGAACCAGGCGATCGCCCGCGAAATCCAGGTTTCCGTGCAATACATCTGGCAGCACGTGCAGATGACCGGCGTGAAGGGATTCGCCGTGAAGGGTGAGTTCAAGAAGATCGCCATCGCGGAGATGAAGCACGCGGAGGAGATCGCCGAACGCCTCGTGTACCTCGGGGGAACCCCGACCACCAAACCCGAGCCGATCCGCGTCGGAAACACCCTCAAGGAGATGATCCAGATCGACAAGAAGGACGAAGAGGGCGCCATCGCGATGTACCGCAAGGTCATCGACGTGGCCAGGAAGGAAGGCGACGAGGTCACGGAGAAGATGTTCCGGGAGATCCTGGCCGACGAAGAGGAGCACCACGACACCTTCACGGGGCTCCTGGAAGACCTGTAGCATCCCCAACGGTGAGTGACGTTTTCGGATAGCTCCGTGGAAGGGACCTCCCGGGATATCCCGGACGGGAGGCGTCTGCGCGCGGTGTCTCGCCGGCTTCTTGCCTGGTTCGCCCGGTCGGCGAGGAAGATGGACTGGCGGGAGACCGACGACCCGTACCGCATCTGGGTTTCGGAGATCATGCTCCAGCAGACCCGGGCGGTCGCGGTCACCGCCTATTACCGCCGCTTCCTCTCGGCATTTCCCACGGTGCGCGCACTCGCCGAGGCGCCCCGGGACCAGGTGATGAAGCTCTGGGAGGGGCTGGGGTACTACTCCCGGGCCCGGAATCTTCACCTTGCCGCAGCGATTATCGACCGGGAACGCGGCGGTCGCCTGCCCCGGGATCCCCGGGAGCTGGCGGCGCTGCCCGGGATCGGCCGGTCCACCGCGGGGGCCATCGCCGCGATCGCCTTCCGTGCGGACGCCCCCATTCTCGACGCCAACGCGAAACGGGTCATCGCGAGGGCTTTCGCCGTTACGGAACGGCTCTCCCTGCCGTCCGTGGAGCGCCGCCTGTGGACGATCTCGCGGAGGTTGATCCTTCCCGGGAAGGGAAGGGAAACCGCCCTTGCGCTGATGGACCTCGGGGCGACGGTATGCGTCCCCCGGCGCCCGCACTGTCCCGCTTGTCCCCTGAACGCGCACTGTGAGGGTCATCGCGACGGCATCCAGGAAACGATTCCCGCGAAAGCACCGAAAAAGGTTCTCCCCCACCACGACGTGGTCGTGGCGTGGATCGCCGACGGGAAGGGGAGGGTCCTCACCGGCCGCCGACCCGACCGGGGGCTTCTGGGCGGTCTTTGGGAACTCCCCGGCGGACGAAGGAAGCCGGAGGAAACGAGGAGAGAGGCCCTCCGGAGGGAACTGCGGGAAGGGTGGGGAATGCGCGTGGAAGTCGGGGACCGGCTCGCGTCGCTCCCCCAGGGGTTCAGCCATTTCCGGACCACGGTGCACGCCTACCGATGCCGACGAAAGGACGGCCGGCCGGGGCCCGAAAGGGAATGGCGCTGGATGCGACCGGAGGATCTGGCAGATCTTGCGTTCCCCCGGACCTACCGAAGACTGGTGGAAACCGTGTTCCCGCTCCCTGTCAAAGGGAGGCCAGGGCCTTTTCGATCTTATTCACATGTACCTTCTCGAAGGCCACGAGATGGTCGAAGATCTTCCTGATCTTGGGGTCTTTCGCCTTCGAGGAGGCGGTCCGATACAGGTCGGCCGCCTCTTTTTCCAGCTTCAGCGCGATTTCGAGAGCGTCCCTCCTGCTTTTCAGGTCGGGAATCTTTCCGAGCAGTTCCTTGTGCGTCTCCTGCATATGCTCGTCGATGTCGGGTAACCCGTCCCTGGTCATGATGTCCTTGTAGGGAGCCCAGCACTCGGAACGCACGTTCTTGTCGTAGGCGTCTTCCAGCTGAAGAAAGTGCTCCTTTTCGTCCATGGCGAGCCCGTCGAGCACCGTTCGCACGTTTTCGTCGCCGATCATCTTCGACGCCCGGCGGTAGAATACATATGCCGCGAGCTCGGACTCGATCCCCAGGTTCAGGAACTTGAGCGCTTCCTCTGCAACTTTCATGGGTGCTTCCTCCGCAAAGAAGATGATGTGTCGGGTATCTTCTATCTATACCATAAAACAGCCGATTTGGCTCATTCTCTCCCCGGGGGCCCCGGGCATCCGCGTCCGAATCCACGGCGCACGGCCGTGGTCGTCACACCGCTCAGCTTCCTCCGTAGCCGATCGTCACCTTTCCGGCATCGAGGATGACCGGGACGTCGCGTCGCCCCCTGCAAAGGGTCATCATCTCGGCCATCGCGGACTTGTCTTTCTGGACGTTTTTGTACACCACCCGGGCGCCGTTTTTCTCGTAATCCATACGAGCGTTGGACGTGTACGGTCAGGTATCCTTTCCGAAAATCGTTACGATGCGCGGCATGGGCACCTCCCTGGAAGGGGCAGGTTCATACCGCAGCCGCCCCGATTCCGGCCATCGCTTTCAATCGTTGGATGCGAAGAGCGGTCGAGGGATGCGTGGACAGGAGAGCCGACGCGTCGTCGGCAAAATGAAGGAGCGGGTTGACGAGGAACAGATGCTGGGTTCCCCGGTTCTCTCCCGGGACGTGGGCGCCGGACTGCGAGATCTTCTCGAGCGCGGAGGCCAGCCCCAGGGGGTTCCGCGTGAACTGCGCGCTCACGGCGTCCGCGTGGTACTCCCGCTGGCGGGAGATGCTCATCTGGAGGATCTTCGCGGCGATGGGGGCGAGGAGCGCGAGGAGGACCCCGAGGGCGATGAATGCGACGTTTCCCCGCCCTCTCCCCGTGCCTCCGGATCGTCCTCTCCCGCGGAAGGGAACCCCCCGGAGGAACATGTCGGAAAGGAGGGCAATGGCGCCCACCAGGACCGCGGCGCAGATGTTGTAGAGGGTGTCGCGGCTCTTGATGTGGGCCATCTCGTGGCCGATCACCCCCTGCAGTTCCTCCCGGGTCAGCCGTTCGAGAAGACCGGTCGTAACCGCGACGAGGGATTCCGCCG
>Ga0307417_10000725_pt1 | contig 13397 bp, 10 predicted proteins | sample SalMarWE160210MG_2_FD_202514 | JGI IMG/M metagenome (GOLD analysis project Ga0307417, IMG submission 202514) | Salt marsh sediment microbial communities from the Plum Island Ecosystem LTER, Massachusetts, United States - WE1602-10 | ecosystem: Environmental > Aquatic > Marine > Intertidal zone...
AAAGTGCACTGGTCTCAAGAATATATTCACAAAGATTTATTGCTTACAGTACTGCAGGTATTATTTTGCTGGCACTGGTTCTTCTATTAATTAACAGGCCTGATCTCACTTCGAACAATATTTCAGAGCAAACGGGAAAGAACAATATGATTGTGCTCGCACAATCATATTTCGCTGATTTTCTTAACGGCAACAACAAGATTCAGTTTACATCAGACAATCCTGAGGATATAAAAAATTTCTTCCAGTCTCAGGGTGTAAAATACGTAACGATTCTTCCTACTTATAATAATTATTCTCTTGCGGGTGCTTCGGTCTATGAACACCACGGAGAGATATTTGCTCACCATATTTATACAGCAAAGAACGGAAAATTTATTTATGTTTTCCAGGTACACGAAGATTACTTCAAAGGCGACAGTATCATCCATTTGACAGAAGATCTGTTGAACTATCTCCGAAACGGCAATAAGTACGTATCCAGACAAAATAATTTTGTAACGGTATTAAAAAAGCAAAATGATAATGTACTCGCACTCATAACAAATTGTGCGGATGAAGAACTGCCGGATAGCTTTTTAGCTCACAAATAAAGGAAGTAGAAAGATTTAGGATTCGAAGCATTATGTCCTGCCGAACCCAGTAATATGTCAGCTGCGACAAATTATACTATTCTTCTGCCTGAAATGTGTAAAAAGCCGATTTCCAGTGGTGAATCAGTCTTTTGAGCAATTCCTAGAATTGTTACTTGAAAAATGGACAATTACTCCAAAATCATTTCTTTTTGTAACAACAACCGGTGTGGAAGAAAAATTCTTGAAAAGGGCTCTAACTTGATTATCCACCAAAGGTTTGATATATTTAAAGTCCGACTATTCCAAAGGAAGGTATTTTAAAATGGCTAGAATAAAAAATGTTGAGGCTTTTTGCAGCGTCTGTAACACTATGAGAAAAATGGAGTTAGCTGGAGAGGTTTCAACTACAGAGGAAGAACAGGGGAAGAAAAGATGGGCAAAATGCAAAAAATGCAAGCAGACGATGATAATCGACTTAGTTGATGATGTCAAAGAGACAAAAGTCTCATTAGAGGGAATAGAGAACGGAGAATGCACAACATATGAACCGACTAAAAGTTTTAATATTGGCGACTCAATATACCACAAAAACTGGGATGATTTTGGCAAGGTTGTTTCAAAGGAAATAATGTCAAATGGACAAAAAGCTATTTCTGTTGAGTTCCAGAAATCTGGCCCCAAAAAATTGATTGAATCAGTTAACACTTAAAACCATAAAGTGAGGTGAAATAATTTGGTAGGGATAACAGTTGGAGACAACGAATCCATCGATAAGGCTCTTAGGCGATTTAAAAAGAAATACGAAAGATCAGGAGTATTAAAAGAATATAAAAAGAGAACCTTTTTCGTTAAGCCTTCCATCAAAAAAAGAATGGAGAAAATAAAGGCTGCTAGAAGAGCGCACCGCTCAGATTATAACAGGGATTAAAAAAATGCCCCTCGTTGAGGGGCATTTTTGTTTCTACTCCAGATGCATAATCGGTTCTTCCAGTTTCTTCTCTTCCTTTTTACTCAGATATGTTTTCTCAAAGAAAGTAGTTATCAATTTGAATGCCTCGTCTACGGTATTGCAGAACGAAAATATTTTACTATCATTAACACTGATCATACCATTATCAGACAGCGCCTTGAAATTAATGATTTTTCCCCAATACTTTTCATCGTAAACGAGAAGCAGCATTTTCTTTTTTATTTTTTTGGTTTGTATCAAAGTAAGTATCTCGAAGAATTCATCCATAGTTCCGAATCCACCCGGGAAAACTATCAGCGATTTGGCAAGGTATGCAAACCAGAACTTTCTCATAAAAAAGTAATGAAACTCAAAGCTAAGATCTTTGGGAACATACTTATTTACAAATTGCTCAAATGGAATACTGATGTTCAGCCCGATAGATTTACCGCCAGCAAGTTTTGCTCCTTTGTTTGCAGCTTCCATAATTCCCGGTCCGCCGCCAGTGCAGACTATAAATCTGCGCCCCTCTGTATCAAGACCGAGTGACCACTGTGTTAATCTCTTTGATAATTCAACCGCGTCGTCATAATATTTTGACATTTCGACGTTGTGCTGAACACTTCTTAATTCCTCGGCAAAATCCTTAAATGATTTTGGATCAGATTTCTTCAGTTTATTGTATTCAGCTGTAGCTTCTCTTTTAGATTTCAACCTGGCAGAACCAAAGAAAACAATGGTATCAACAATTTTTTGTCTTTTAAAATTTGCCTGCGGCTGCAGGAATTCACTAAGAATTCTTATAATCCTACCGTTCGGTGAATTTAAGAAATCAAGATCTTCATAAGCTTTCAATAGTTCTTTTTTCTTTGCCATAATTATCCTTTTTGAGATATTTGTATATTAAATGAGATAAATAATACTGCCCGGTTGGCCTAAAACGTGCTTTCGGTACACTATAATTATTCAATTTTAAGAGAAATAATTTTTAACTTTAGCTTGGTATTAAAATAACATTTTTCAAGTATAAACTCTCAGATGATCAAAAAAATTGTTTTCTTTTTTTTACTGATTTGTTTCCAATCTTTAGCTAATACGCCTGAAGATGTTAGGAAACAAATTGAAAATATCCTTTCAAAAGTGCCGTCTTCAACTAAGATTGCATTGCTGATAATTAAACCGTTGACTCAGGATACAATTTTTCAGCTAAATCCTGCTGAATCTATGATACCTGCTTCAAACACTAAACTATTTACAACCGCTGCCTCACTTACTGCACTCGGCGGAAATTTTACTTTATCGACCAAGATTTTGTCCGATGATGAAGATCTAGCCGACAGCGTAATAAATGGAAATCTGTATATCAAAGGATACGGAAATTCATTATTTACCTCTTCAGATATGGATTCCCTGATCACTGTGTTGATAAACAAAGGCATAAAAAAAATCACCGGGGATATTCTAGGCGATGATACTTATTTCGATAACATTTATAGTCGAAAGGACTGGATCAATGAAGAAGAAGCAAATGTCAGGCTTCCTGCTGTTTCTGCGCTCGTACTTGATAGAAACAGAAAAGTGATTTACAGAAGAAGAAGGGGAAGATTGCGTGGCTATTTTATTAATGTAGGTGATCCTCCTCTTTATGCTGCTGAAGTCTTAAGAGAAAAACTTAAAAAGAAAGGAATTTTTGTCACTGGTAGGGCAACCAAAGGTGTAACACCTGATTCTGCTAGATTATTAGTTGAATCAAGTGTAAAGCTTCGTGAACTAATTAAGGAGACAAACAAACACAGCGATAACTTTTTGGCTGAATGCCTCTTTAAGACATTAGGTGCTGAAACTTCAGGCAAACAAGGCAATTCATTTTATGCAACACAGGCAGTATTAAGCTTTCTGGATGATCATGGTATTTATTCAAAAGGTACTTCTGTTGTCGACGGTTCAGGAATTTCACGTTATGATCAGATAACCGTCGGTGCTATTGCGGGAACACTTGAAGAGATGTATTTCGACCTTAAACATTTTAAAGACTACTACAATTCATTGAGTATCGCCGGTGTGGACGGAACACTGGATACCAGGATGAGAAGGACAAAGGCTGAAAATAATTTCCACGGAAAAACCGGAACCCTTAATGGTGTTACTTCGCTTTCAGGTTATCTAACTACAAATGACGGTGAAGAGTTAGTTGTCAGTATGATATTTCAGTTTAGTAGGGGCGGAACGAGATTCCACAGAAGAATAGAAGACAAAATTGTTGAAGCCCTGACTTCGCTGCAATAAAACTTCTTATTAAAAATGCCTTAGTGCACTATCACCAAGGCATTAATTTCAAATAGGTTAACCAATTTTATTTGTTCGGCTGCTGCTGCTGAGTTGACGGCGGAAGTTGCTGAGGTAAACTAGGTTGCTGAGGAACCTGTTGCTGTGAGTTCTGAATAATACTTTCTCTTTGTGCCTTTGTGCTTTGTCCCGGGAGAAAAAACAGGTTAATCACAATTGCCAGTACTGCCATAGAGCCACCCAGCCACCAGGTTGCTTTACTTAAAAAATCAGCCGTTCTTCTTGTTCCGAACATGGAACCCATATTACCAGCCCCGCCAAATGTTCCGGCCAGTCCTCCGCCCTTGCTCGATTGCAATAAAACAATAACCATCATCAATACTGCAATTATTGAAGATAATATCACTAAAAACGAATACATATCTAACTCCTTTCTCTTAACTGTAGCGGGGGAGGGATTCGAACCCCCGACACGTGGATTATGATTCCACTGCTCTAACCTACTGAGCTACCCCGCCAATAATTTAATAAAAATACCTATGGCGGACAAGTTTAGCTTGTAAATATAGGTACAAATCATTTTATTTTCAAAAAATTTTGAATATGCCAATTGTCTAATATTTATTCCCTTAATTTATAATTAAGCGATATAATAGTTTTTAGGCATTTTTTGTGTCATTTTTAATCTGCTGTCAACTCGTGCCATAAATAGTCGAGTAATTCAGGAACTCCCATACCGGTTGCGGAAGAAAATACTAATATTGGCGAATCAGAATTTCTTAGTTTCTTTTTAGCCTTTTTTTTCAAATCCAGGTCACCGGCAAGATCAGCTTTTGATAGAGAAATTATTTTTTTCTTTTCAGCCAGTTTTTTACTGTAGCTCTTTATTTCATTAAAAAGTATATCGTACTCCTTCTGATAATTTTCTGAAGTTATATCAATTAAGAAAAGCAGTATTCTGGTCCGCTCAATGTGTTTTAGAAATTTTAACCCCAGGCCTTTCCCTTCGTGAGCTCCTTCAATTATGCCCGGAATATCAGCGACTGTAAAACTTTTATAATCTTTATATTTTACAATCCCCAGATTGGGAGCAAGAGTAGTGAAAGGATAATCAGCTATTTTTGGCTTTGCCGCTGAAATTTTTGAAATCAAAGTTGATTTACCAGCATTAGGAAATCCAACTAACCCAACATCCGCAATTAGTTTTAGCTCAAGAATTATTTTGAAGGAATTACCTTCTTTCCCTGGTTCCGCTTTTCTTGGTGCCTGATTCGTAGGAGTTGCAAAATTGCTGTTCCCTTTCCCGCCCCTGCCACCTTCAGCAAGTATTACTTCCTGGTCAATCTGATTCAAATCAAAAATAACTTTTCCTGTTTCTGCATTCTTAATTACGGTGCCTACCGGGATTTTTATAACAACATCATTTCCGAACTTACCATCCTTCCTTGAAGTCCCGCCCGGTTCCCCGTCTTGAGCCTTATATTTTTTTTTATACCTGAAATCAAGTAATGTAAATAAATTGGGATCCGTCCTTAAGATTATGCTTCCCCCCTTTCCTCCGTTCCCGCCGGACGGGCCGCCTTTCGGAACATACTTTTCTCTTCTGAATGCTACAGCACCATCTCCGCCTTTGCCGGCAGACACTTCTATCTCTGCATAATCTATGAACATTTTTTAGGTGGCCTGGTTAAAATAATTTGAGACTGCGTTAGTCAATATGACTGCATCCTTGGTGTAAGGATTTACACGGTATGAAAAGAAAACTGCTTTTAAAATGTCAGTTGCCTCATCGTAGCTGAAGCACTCCGTTATTTTTTCCATCGTGTTTGCAAAATCTTCCCTGTCTTCGTTAAACACGTTTATAACAATTTTTTCAATCTCTTTATTGCTCAAAAAGCTGAATATATCCTTTGATTTCTGGGGTGCGTGACGGTAAGTCTTTTTCTCTTCTTTTTTAACCTCTTTCGGAGATTCTTCGATGACAGGTTTTTCATCTTCTATCTTTTCAACTTCTTCATTTAAAGAAATTTGAGGCTCAGTGATTTCTTCTTCAACTTCTATTTGTTCCTCTGTTTCTAATTCAATTTTGGGCTGCACTTTCTTTTCAGTTTCTTCCTCAACCTTATCGGACTCTTCCTCTTTCTCCTCTCCCTGAGAATCATTTACATTTGAAGATTTTTCATCATTAGTTAAAAGAATATCCGATTCTTCTTCAAGCGCTTTTAATTGCGAATCAAATGCGTCAAGTAATTCATCGTCCGTAGAATAATCGTTTAATAGATCTTCTTCAAGGATAGAATCCAGATCATTACCTGATTCTTCTTCCTTCATTTCATCTAGATTGTTATTTGCGTCATCTAAATTTTCTATTTCTTCTGAAACCTCATCTGGTTTTTCCGAAACCTCATCTGGTTCTTCCTTAACTTCACTTTGTTTCTCTTCGACTTTATCATGTTCTTCGGGGATTATATTTTGCTGTAAAGTGATTTCATCATTTAATTCAGCAACTTTTTCCTGTTCGTTATCAACTTCCTTTTCTTCAGTCTCATTTTCAAAGTTGAATATTTCTTCCTGGATAATTTCTTCCTTCTTTTCACTTTTCACTTCCGGTTTTGATTCATCGGTTTTTGTCTCAACCGGTGTTTCAAATTTTAGCTCCTCCTCCTCGTCCGTCTTTGAGGGAAGCCGCTCGGATTTGTCCAGGCTTGTCGGAGTATGGATGATATGCCTTATTTCATTAAGTGTATAATATTGCCTGGCATTTGCCGGCAAGGCTCGTCTCAACCTGAATAATTGATCAATCAGGTCTTTCTCTTTAAGAAAAAGTTCAATGCTATTAGGTGATACTTTATTAGCAGCAGTCCCACTAAGGCTAAAGAAATCCGCGATGGAAAAAAGTGCATTGTCTATAAGGTTTTGAGATTGTCTAACAAACAATTCTTTATCGATTTTATTAAGAGCTACCTCAAAATCTATAAGGCTAAAATTCAGTGACCGTTTCTTTTCAATGAATGTTATAAGAACCTTCCTTAAATAATCATAGTAATAGAGATAATTAAGAGAGAGTCTTATCTCATCAATTGTTTTCAGCTGATCTTCATTGTAGATAAACTTTGTGAGTGACCATTTGGGCCTGACAAGAAAATTAGCAGTAAATGAAACAGCCTGTATAATCAGGTTTTTTGCATCTTCAAAAGAGATTTTTTTATTTTTTTTGATTTCACTATTAATAAGGCTAAAATATTTAACTACTTCGGGGTTTGAATAATCAAAAGCAGATTTTTGTACGAGTTCTTTTCTATCAAGAAAGATTAGATAATTAAGTTCTGAATCAATATATCTTGTAATTGCCGGATGGAGTTCGGTGGCATTAAGTTGTTCTATAGTAAAATAAGCGCCAAGTTTTTTAATCTTGTTTAGTGAATTATCTGATATGGCTATAATTTCTTTTTCGAACATTGCCTACTCTTTGAGTTTAACTAATGTAAAATATAAAAATCCCGAATAAAAATTGGGATAATATAAAAATAAACCCACCCATCGCTTATTCTTTAATAAAACTATGGGTGGGCTTAATAAAAAGACAATATGCTGCTTTAATCTTCAGCTTTTAATGAAGCCTTGTAATACTCTCTTCTAAGCATTGCAATTACATCCATCGAAATCTCTTTCGGGCATTCGGCTGAACAAGCTTCGGTATTTGTACAAGCACCGAATCCTTCCTCTTCCATTTGATTTACCATAGCAAGCACTCTTCTTTCTCTTTCGGCATTGCCCTGCGGAAGTCTGCCAAGGTGAGCAACTTTTGCTCCCACAAAAAGCATAGCTGAAGAATTCTTACAAGCTGCAACGCAGGCACCACATCCGATACATGCAGCTGCGTCCATAGCCTCTTCTGCAGTTCCTTTAGAAATAGGAATTGCATTTGCGTCCGGTGCGCCTCCAGTGTTCGCCGAAATAAATCCACCCGCCTGCATAATCCTGTCAAACGCAGAACGGTCAACAATAAGATCTTTTATTACAGGGAATGCTGATGCGCGCCACGGTTCAATCACTACTGTTTCACCGTCACTAAAATTCCTCATGTGAAGTTGGCAAGCAGTGATAGCTTCTTTAGGCCCGTGAGGTCTTCCATTTATAAATAAACTGCACATTCCGCAGATTCCTTCACGGCAATCGTGATCAAACGCGATCGGTTCCTGACCGCTGTGAATTAATCCTTCGTTTACTACGTCAAGCATCTCAAGGAATGACATTTCTGTAGAAATACCTTTGGCTTCATAATCGACAAATCGACCTTCGGCGTTCCTGTTCTTTTGACGCCAGACTCTCAGATGTAAATTCAAAGTCTTCTCCATTATTTGTAACTCCTTTGAGTAAGTTGAACGTTTTCGAACTCTAAATCTTCTTTGTTAAGCTTAGGCTTGCCGTCTTCTCCCGTAAATTCCCACGCAGCTACATAAGCAAAATTTTTATCATCACGCAAAGCCTCGTTTTCATCAGTTTGGCTCTCTTCCCTGAAATGTCCGCCACACGATTCTTTTCTTTGAAGTGCATCTTCAGCCATTAATTCACCAAGCTCTAAAAAGTCAGCAACGCGTCCAGCTTTTTCAAGAGACTGGTTTAATTCATCACCTGTACCAAGTACTTTAACATTTTTCCAGAAATCAGCCCTTATCTCCTGAATTTTTTTAATTGCTGTCTTCAGACCTTTTTCATTTCTTGACATCCCGACATGTTCCCACATAACGAGCCCAAGTTCTCTGTGATATTCGTCAACCGTTTTCTTTCCATTTATGGCAAGCAATTTCTTGATTCGATCTTTTACTGCTTTTTCAGCATCCTTAAATTCCTTGCTGTCAGTATTAATTTTATCATTTTTCATGGTGGCCAGGTAGCCGCCTATCGTATAAGGAATGACGAAATACCCATCAGCAAGGCCCTGCATTAGAGCACTGGCTCCAAGCCTGTTTGCACCGTGATCGGAGAAATTACATTCGCCAAGAGCAAACAATCCGGGGACGGTCGTCATTAGATCATAATCAACCCACAGCCCGCCCATTGTATAGTGAACAGCCGGATAAATTCTCATAGGAACTTTATAAGGATCTTCATCAGTAATCATTTTATACATATCAAACAGGTTGCCGTACTTTTCTTTTATAGTATCAGCACCGACTCTTATGATTGCATCTGCAAAATCAAGGTAAACGGCTTTTCCACTGCTACCAACTCCCTTACCTTCATCAACCATTTCTTTTGCATTTCTTGATGCAACATCTCTAGGCACCAGGTTTCCAAAAGAAGGATATTTTCGTTCCAGGTAATAATCTCTTTCCTCTTCTGGTATATCATTAGGTTTGCGTTTATCACCGGCTTTTTTTGGAACCCAAACTCGTCCGTCGTTCCTCAGACTTTCACTCATCAAAGTTAACTTTGATTGATGATCGCCTGTAACAGGAATACAAGTCGGGTGTATTTGTGTAAAGCAGGGATTTCCGAAGAATGCGCCTTTTTTATAAGCGCGCCAGGATGCAGTTACGTTACATCCTTTAGCATTTGTTGAAAGGTAATAAACGTTTCCATATCCGCCGGTTGCCAAAATCACAGCATTTGCCGAATGAGATTCTATAGCACCGGTCTCCATATTTCTTACAACTATTCCTCTTGCTGCACCATCTACTATAACAATATCAAGCAGTTCGTGACGGGAATACATTTCAACTTTTCCAAGTCCAACCTGTCTCATCAAAGCACTGTAAGCACCAAGTAAAAGCTGCTGTCCCGTTTGTCCACGTGCATAAAAAGTTCTGCTAACCTGCGCACCACCGAACGAACGATTATCGAGAAGTCCGCCGTATTCTCTTGCAAACGGAACTCCCTGCGCAACACACTGATCGATTATGTTTACACTAAGTTCAGAAAGGCGATATACATTTGCTTCTCTCGATCTGTAATCGCCGCCCTTTACTGTATCATAAAATAATCTGAATATACTATCACCGTCATTGGGATAATTTTTTGCTGCGTTTATTCCACCCTGAGCAGCAATGCTGTGAGCTCTTCTAGCACTATCCTGGTAGCAGAAAGATTTTACATTATATCCAAGCTCAGCAAGTGAAGCGGCAGCAGAAGCTCCTGCAAGTCCGGTACCCACAACAATTATATCATATTTTCTTTTGTTTGCCGGATTAACAAGCTTCATATGAAATTTATGGTTGGTCCATTTTTCAGCAAGCTTACCTTCCGGTATTTTAGCGTCTAATTTTACCCCTACACGGGATTTTGATTTCATCGACATATTATTTCCCTCCCGCAATTAAAAAGTAAAACGGTATTGAGGCAAATGCAGCACAAATAAGAATTGCAAAATAGATTCCGAATTTTTTAATAAACGGTGTATATTTTTTGTGTCTTATTCCTAATGTTTGAAATGCACTTTGCACACCATGAGTGAGATGAAATGCAAGTAATACCATCGCAATTATATAAAAGATTGAATAAACTGGATTTGAAAAAGCTTCAACCACCCCTTGGTACATTGTGTTTCCCGGATCACCAAACCTGTAAGGGAAAAAGAAACTTCTTAGATGAATTACAAGAAAGATAAAAACTATACTGCCGCTCCAAACCATAAACCTGGAAAAGAAAGTGCTGTTAGCTGAGGGGTCATTAGATTTGTACCTAACCTGCGTGGCTTTTTTATTTGACCACCAAAGCCGGATACCATTTATAATATGATAGATAAATACAAGAAATAATCCAATCTCCAAAACTCTGGCAACATAATTATTCGGGTTTGCAAGAAATTCACCATAAGCAGTAAATGCTTCCCCACCATCGCCTTTTAATAATAGAAGGTTACCTATTAAATGTTCAATCAGGAAAAGAGACAGGAACAAGCCTGTAAGCGCCATTATTAATTTTTTGCCGAGAGAGGAGTCTATAAATTTTATAAACCAGCCCATTGAGATTCTCCTATGTGAAATCGGAAATTCTGATAAACTTTAGTGATCAGAATAATAAAGAACGAAAAGGTTCCCCTTTAATTTTTAGTGCTGCTGCCAACTGAAGATAATGCTTTAAGAATGGCTATATCAGTAAACAGTGAACACAACTTCATTAAACAAAATTATAGATTAATGTATATAAAATCAATTTAAAGGTAATAATTTGAAGGTTTTAAGTCTTCATTTTCTTAAATTAGAACGACATATTATTAGTCTAACTGATCAAAGGAGATATAACTATGTTGTCTAGAAAAATGATCGCTCTGTTCGCAATACCAGTCTTTTTTCTGTTTCTGAACTGCGGTGAAAGTGCTCGACAAGCCACACCGGGTAAAAGACTTTTTGGAAAACTTCAAAATGGAAAAGAGGTTTACATGTACACACTGAAAAACAAGAACGGAATGAGTGCTGAAATCACAAATTACGGCGCTATAGTCGTTTCACTTTTTGCACCGGACAAAAACGGAAAAATGGCAGATGTAATTCTTGGATATGACAGCTTGAAAAGTTATGAAAGAGGAGGAGCTTACTTCGGGGCAATTGTAGGAAGATATGGTAATAGAATTGGGAAAGGAAAATTTACACTTGAGGGTAAAGAATATCAGCTTACCATTAATGATGGTGAAAATCATTTACATGGTGGTAAAATAGGGTTTAGTAAAAAACTATGGACAACTGATTCATTTGATGAACACTCTCTGAAAATGACGCTGGACAGTCCTGACGGAGACCAGGGTTATCCGGGCGAGGTTAAATTAACGGTTACTTACACTTTAAATGATAATAACGAACTGGAAATACATTATTCGGCGACCACAAATAAACCAACAATTTTAAATCCCACAAACCATTGCTATTTTAATTTAACAGGTAATCCTGAGAACACCATTCTTAATCAGGAATTAATGATCAATGCAGATAAATATACCCCGATTGATAATGAATTTATTACAACAGGAGAAATAGCAGATGTCGCTGGAACACCAATGGATTTCAGAACTCCAACTCCAGTTGGAAAACGTATTAACGACGATTTTGTACAGCTTAAAAATGGAAAAGGCTACGATCACAATTGGGTGTTGAGAGATTATAACGGCAAGGTACGCGAAGCCGCAACAGTTTACGACCCTTCAAGTGGAAGAGAACTGGAAGTTTTAACAGATCAGCCGGGAATTCAATTTTATTCAGGAAATTTTCTTAACGGAATGGACGTTGGCAAAGGCGGAATTCATTATCAGCATCGTACCGGAATGTGTCTTGAGACGCAGCATTTCCCCGATTCGCCGAATAAGAAAAATTTCCCTTCAGTGGAATTGAAACCCGGACAGACTTTTAACTCAACAACAATTTATAAGTTTACGACAAAATGAATCTATTAAAATGAAAGGGACAATAACTTTCCCCCTGATATTAATATTTTGTTCTCTGTCAGTTTTCTTTTCGGATGGGACACACAAAGAGGGTAGTATAAAACCTGTGCCGTTCACAAAAGTGAAACTGACAGACAATTTCTGGGCACCGAAAATTCTGAGAGATAAAGATGTAACTATTCCCCACATAATTTATGAATTAAAAAATACCGGGAGGATAAAGAATTTCGAAATTGCCGGTGGGCTAGAACAGGGAAAATTTTGCAGCATTTTCCCTTTCGATGATTCGGATGTTTACAAAACAATCGAAGCAGCCTCATACCTTCTTCAGATTTATCCTGACAAAAAGCTCGAAACTTATCTCGATACATTAATCACTTTTATTTCATATGCTCAGGAAAAGGACGGCTATTTATATACCAACAGAACAATTGATCCTGAACATACACATGAGTGGGCAGGAAAGAAAAGATGGGAAAATGTTGAAGTACTAAGCCACGAACTTTATGATGCTGGACATTTATACATGGCCGCTACCGCACATTACCTGGCAACCGGTAAGAAAAATCTATTAAACATCGCTGTAAAAAATGCAGATCTAATCAATAGCGTGTTTGGATGGGGAAAACTAGAAAAAGTTCCCGGACACGAAGTAATTGAAATGGGATTAGCAGATTTGTATAAAGTGACTGGTAACGAAAAATATTTGAAGCTTGCTAAATATTTTATAGATAAACGAGGGACAGGCGAAAATCAGAAGTATGGCGATTACGCACAAATGAACGGCCCACTAATCTATCAAAGTGAAGCTGTAGGACATGCGGTCAGAGCTGAATATTTTTACACCGGAGCCGCCGATGTAGACGAATTAACAGATAAAAATGTCTACCTCCCTGCCCTGGAAAGAATCTGGAATAATGTTGTAAATAAAAAATTATATATAACTGGAGGTACAGGAGCTGCAGGAGAATATGAAGGATTTGGTCGTGATTATTATTTACCGAACCTAAGCGCATATTGTGAAACCTGCGCGTCAGTAGGCGATGTTTACTGGAATTACAAAATGTTTCTCCTTACCGGAGAATCAAAATATATGGATGTACTGGAAAGGGTAATTTACAATAGTCTCCTTTCCGGCATATCACTATCTGGAGACAAATTTTTCTATTCAAATCCTTTGGCTTCACTAAGTAATCACCAGAGAAGC
>Ga0307417_10000726_pt1 | contig 13379 bp, 9 predicted proteins | sample SalMarWE160210MG_2_FD_202514 | JGI IMG/M metagenome (GOLD analysis project Ga0307417, IMG submission 202514) | Salt marsh sediment microbial communities from the Plum Island Ecosystem LTER, Massachusetts, United States - WE1602-10 | ecosystem: Environmental > Aquatic > Marine > Intertidal zone >...
CGTAGAAGTTCGGGATCGTGACGCGATGTTTGTCGTCCTTGAGCCCGGCGACAACCTTCGCCAGCGCGACCCCGGGGTTCGCGACCGCGCCGCCGAAGTGCCCTGAATGCAGATCGTGCGAAGGGCCCGTGACCTCGATCTGAGTGTAGAGCAACCCGCGCAGACCGTAGGTGAGCGCCGGCTGGTCGGGGGCGAGCATCGCGGTGTCGCTGACCACGATCACGTCGCAGGCGATCTTGTCACGCTGTGTTTCGATGAACGGGTAGAGCGACTCGCTGCCGTTTTCTTCTTCGCCTTCGATCAGCAGCTTCACGTTGATCGGCAGCGCGCCGCGCACCTTCATGAAGCCCTCGATGGCCTTCAGGTGCATGTAGACCTGACCCTTGTCGTCGACCGCGCCGCGCGCGTACAGGTTGCCGTCGCGCAGTTCGGGTTCGAACGGCGGCGTCTTCCAGAGGTCTAGCGGTTCCACGGGCTGCACGTCGTAGTGACCGTACACGAGCGCGGTGGGCTTGCCGGGCGCGCCGAGCCACTCGGCGTAGACGATCGGGTGCCCGTGCGTCGGAATGACCTCGACCTTCTGCATGCCGAGTTCACGCAGGTGTGTCGCAATGTGATCCGCGCAGCGCCGAACGTCGTCCTTGTAGCGCAGTTCGGTGCTGACGCTGGGGATCCGCAGGGTCGCCTTCAGATCCTCCAGAAAGCGGTCGCTGTTCTGATCGAAGTAGCGATTCAGCTCGTCCATCGATGTGGACTTTGCGGAGGTTGCACTCATGGCCGTTTTCCGTCTCAACCGGCGCCCGAACCCGGCCGATGAACAGGCAGGACGCAGGTATCGTGTGGCGAAATCGCCTCGCGACGGCCCGCTGGCCACCGGCTCGGTGCAGCCGCGCGAGTGGGTGGAAGAACCGGCACTCTAGCACAGGCCGTGATCTTTACAGGCGCGGGCGGATCTGTGACGATGCGTTCCCGAGTCGTCGTCGCGGCGGCACATCGGCCGCGGTCGCAGCGATTCGTCAACAACTTCGATCATCCGAAGCGCCTTCCCGAATCCGTCAGCCGGCCCCCGAACGAACGAGACCATGGACATAGAGATCAATCGCCTGGAATGCTGCGGAAACGCGGAATGCGCGGAAATCGCGCCCGACGTGTTCGGGATCGATTCCCGCCAGAAGTCCTGCGTCCTCGACCCCGAAGCCGCACCGCTCGACGTGATTCTCGAGGCCGCTGAGGCGTGCCCGTGTCAGGCGATCACTGTGCTCGACGACGAGGGCGAACAGATCTTCCCGTAGGGACCTGGGCTCAGCGCAGCACGACGGCGCGTTTCACCCTGTGTTCCCCGGCCCGGGTCAGCCGGACGACGTAGAGTCCCGCCGGTAGCGGAGCGCCGCTCTTGACCCGGATCGAATGGGATCCCCCGCCGAGCGCGCCCACCGATTCGCGGATCATCCGCCGCCCCGCGAGATCGAACACCTCGAGCTGGGCGGGCGCCGCGTCCGGCAGCCTGAACTCGACCACCAGGTCCCCGCGCAAGGGATTCGGAACCGCCCCGCGGAGCCCGAACCGGAGATCCGATGTCCCGGGCCGCGGAACAGCCACGACCGGATCTTCGAACGCGAGCACCCAGGGAACGCGGCTGAAGTCCGAACCGGTGAGCCCGGCCATGGCGACCAGGCGATCGCCGAGCGAATCGAACGCGGCGATCCCGCCCGAACGCATCGCGGGAATGAATCCAGCGGGCGCAAGCTGCGACCACGCTCCAGTCGCGAGGTCGAGTCCCCAGGTTTCGTTGGTGCGCAGCGATCCGCCGAAGCTGCCGCTGCCGCCGAAGACGAGCAGGCGCTGACGGCGTGTATCGAGCGCTGCGCCGCTGCCCGAACGTCCGGAAGGCGTGGCCCCGAACGTGGTCAGCTGCGTCCAGGCCGACGCGCCCGCGAGTTGCAGCGCCCACGTGTCGTTCCTGAAGCTCAGATCGCCCTGGGCGAATCCGCCGAACACCACCATGCGCCCGTGCAGCGGGTCGTAGGCGGCCATCGCATCCGAACGGGTAGGAGGAGGTCCCCCGGTCGGGATCTGCTTGGTCCATGCGGGGGCGGCCCCGAGGCTCATCGTCCACACGTCTCCGAAGTCGCTCGGGCCGCTCGCACCACCGTAGACGACCATGCGGTCACCGTTGGGATCGTAGACGGCCGAGTGATCCGAACGCGGTGACGGCTTGCTCCCCGTGGGGTTGAGCGATGTCCAGACGGGCGAGCCGTCCAGCGACAGGGCCCACACGTCATTCAGCAGGTTCCCGCCGCTACCGCTTCCACCGAAGACGATCATGCGGCGGCGCACCGGATCGAGGATCGAACTGTGATGGCGGCGCGCTGGCGGTGGCGTCCCGTCGGTCACCCATTTCGTCCACAGCAAGGGACCCTGAAGGGGTGCGACCCATGCCTCGTTGTTGGGAGCGCCTCCCCCGAACAGCACCAGCCGCTGCCCAGCGTGGTCCACGATCACCGAAGCGCCGCGACGCGCGTCGGGTCGATCGAAATGGATCGGCAGCGGACTCCAGACCGGCGCGCCCGTCAGATCGAGCGTCCATCCTTCGTCCGCGCCGTAGAAGAGGGTGCCGCCGTAAACGATCATCCGGCCGCGCGCCGCGTCGTAGATCGCGGAGTGCGAATCGCGCTGGCTGGGCGGTCCGCCCGTGGCGCCGAGCGCGGTCCACGCCGGGGCCGTCCCGACCTCCAGCTGCCAGAGATCGTTGAGATAAACGTAGTCGTGGTAGCCGCCGAACACGACGAATCGATCGTTCGACGGTTCATAGATCATCGAGGCACCGGAACGGGCTGCGGGAGGTCCGCCGCTGACGGCCAGCGCCGTCCACGCGGGGCTGCCCGAGAGCGAGAGCGTCCACAGGTCGGCGCGATACGCGGGCGGCACGTCGCTCAGGCCGCCAACCATCACGATCTGATCGCGCGCGGGGTCGTAGCCGAACGCCGCGCGGGAACGCGGCGATGGCGGGGTGCCGGTGGGAGCCATTTGCGTCCACGTGAAGGTCGACATCGAAAGCGTCCACACGTCGTCGTGCGCCGTGCCGGAAGGATCTTGCCGCCGAACAGCACGAGTCGATCCCGCACGGGATCGTACGCAGCGCCGGCGGCCGAACGGATCCCGGGCGAGCCGCCCGAGGTCGCCTGTTGGATCCACGTCGGAGTTCCCGCCAGCGAGAGCATCCACACCTCGTCGTCTACGGCATCGCCCTTTCCGCCGAACAGGATCAGGCGGTCCCGGGCCGTGTCGTACACGAGGGCGGGATCGGAACGTCGCGGCGGCGTCGTCCCCGCGACGTCGAGGCGTGCCCATTGCGACGGGTTCGCGAGATCCAGAATCCACACGTCGCTGGTCGATCCGTCGTACGCCGGGTCGCCGGCGTAATTCTCGATCACGCCGCCCACGAGGATCATGCGGTCCCTAAGGGCATCGTAGACGGCCGTGTGCGCGGTCCGATGCAGGGGCGGCTGTTCTTCCCACGCCCCGTCTGGCGTCGCGCGCGCTGGGGAATGGAGCCCGCCGATCGACACGACCAGGATGAATGCCCGAAGGGCATTGAAGGCGACGATGCGGTGCATGATGGCGAGCTCTGGAGTCGCAGGAGCGTTTCAAAAGAATCAGGGTCGCCAGTCCCTTGGCCGAGGCGAAAAAGGATAGCGGAAGTCGGAGATCTCCGTGAGGCGAAACTCCCGGACCGACGCCGCAGGCGCCCGAAGGTGGCCGGCGCGAAAACGACCGATTGGCGTGGAGGCCGGGGATCCGATGGGCGAGACGGGTCCGGACGCAGGCCCGGCGTCATCGGGATTTTCCAGGGGACCGCCGGCGGCGGAACCTAGGTCCCGACCTCCACCGCTCCGCCGGCCTTCCGGTAGGCGTCCATCCCATCGCTGGCCGCCACGAGATCCCGGAATCCGGCGCGCGCGAGCACGCTCGAGGCGATCGAGGCCCGATACCCACCCGCGCACACGAGCGTGTAGGCCCGCTCGCGATCGAGGTCGCGTGCGGCATCGCTGAGCTTCGCGAGCGGCACGTGCACGGCGTCTTTCAGGTGAAAGGTGCTCCACTCGGCGGGGCGCCGCACGTCGAGGACGGTTCGGGCGCCGCCGATCGCACGTTCGATGGGCGCCCAGCCGACTGTGCCGACCGGAAGTCCCGCCTTCTTCCAGGCTTCGAACCCGCCCTCGAGGATACCGATCACGTTTTCATAGCCCACGCGCGCGAGCCGCATGACCGCTTCTTCTTCGCGGCCGGGTTCGCACACGAGCAGCATCTCCTGGTCCGGCTGCACCAGCGTACCGACCCATGAAGCGTACTGACCGTCGAGTCCGACCTGAAGCGCGCCCAGCGGATGGCCCGGAGCGAAACGATCCGCCGTTCGCGTGTCGAGGACGACCGCGCCCGCTGCGGCTCGCGCGGCGAACTCGACGGGCGGCAGGAGCGGCGGCAGCGCGTCGCTCTCGCGCAACGCCGGGCCCGCCTGATTCATGTCGCGCGAATGCAGAAAGTAGACCGGGGTTTCGGGCACGTCGCGCGTGATGTCGGCGACGAACTGCTCACGGCTCATCGGGCGCAGCGCGGGATTCATCAGTCGCTCCTGTCCGATGGTGCTCCAGGTTTCGGAGCGGATGCTGCGCCCGCACAGCGATCCGGCGCCGTGCGCCGGATACACGCGCACCTCGTCGGGGAGCTGCATCAGCTTCTGCACGCTGTCGTACATCATCCCCGCGAGGTCCTGCACCGAAAGTCGCGACGAAAGAATGTCGACGCGCCCGACGTCGCCCACGAAGAGCGTGTCGCCAGTGAGAACCGCCCACGGTTCCGTGGCTTCGTTTTCGAAGACCAGGTACGAGAGCGACTCGGGCGTGTGGCCCGGGGTGGCGAGCGCGCGGATCCGCATGGCCCCGACGCGAATCTCGTCACTATCGTTCAGGGGGTGGTGTTCGTACTTCGCCCCTGCGTTCGCGCCGATGCCGATCCGGGCGCCGGTCTTCTTCGCGAGGTCGCGGTGCCCCGAGACGAAGTCCGCGTGCAGATGGGTCTCGAGTACCCACTTGATTGAAAGGCCATGCGCTTCGGCTTCTTCGAGATACATCTCGATGTCGCGTGACGGGTCGACCACGACCGCCTCGCCGCCGTCGCCGATCAGGTACGAAGCGTGGGCCAGGCAGCCGACGTAGAACTGCTTGAAGTGCATGTCGAAGTTCTCCCTTGTGCGCGCAGGTCGACCGGCGACGGTCTTCGAGACGTCGCAAGTCTCGAAACTGTAATCGATGAACGAATGGGCGGGTAGTCCGGGTTCAATCGAGGGGAACGCTCGTAAGGCCCATGCGGCCGGAGCGTTCGAGCCCCGGTGGACATTGCGCTCGCCGGGGCTCGATGCGTCTGTTCACCGCCCGCATGGGACGGCCAGCCCGGCACGCCTAGAACCGCTGGCTTCTCGGCGGCAGCGGGATGACGGTCGCTTCGGTCACCTGGTGTCGAGAGAGCAGCAGATTCGCCGAAGACTCCGCGCGCTCGCGGGTGCTGAAGATGCCGAGCACCACCCGGTACGACGTCGCACCGTTTGCGGTGTGCTTGACCAGCCAGCCCTGGAGGCCCGTTCCGCTCGTCAGCCGCTCGCGATCCACACCGGCTTCACCGACGTCGTAGTGCGTGCCGACATCGAGCGCATAGCGCCGCCCGGGCACCGGGTCCTCGGCATTCTCCGACGATGCCACCTGCGTGCGCGAAGACGGCGGCGTCGCGGTTTCGCGTTCCGGTGCCGGTTTCGCCGGACGTTCGGACGTCGACTGCTCCCGCTCCGCCGCCCGAGAGCCCCCGGCCGGGGCTGTCGCGTCGACCGCAGCCACCTGTTCCTTCGCCTGCGTCGAGCCCTCGGCGGACGCCTGCGACGCGTCCGCTCGAAAGACGACGCGCCGCACCGGACCGATGAGCACCATGAGAGCGGCGCCCACCAGCAGCGCGATCAGCACCGCACCCGCCCACATGGCGCGCCGCTTGCGCGCCTTGGCATGCGAGAGCCGCCCCTGCGGCGCCCGCATGCGTGGCGCGCGCCGGCGCCGGGGAGCGGGCGCGCTGTCCGCAGCCGCCCGGGCCTCGGCGGCCTGCTCCAGCATCCACGACTCGTCGTCGAACGCGCCGTAGTTCCGATCGACTCCGGTTCCGAGCAGATCGCCGAAGCGCGGCTCTTCAGGAGAGATGAACTTTCCGACCCACTCGCTCACCTTAACCGGGTCGCCCGGAGGCTTCATCTCGTCCATCGGGTGAACGGCGGGTTCGGTGGTTCCGACGCCGGCATCTTCGGCCTTGCGGCCTGATCCGGACGATGCCCCGGCCGCGGTTTCGACGGCCTTGCGCAGCGCAGACGGCGGTGCGGCCGCTTCGCCCGTGGGGTTCGAGTGAGGCGATGAGGTCGCGGCCGGAGCCCCCGCCTCGCGCGAGCGGTCCGAGGCCGCGGGCGGAGTGGCCGGACGCTGGGCGGGAGCTTGCGTGGGCTTCGACTGGCCATCAGCGGCGGAGTGGGCTGCGTCTCCCTCCCGCTCCTCCGAGCCCGCCACGAGGCTCAGCGTCTCAGCGGCCGTGCGCACGTGAACCGGGGTGACCGTTCGCTCGCCCGCGGAGGCGGCGACACGGAGCGCTTCGGTGGCGAGCGCCTGGATTGTGCGCGGCACACCGCCAGAGAACACATGGATCTCGCGCGACGCCTTCTTGGGGAACTGGCTCGCGCCCTCCTGCGGCGTCGCGCTCACGACTTCGTGCAGGTAGCGGCGCGTCTGGTGTTGCGACAGCGCGTGGGTGACGCAATGCACGGACACCCGCTGTCGCACCTGGGCGAATGCGGGTTCCGCGAGCCGCTCTTCGAGCATCGGCAGGCCCACGAGCATGATCTCGAGCGGGCCGCCCGCCTGTTCGCTCACGTTGGTCAGCAACCGCAGTTCGCCCAGCAGCTCGGGCGACACTTGGTGCGCGTCGTCGATCACGATGACCGGTACGCGCTTTTCTGCTTTCGCGTCCGCGATCGCCGTTTCGAGGCATCCGAGGAGCTGCGGTTTGCTGGCCCCGGCGGGCGGATCGGTGCCGAAGCGGCGCACGATCTCCTCGAGCAGCTCGGTTCGAGTCATGGCCGGATCGGCCACGAACGCCACGTCGGCCTTCGCCCCCCAGCGCTCGATCACGGCGCGGACGAGCGTGGTCTTGCCCGTGCCGCTCTCGCCCGTCACGAGCAGGAACGGTTCGCGCGCGCCGAGCGCGTCGGTCATACGCGTGAGCGCGTCGAGAACAGCCTCTGTCTCGAGCACGCGATCGCCGGCCTTCGAGTGGGCGGACAGCTTGTCTTTGGACACGGGGAGATGGGTCTCCGGAGAACGTCACTCGGGCCTGGCGTCCGGTGCCGTGGCCCGGAACGGGTTATCGGCAGGGGGGCGTTGGGTTTTGACCGATTTGAGAAACGGTCAGAACGCCGACCCGTGCGGCCGGCCCGTCACCCCCGGGCGGGGGGAGGCGTGACCACGAGGGGAGGCAGGCTCACGCGCGTCCTGACGATGATCCACTCCGCGACCAGCAGGTTCGGCACCCAGCAGAGCCAGGAAATCACCCTGTAGGCGTTCGGGAACTCGAGCCCGATCACCATGCTGAGCGGCAGGTAGAGGCGCAGCATCACCGCGGCCAGGGTCAGCGCGTAGCTGCGGATCATCCACCGGCGATGGGCGCCCTGATCGCGCGCGCGGATCCGCAGCCAGGCCATGCCGGTCGTGAACAGCCACGCCAGCGCGAGCAGACCGAACCCGAGGTGCGTCACGATGCCTTCCATCGAAACCCGGGCCATGCCGAGCGCACCAAGCGCGCTCGCCAAAGCGGCGATCACGTAGGTGCGACCCATGAAGCGATGGAGGCCAAGCCAGCGGCGACGCAGCCCGGCGTGAAGCTGAAAAGGTCCGATCGCCATCGCGATCAGTCCTCCGCCCAGGTGGGCATACAGAGCCAGCGGCATGTCGACCCTGCGATCCGCAACGAACGGCGCGCCGATGCCCGGCACGAGCAACACGACGGCCGCGTAGGCCGAGGTGGCTACCGCGAGGAAGGTCATCGTGCCCCAGACGGCTCTTCGGGCGAAATCGGACACGGGTCTCACTCCGGGCTGAGACCTGCAGCGGCCCCGCTCAACGCGGCCGCTCGATCGCGAGCGCTTTCATGCGCGACTTGAACGTCGACGCGCTCACGCCCAGCAGATCCGACGCGCCGCCTTCGCCACCCACGCGCCAGCCACACGACTCCAGCGCACGCAGCATGTTCCGGCGTTCGAACTCGCGCATGCGGGCTTCGGTCAGCACGGCCTCGGCCTGGGCGGGCGGCGCACGATCGGCGGCGGCCGCCGCAGCCGCGTCGCTCGACGCCGAGCCGGCATTGTCGGCCGGGTCGCCCGCGGGCAGCGCGCGACGCAGGTGCAGCCGCCCGTCCTTGCTCACGATCAGCGCGCGCTCGATGACGTTGCGCAGCTCGCGCACGTTACCGGGCCAGCGGTAGCCGCGCAGGGCGACGATGTCATCTTCGGACAGGGGAATCACCTGCCGCCCCATCTGGCGCGCGAGCTTTTCGATCAGATTCTCGGCGATCAGCACCACGTCGCTGCCGCGTTCGCGCAGCGGCGGCAGACGCAGCGGGAACACGTTCAGCCGGTAGTAGAGGTCTTCGCGGAACGTGCCCTCTTTCACGGCCTGCTCCAGGTCACGATGCGTCGCCGCCAGGACGCGCACGTTCACCTTGCGCGTCCGTGAACCGCCGACCGGCTCGAACTCGCCTTCCTGCAGCACGCGCAGCAGCTTGCCCTGCAGCTCGAGCGGCAGTTCGCCGATCTCGTCGAGCAGGATCGTGCCGCCGTCCGCGAGCTCGAACCGCCCCTGGCGGCGCTGGGTAGCGCCAGTGAACGCGCCGCGCTCATGCCCGAAGAACTCGCTCTCGATCAACGTGGCGGGAATTGCGGCGCAATTCACCTTGATGAGCGGCCCTTCGTGGCGCGCGCTGCGCTCGTGAATGGCGCGCGCGAACAGTTCCTTGCCCGTGCCGGTTTCGCCGTGCAGCAGAACGGTCGCGTCGGTGGTCGCGACCTGCGACACGTTGCGCAGCGACTCGAGCAGCGATTTGCTGCGTCCGATGACTTCGTCGAAGCCGTGATCGGCGGCGATCTCCTCGCGCAGGTAATCGGCTTGAGCACTCAACGATGCGATGCGCCGTTCCGCCACGATCCGCTCGTTGACGCTACGCAGGATCAGGGCGAAGCAGGTCTGTCCGTTGTGCTCGAAGGTGGACAGCGTCGCCTCGGCGGGAAACGCGTCGCCCCGCGCCGGCGCCACCGTGAAGCCGCCCGGGATCCACACGAAGCGCTCGCCTCCCTTGCGCCTTTCGAGCTCGCCCGTGAGGTCGCTCAGCGTCAGCGTGGCCGTGTCGCCCAGGAGATCGCCGACGTGACGGCCGAGCATCGACGCGGCTGTGCACCCGAACAGCCTCTCGCCGGCCTCGTTCATCATGGCCACATCGAGGTTGCGATCGAGCTCGACGATCGCGTCCATCGCACTGCCGATCATGCGAGAGAGCCGCTCCTGCCGCTCGCGCAGGTCCGCCTCGAGCCGCAGTCGGCGCATCTCGGCCGCCGCGCGGGTCGCGAACACTTCGAACACCGCGTAGAGACGCTTCTGCTCGGGCATCGGGCGCACGTCGATGACCGCAAGGTGGCCCATCACGGTCCTGTCGAGATCGAGGAGCGGCACCCCGAGATAGCTGACTTCACCGCGTGGGAAACCGGGGGGCGGCGGGCCCGGGTACAGATCGAAGATGCGATCGGGGATGTGCACCATGCGCTTTTCTTCGACGACCTCTTCGCATGGCGATCCCGTCACGTCGTACGCCATGTTCTCGATCCACCCGTCGCTGAACCAGAAGGCGACCGTCTGCAGGGTCGTCGTCGGTTTGTCGTACTTCGTGATCCAGGCGCCGTTCGTGTCGAGCGCAGCGGCCAGCCCCTTCACGAGCTCGCGAAAAAACGGCTCGCCGGTCTCGGAGGCGGTGCTCTCGATGAGGGCCCGCAACGCCGCGTCTTCGTCGATGTGCCGGGGTGCCATCGGGGCGGTGGACATCGTCCGTTCCTCCTAGATGAGGCGAAAACCATAGCGCGAGACAGGCTCCCGTCGCGACGGTTTTTCGTCTCAGCAAGCGACGAAGTTTCGTCATCGACGGGACTTCGTCGTGTCGGGGCGACGGATCCGAGTGGTCATCACGTTCATTAGCTAGTAGTTATGCGATCGTGCCCGACTGGCACACGGCGTGCCCTGGGAATCGGCATGACCAACGAGGCCGCACGTCGGCCCGAACGGAAGAACCCGATCCCAAGGAGATGAAGACCATGACGCAGACCCAGACGAAGCCCGCCCGCGGACCCCTGAACGGGGTCGATGTCCCCACGCTGTTCGCCACGATCGACGCCGTGAAGGGGCAGCCGGAACTCGCGACCTCCAAGTTCCGCGCGACGAACCGCTGGCAGCAGGGAACGCACAGCAAGACGCGCATCGAGGCGTTCTACGCCGCCGGAGCGGAGCACAAGCACGTTCGCGATTTCTCGTTCGACGCCGACCATCCCGAAGTGCTGGTCGGTCGCGACAACGGCCCGCTGCCCGTCGAGTACCTGCTGGTCGGCATCGCCTCGTGCCTGACGAGCGGCATCGGCAACATCGCCGCGGCGCGCGGCGTGACGCTCTACGAAGTCGAATCGACGGTCGAGGCGGACCTCAATCTGCTCGGCGTGCTGGGGCTCTCCGACACCGTGCGCAACGGCTACAGCAGGATCGACGTGCGGTTCAAGATCCGCGGCGACGCGCCGGCCGAGAAGCTGCGCGAGATCGTGGAGCAGTCGAAGAACCGCTCGGCCGTGTACGACGTACTCACGATCGGCGTTCCGGTGTCGATCGCGGTCGAGACGCAGTAGCGAGACATCGCGCCGCCGCCCCGCGGGTCCATGCGGGGCCGGCGGCGGTCTCGGCACCCCACTCACCAGCAGCACATCGACGGCAGGCCCGCGAGCAGCGGGCGAACGCAGAGAGGACGGAATCCTGTCATGAGGAGCGCGGAAGCGATCGTGATCGGCGGCGGACAGGCGGGACTCGCCATGAGCCGCGCCCTGCGTGATCGCGGAATCCAGCACGTCGTGCTCGAGCGCGGTCGCGTCGCAGAGCGCTGGCGCTCGGAGCGCTGGGAGTCGCTGCAGATGCTGACGCCGCGCTGGATGAGCCGCCTGCCCGGGTGGACGTACCGCGGCTCCGATCCCAACGGTTACATGACTCGCAACGAGTTGATCGATTACCTGGCCGACTACGCTCGCTCGTTCCAGGCGCCGGTCGAGTGCGGGGTCTCGGTCACATCGGTGGCACGCGACGGCACCGGCTACCGCGTGAAGACGACGCATGGCGACTGGTGGGCGCCCGAGGTGGTGATCGCTACCGGCCACTGCGACCTTCCGGTCGTGCCATCGTTCGGTGCGGATCTCGACGAGCGCATCGTTCAGATCGCGCCTGCCCGCTACCGCCGCGCCGAGCTCCTGCGCGAGGGCGGCGTGCTGATCGTGGGTGCGTCGTCGACGGGCGTGCAGCTCGCGGCCGAAATCCGCGCCACCGGCAGGCCGGTGACGCTCGCCGTGAGCCGTCACACGCGGCTTCCGCGCCGCTATCGCGGTCACGACATCATGGCGTGGTTCGATTCGATGGGCCTGTTGAACCAGACCGCCGACCAGGTTCCGAACATCGCGTCGTCCCGGCGCGCCCCGAGCCTTCAGCTCGTCGGCAGCCCGGACCAGCGCTCGATCGACCTGGGCACGCTTCAGGATCTGGGCGTGCGGCTCGTGGGGCGCGCGAGCGGCGCCGACGGCCCGCGCATGCGATTCGAGAGCGATCTGGCCGCGCGCGTGGCGGTCGCCGATCGGCGCATGGCCGATCAGCTCGCATCCGTGGACGCGCACATCCGCGCGCGCGGGCTGGACGACATGCTGCCCGCTACAGAGCCCATGCGGCCCGTGCGGGTTCCCGATGCGCCCGGCGAGCTGAACCTCGCCGAAGAAGGCATTCGCACGGTCATCTGGGCGACCGGTTTTCGCCGCAGCTACCCCTGGCTGCGCGTGCCGGTGCTCGATCCGCACGGTGAGATCCGCCAGCTGAACGGTGCCACACCCGCGCCCGGGCTGTACGTGATCGGGCAGTTCTTTCAGACGCGACGCAATTCGAGCTTCATCGACGGCGTCGGCGTGGACGCGCGCGCCATCGCCCGCCATATGGAACGCCACATGAGCCGCCGCTCGATCGAAGCGGCATGAGGAGAGAGGGACCATGTCCGCGACATTCAGAAGTTCGTACGACGTGGTGGTGGTCGGGGCCCGCGTGGCCGGCGCCGCCACCGCCATGCAGCTGGCCCGCGCCGGATTGAAGGTGCTGGTGATCGACCGCGCGCGCTACGGCGCGGACACCGTGTCAACGCATGCGCTGATGCGGGGCGGCGTCGTGCAGCTCCACCGCTGGGGCCTGCTGCCCGAGGTGGCCGCCACCGGGACCCCGCCGATCCACATGACGACGTTTCACTACGGCGACGAGGTGATCCCCGTCGAGATCAAGCCGCGCGACGGCGTGCACGCGCTCTACGCGCCGCGCCGCACGGTGCTCGACGCCCTGCTCGCCGATGCGGCGGCCGAAGCCGGTGCGGACCTGCGGTTCGGCGTGCGCTTCGAGGGTCTCGAACGCGACCGCACCGGGCGCGTGGCCGGCGTGGTGATCGAGGACCCACTGGGCCAGAGCGTCCATGTGGACGCCGGGCTCGTGATCGGCGCCGACGGGATTCGCTCGAGTGTCGCCAAGGAAGCGGGCGCCGAGTGCGTCGTCGAAGCGCTGCACGCCGCAGGCTGTGCCTACGGCTACTGGCCCGACCTGGCGCTCGACGGCTACCACTGGCACTACTCGCCCGGGCTCAGCGTCGGCGCGATCCCCACGACCGGCGGCGACACCAACATCTTTATCTCGATGCCGATGGAGCGCTTCCACGAAGAGGTGCGACTCGATCTCGCAGCGGGCTTCCATCGCGCGCTGGCCGAGTGCGCACCCGATCTCGCGGCGCGTGTCGAGGGCGTCCGGCCCAGCGAGCCGTTGCACGCGTTCCCCGGCCAGCGCGGCTACGTGCGGAACGCGCACGGGCCCGGCTGGTCCCTCGTCGGTGACGCGGGCTTCTTCCGTGATCCCATCACGGCGCACGGCATCACCGACGCGCTGCGCGACAGCGAGCTGCTCGCGCGGGCCTACCTGCGCGCCGGCGAG
>Ga0307417_10000727_pt1 | contig 13378 bp, 14 predicted proteins | sample SalMarWE160210MG_2_FD_202514 | JGI IMG/M metagenome (GOLD analysis project Ga0307417, IMG submission 202514) | Salt marsh sediment microbial communities from the Plum Island Ecosystem LTER, Massachusetts, United States - WE1602-10 | ecosystem: Environmental > Aquatic > Marine > Intertidal zone...
CGCATCGGGATCAACGACGGCGGCATCACGGAGCGGCTGGAGGAGGCGGCCACACTGGCCGATCACGGTCTGGCTGTCGAAGCCCTGCAACACGCAGCCGACGCCGTCTCCTCCAAATCGCCTGAGGCCGCCATTGCCCTCGAAGGAGCCGCCCAGGCCGTGCAGGACGGTCAGGGCCCCAACCTCGACGTGGCGGCGATGCTCACGTGGATGGCATCCACTGACCTCACGGGCAAGCAGTTCGGTCAGACGGTCGCCGAGCAGGCAAGGGCCCTTGGCGCCGACGCGCGGACCGACGAGGTCGAGAAGGGTGCACCAGGTCAGCAGCGGAAGTCTGGAGTCGAGCCCGACGAGAGCGAAGGCGCCAACCCGGCGAACAAGGGAAACGGTGGAAACGAGAACCCTCCGAACAACGGCACGAACGGTGGCAACGGAAACCCCGGCGGCAACGGCAACTCCGGCAATCCGGGCGGCAACGGCAACGGCCAGGGCAACTCCGGCAATCCGGGTGGCAACGGCAAAGGGGCCCCGGGAGGTACTCCCCCTGGGCGCGCCGACAAATGAATATCACTGGGAGCAGATGATGTCCTCATTCAACGCGAGGCTTCGCATGACCGGCGAGTCACGAGTAATCCTCGGAGTGCTGGTCGACGTCGCCGACGGGACCATCACAGTGACCTCAGCGCAACGTGAGATCGCCACCTGGAGCCTCGACGAGATCGAGGTTCGCCATCTCGTGGACGGATTCCACATCATTCGCGGCGATGAGGAGGTCGTGTTGGGAGTCACCGAGCCGATCGGGTTCGCCTCCGCCGTCGGAGCAGAGAGAGCTGCCCGAGCGACGTCACCGGAAGTCCCCATGATCGAGGGCGGGCCCGGTGGTCGCCCGGACATGCCTGCAATGGGAGGCTCTTGGCTGGGCATCCGAAATCGACTGGCCCAAGTCTCGTAGACCAGAGTCGGGGTCGGCGGCCGTGGAAATCTGCTCGAGTTGACCTTCAGCCGGTATCCCCCAACCGACTTCCAGCGATTACATTGACAGACCGTGGGTTGGGCCGGCGGCATGAAGATGGAGCGAGAGTGTCCTCATTCAACGCACGACTCCGGTTGCCCGGTCAGTCACGAATCCCCCTCGGCGTAGAGGTAGACGTCACCGACGAACGCATCACACTCACCTCTGGTGACCGTGAAGTCGCCAAGTGGAGCCTCGAGAAGATCGACGTCAGCCATCTGTCGGACGGCTTTCACATCAAGGTGGACGGTGAAGAGGTCGTTCTGAGCGTGGTCGAACCGGCCCGATTCGCCTCCGAATTGGGCGTCGTCACCCCAGCCCCGACTCCACGGGTGAGATCCGTCCCCGCGCCGAAGCGAACCGACAGGAACGATGACCTGCGTCTGCGCATTGGTGATATCGCCGGGGCCCTCACCACGGACAGCGTCGCACCTGAGACGGCGTTCGCGGAGTGGCTGGGCCTGCTCAAAGAGCTCAACTCGCGTCACGCCCGCGGTGCGATGCCCACCCCTCTCTTCCACGAGCTGAACACCTACCTGCTCGATCTCATACCGGGACGCGATCCGGCTCGGGCCTGAACTCCCCGGCCGGCTAGAGCTGCACGGTTCAGGGGGCGAAGGCGATGCCCTTGGCCCCTCCGTTGATTCCGGTCTCGAACTCGTCGGTGGTCGGGTCGATGCCGAAGATCTGAGAGTCGAACGGGTTGCCGGCCCAAACCAGCCCTTTGGCCACGTCGATCTCGTATAGGTCCTGTCCGCCAGTCCCAATGGCCACCCTCGCCTGCACCTCCTTGCCGGACCCAGCGACCCTGACCAGCTCGCCGGCCACGGTGTCAGTCAGCCAGACAGAGTCGTAGGCAACAGCCAGATCCGGAAAACCGTCGACGTCGCCGACCTTCAGGTCTGATACGACCTCGTTCGACCCGGGATCGACCTGTACCAGATGGAGACCGGTGTCGCCGCTGCCGTCGGCGCCGAGAATCCCGCTGCCAACGAGCCACACGGATCCCAATCCGGCTTCCACCCGCGCCGGGATTATCCCGGTTTCGATGACAGTGGACACCGTCGCCGAGCCCGGATCGATCCTGACGATCGTCGACACGGTTTCCACCGACCCCCCAACAGCCCAAACAGCCCCCTCACCCGCCGTGATGTCCTCGAAGAACGCTCCCTCGTCGGGCGTCAGTGTGTTCATGATCTCGCCGCTCGACGGATCGACCTGCTTGATCTCGGTGGCGATCCCGACCGATCCGTTGAGCACCCAGATGGCCCCTTCGCCCACGGCGATCTCTTCCACATAGTCACCGGTCTCGATGTCGAGCTGGATGTCGCCGGATTCCGGGTCCAGGCGAAGCAGCTCGCCCCCGACACACGACACCCATACCGACCCATCCAAATACCAGGTCTCATAACAGTCGGTAAGCCCACCCACCAGCTGCTCGCTGCCACCGCCGGGCTCGATGCGACTCACGTCGAAGCCCTCACCCACATAGATGGCCACAGCGTCCGGGTCGAAGTTCCCCGTTGCCGGCGTCGTGCCCGGCCCGGCCCCGTCGCCTTGGTTGCCTTCATCCTCATCGCCGCCTCCACAAGCGGCTAGCAGCAATGCCAGGACCAGTGAGAGTGTCGTCAGCCGCCTCATCCGTGCTCCTTTCAGACCTCGGGAAGTTAGCCGTCACCAGGGCGCCGGGGGGTCCTGACTCCGGAGTCGAAGCGTGTAGCTACGGATTCGGTGCTGATCGGCCGATGACATAGGGAACAGCCCAGGAGACGGGCATGACACCCGACAACGACCAATTGACTGTCCTACGTCGCCTGCAGAGCGAAGGCCGGATCACCGACGACGAATACCAGGACCTGGCAAGGGGGTTCGCACCGACCGATCCGGAACTCGAGTCAACGTCCGAATTGGCGGATACGGGTGAGATGGATTCCACGTCGGATTCGGTAGGTGATGGAGATTCGAGCCCCGGACGCGGGCTCGACCTCAAGGTGGCGGAGGTCGAGGACGATGAGGAACGGCCTCCTCGGACCACCGACCTGACACCGGCGTTTCGGGAGAGCCTGACGGTCGGCTACCTCCGCCTCGTGTTCCTCGCATCGATCGTCCTCCTGGCGGGAAGCCTGTTCGGCTTCATCCCCTGGTGGGTGAGCATTCTCACGATCCTCGTCCTGGTCACCACGCTGGTCGATGGCTGGGAGAAGGTCACACAGGTCGGAGCAGCAGTCACCGCAGTGGTCGCGATCGCCGGCTTGTTGTTCCCATCCGCGGCTCCCGAGCAGCCTGAGCAGGCGGCCACCGTCACCCTCCCGCCTCAGGATCCCCATCCGGCGATAGCGGGATCACTCGGCATCTACATGGATCAGGTGACCGACCTGTGGAACACCGTCGACGGGCCGCCCAGGATCAACAAGGGCCTGACCCGTCACAACGAGGTCGGCGAATACGACACCTTCATCTATCGCTTCGGGGACTGGGGCCGTCTGGCCGGCGCCTACGACCCGGGCAACGAGGCCGTCTATGCACTGCTCATAACCGGGACGTTCAGTGCCCCCGACACCCCCCAGCTGTATCTCCATCTCTGCTACATGATTGCCCCCTACTCCCAGGATTGCATCGACTCGTATCACGAGAAGGGGCTCGACGGTGGCGCCCTCAGCGATTTCGCCGACACGCCGCACGAAGCGGAGTGGACCGTCGACGACAGCACCTGGCGACTCGAGATCGACCAGAACGTGATGACGGTACGGGTCTACGGGCCTGACGCGGCCTGACGGCATTCCAACGCCCAATACCATGGGAGGCGATGGCCTCCGAGGGTTACGACCCAGACTCTCACTTGCCGTTCGCAGTGACTGCGGACGTCGTCCTGTTCACCGACGACCTCGCTCAGGTGGTGCTGGTGGAGCGTGGCAATGAGCCCTTCAAGGGCGCGCTGGCGATTCCCGGCGGCTTCGTCGAAATCGACGAGGACCTGGCAGACGCCGCCGCGCGTGAGCTAACCGAAGAGACAGCTCTCGACGTGCCACCGGAACAACTCCGTCAATTGGGGGCGTATGGGGCCCCCGGGAGGGACCCGCGAATGCGGGTGGTCTCGGTCGTCTTCTGGGCCGTCGTCACCGGCAATATCGAGCCACGGGGAGGCTCAGATGCCGCAGCCGCCCTCTTGCTTCCCGTGGACGCCGTCCTGGCCGAGCCGGGCCGGCTGGCGTTCGACCATCATCGAATACTCGTCGACACCCTGGCCGCCGCCCGCTTTGCCGGCGGGCCATGAGGGCGCCGGCTCAGCCCCCGAGACGCCGCCGTTTGAGGAGTAGATGCTCCGACCCGAGAGCGAGCACCAGCATCACCACCAGAGCGATCACCGCAGAGGGCTGATCGGACGTCGACCGGCCGACCAGGACAACGAGCGAGCCGATACAGCCCAACACTCCCGCGGCGCAGACCACACGACCCATCGTCGACCGCACGCTCTTCAGCCCCGCCAGGTTCACCACTGCGAACACGATCAGGAATATCGCCGACGAGAGGCTCGAGATGGCGTCTAGCGGCAGCGCGATGGCTATCGCCAGTCCCAGAAGGGCGGTTACGTGCAGTCCGATCGGCTCGTTCCACGTCGACTTTTCGAGGAGGTCGGGCAACTCCCCCTCCGATGCCAGCGTGTAGCTGAGTCGGGCGCTGCCGAACAGCGTCGCGTTGATCGCCGAGAACGTCGCCAACACGGCCGACAGGCCCACCAAGACGAAGCCAAACCTGCCCAGGGATGCCGATGCCGCCTGGGCAAGGGCGAAATCTGCGGCGTTGCGGATCTCCTCAGGCGACATCGATCCCACGACGACCGCCGAGATGGCCAGGTAGAGGATCACCACGATCCCCACGGAGAACCCAAAGGCTCGAGGCAGGTTGCGTGCCGGGCTCACGATGTCGGCCGACGAGTTGGCGATCAGCTCGAACCCCTCGTACGCGACGAAGATGAGCATTCCCGCCCCGAGGATGCCCAGCGGTGATGGCCATGTTGAAACGGCGAGACGCTGCGTAGACACGGTGGGCACGCCGGCGGCAACCACCACGAGCAGGATCGTCATCTTCACGGCTACCACGACACCCTCTGAGCGGGCGATGAGCCCGGCGTTGGTCAGATTGATGATCCAAGGCAGGGCCACGCCGACCAGGATCAGAGCACGCAACAGCCAGGTCCCACTGTCGGATCCGCCAGTAAGGAGTGACGCCGCATAATTACCGAATGCGGTCGCGTACAGAGCGGTCGTGGCTATGTAGCCGGCCCACAGCACGACGTTGAGGCTCCCGGTGACGTCGCTGACCCCGAAGACCGAATCGACGAAGGCCACCGTGCCGCCGGCGCTCTGATGAGTGACCGAGAGCTTCGTGTACGAGTAGGCGGTCAGCCCGGCGATTCCACCGGCGAGCAGGAAGGCCAGAGGTGTAGCCCCGCCCGCCGACTCGGCGGCCACGCCGAGGACGGCGAATATCCCACCGCCCACCATCCCCCCTATGCCGATGGAGATGGCTCCGATCAGACCGATCGAGCGTCCGTGGCTGTCTCGAGTACCGCTGCCAGGCATCGGGAAACCCTAGGGAGCCTCCACCGACGCACCAGTCATCGACGGGACCTCCCGCTCACCACATGCTACGACCTCTCCCCTATAGGACGCGTAGGCTTGAATCGACGAGGAGCAGCGGATCACTCGTAGTCCTCGGGGCAGTCCTGCTGGTGGCTGCCGGGTGTAGTGGGACAATGACACACGGAGCCCGGTTGGCCCCAAGGAGGAGGAATGAGACTGACAAAGATCATCGGCTTGCTGGCCGTCCTGGCCTTGATCGTGGCGGCATGTGGGTCCGGAGGGGAGACGACGACCACGGGGTCCGGGGAGCCGGCCACGACCGAGCCCACCGGGACGGCCGTGGCACCGGCCGAGACCACCACGAGCATGGGTGGTGACGACACGTCCGGCAACGGTGACCGCGAGCTGGACATATGCTCATTGATCACGCCCGAGGAAGCCGGCCAATGGATCGGTGCCCCAGTCACCGCCGACCCGACCGAAGACATCGAAGGCATCCCCGAACTGGTCACCTGCGATTACGTGGGAGGCCACGCCCACGTCTACGTCCAGGTGTATGACAGCGCGATCTACTTCGCCGAGCCGGGGAGTGCCTCTCGAGTTGGTGAAGACGTGGATGGGCTGGGTGAGGACGCCTTCATGGAGAGCGACAGTGTCGAGTTTCTCCAGAATGACTGGACAGTGTCCGTGTCGCAGATCAGCGGGCAGGTCGAGACCGACAGTCTGCTGGAGATGGCACATCTCATCTCGTCGCGTCTCCCCTGATTCGGGCCACCGAATCGTCGCCCGACCGCCAGTCATCCGATCGGATTCATCAATCCCGTGTCGAATCTGTGCAGGTAGCGATCGCCGAGATAGTTGAGGAACCGCCGCGCTTGGGTGAAGTTGGCAGCGAAGTCCTGCAACGGCCTTCCACCATCCACAGCCGGCACGGACATGTCGATCGCCCGCTCGTACCAGTGTCGACCCGCTCTCTCCAGAAACCGGAGGTATTCGGCCCCTCCACTCCAATCGGCTCCGATGCCCGTTGCCCTGGCCAATCGCGCCCGGCCAATCACTCCCATCGGGTGACGGGCAGTGTGATCTGGGAAGACCCCGGTCAAGAACAGGGAGACGTCACCAAGCCGGCGATATCCGGCTGCCTGTCGGTCGCCTGGGAGGCTCTCCACTACTTCGGCGAGACTCGCCGGGTCGAGTTCGCTGAACCGTCGTCTCCGGTATCCCCGGGTGGTCTGGACCCACATCGAGCCGCTGGCGACTCTGGTGAAAGAGGCGAGCAACTCGATCACCATGAAACGCCTGGTGATGTCTTCGATGAACTCCAGGAGACTACCGACGTCGAAAACCGGTAACCGCTCGCCGGCGCCGACCCATTCGGGAACGTGACTGGCCGACCTCAGATCTCGAATCGTCTTGTGGACGAGAACGGCGAAGGCCAGGGCGGGGGTAAGCACCCTGATCTGGTCAGACGCGCTGCTCTCGAAGAGCAGATCGAACACGCGCGAATCGGCCAGATATGTCTCTATGACGTCCGGGCTCGCCCTCAGGTCGGCGCGTAGCTGATCGGGCGAGCCGGGGTCGGCGTCGAGCATGGAGAGCACATTGAGATCGTGCTCACCGAGCGCTTCCACGAAGAGCAGCCGACTGTCCAACATCGCGATACCGGTTCATCGTAAGTCGACACCTCGAGATCGGATCGACACTCGAACGCGAGACGAGGAGCTTCGCTCCGGCATGCGGATGCCTGCGCGATGCTCCTCACCCTCGTGGCGGCGGCTAGCCGCCAACCGTGAACGTGGCCTTCATCCCCATCCGGAAGTGGCCTTCGAGGTTGCAGATCAGCACGTAGTTGCCCGCCTCGAGAGTCACGGTCAGGGTCTTGGTCTCACCTGGTTGGATCCCCTCGATCTCATCGATCGGGGTCATGCCCTCCCCATCCTCGATCACCTCGTCGGCGGAGTCGTCGAATGGGAGGTTGTCCAATGAGAGGTCGGTCTTGATGACCACGAACTCATGCTCCACGTTGCCCGAGTTGGTGACCTCGAAGGTCACATCACCGGCAGGAGCGCTGGTAGGCGATGGCGTCAGCAACATCGAAGTGGCGCTGACGTCGGCCAGCGTGACTTTGACCGTTCCCTCGCCGGGGGCAGCGGTGGTCCCTGCGCCGGCGGCGGTGGTGCCTTCGGCCGTGGTAGTCGTCGTCGCGGTATTGCTTGAACAGGCGGCCATGAGTAGTGCCATGACCACCAGGACTGTCGAGAATCGACGATGCATTTCTTCTCCTTGATCCGAACATTCCAGGTCTACGGCTTGTGATCCGCCACTCACAGGGACTTTGGTCCCTGGTATCGACGGACGCTTTCGTGTATGGAGAATCCCCGGATGCGCCGGATCGAGTTCGGTCAGGGCCAGGCGGGTCTCAGGGGAGGCACGATCCATCGCCGGTACCACACACGAGGGATGGCGTCTTGGGTCAGCCGATCTTTCTGGCGCCCTTTCCGAGAGCGTTCATCTTGGCCACTGCGACATCACGTGAGAGTGGGACCATCCCGCAGTTGGTGGAGGGAAAGACCCGGTCGAGGGGAATGTGCTCGGCGACAGCCTCTATCACCGCCGCAACCTGGTCGGGTGTTTCGACCGTCTCGGTGGCGACGTCGATGACACCGGCTTGGACGCTCTTGTCCCCCAAGAGGTCGAGAACTTCCAGAGGCACGTTGGAACCAGCTATCTCCATCGAGACCTGGTCGATGCCGGACTGTGCCAACACGGGGAACGTGACCTCGTACTGACGCCACTCGGGACCGAGACCGTGCTTCCAGTCGATGTTGGCCTTGACCCCGTAGCCGTAGCAGATGTGCACGGCGGTGGTCGCCTCCACGCCGCTGATCGCCTGCTCGAGTGCCTCTATCCCCCACGCCCCCACCTCGTCGAGAAAGACGTTGAACGCCGGCTCGTCGAACTGGATGACGTCGACTCCGGCCGCCACCAGCTCCTTCGCCTCCTCGTTCAGAATTCCGGCGAAGACCATCGCCAGCGTCTCCCGATCGCCGTAGTGATCGTCCTGGAGCGTGTCCACCATCGTCATCGGCCCCGGCAACTGCGCTTTGATCTTGTGCCTGGTGAGCGAGCGGAGGTAGCGGATGTCCTCGACGAAGACGCCGACTTTTCTCGACACCTCGCCGACAACACGCGGAACCGAGGCGTCATAACGCCGTCGAATCTGAACGGTGGCCCGGTTCACCGCGTCCACGCCATCGAGGCCCTCGATGAACGAGGTCACGAAATGCTGTCTGGTCTGCTCCCCATCGGAGATGATGTCCAACCCGGCGGACTCCTGGTCGGCGACAGCCAGCCGGACGGCATCACGCTTCGCCTCGCCCAGGCCCTCGCCGTCCTGCAGCCATCCTGCCCAGAGCTTGTCTGAGGTGGCGAGCCAGCCCGGTTTGGGCAGGCTTCCGGCGATGGTCGCGTGCAGACTCATCCGGGGCGAGGCTAGCCGCCGAGACTGAACCTCCACCGGCCCAGCGAGCGCGTGCTGTCGTACCCCTAGGCTCGTTGTTGTGACCGCCAATGTGATGATCGGGACCTGCTCGTGGACCGACCCCACCCTCACTACCACGGACGCGTTCTACCCGGACGTCGACATGACGGCCGAGGAGCGACTCGGTTTCTACGCCGAGCGATTCCCCATCGTCGAGGTGGACTCGACCTATTACGCACCACCCTCGGAGAAGGTCGCCGGCCTGTGGGCGGAGCGAACACCTCCAGGATTCACATTCGACGTCAAGGCGTTTCGCCTGCTCACCCAGCACCCCACTCCTCCCAAGGCGTTGTGGAAGAGCTTCCGGGAGAGCCTGTCCGACGACTTGACCGGGAAGCGCAACATCTACATGCGAGACCTGCCGAGGGACGTTCAGGAGAAAGCTGCACGCGCCTTTCGGGACGCCCTCATGCCACTGCACTCGGCGGGGAAACTGGGAGTCGTTCTCTTCCAATTCCCGCCCTACGTCTACCCCACCAGGGGCTCGTTCGGATATATGAAATGGGTGGCAGAGCAACTGGAGGACTTCCAGCTGGCCGTCGAATTCCGCAACGGCCGTTGGCTGGACGAAGATCACATGAACGACACGCTCGACTTCCTGGAGCGCCACTCCATCGCCTACGTCTGCGTCGACGAGCCCCAGGGCTTCAAGAGCTCGGTGCCGCCCGTCATTGCGGTCACGGCGCCGGTGGCCGAGGTCCGTTTTCATGGCCGCAATCACGAAAACTGGGAGAAGAAGGGGATCAGCGCAGCAGAGCGGTTCCGCTACGACTACTCCAAGGAGGAACTGACCGAATGGGCCCCCCGGATCGCGACGCTCGCCGAAGAGGCCGATTCGGTCCACGCCCTGATGAACAACTGCTACTCGGACTACGGCATCAGATCGGCGAGGGCACTCGGTGAGTTGCTCGACATCCTCTGATCAACCGCATTTCCGGGGAGACGCCCTCTTCGATCCAACGGGGACTTATCGCTACCGCCTGTCCAGAAGTTGGGACCAGAATCTGCCATCGGTCTGCTGGGTCATGCTGAACCCCTCCACCGCCGACGCCACCAGTAACGACCCAACCATTTCCAGAGTCGTCGGATTCTCACGGGCCTGGGGGCATGGCTCGGTCTCGGTCGTCAATCTGTTCGCACTGCGGACTCCGCACCCCCGTGACCTCAGGACGGCCCGGCGCCCGGTGGGCCCGCGAAACGACGACATCCTCCTAAGAACGGCGGTTGAGTCCGACTGCGTGATCGCCGCCTGGGGAAATGGCGGGCATCTCCACAACCCGTCGACCGGTATCCCACGGTCCCGGGAGGTCCAAGGTCTGCTCCACGATGTCGGGGTCACCACGATGTGCCTGGGACGCACCGGTCGTGGTGAGCCCCGGCACCCGCTCTACATGGCCAGGGCGAGCGCGCTCGTGCCGACGTAGCATCGCGCTGTGACATCCCGAGACCATCTCCTCATCGACGGTGACCTCGTGCCGGGAGCCGGCCCCGAATTCAGAGTCATCGACCCGGCTACGGGCGAAACCCACTCGACGATCCGGGCGTCCACACAAGAGCAGGTGTCAGAGGCAGCGGAGGCGGCGCAGCGAGCTGGGGAATCGTGGGGCGCTCTCAGCCAGCCGGAGCGAAGCGGGGCGCTTCATGCCGTTGCCGATGGCATTCGGGCTCGGGAGGGGCTTCTCGCGGAGGCACTGACCCACGAGACCGGCCGCCCTCTCAGCCGGAACCATCTCTACGTCGACATGGCGGTCGACGTGTTCCACATGTACGCCGAGCTGTCCCGTGCATTGGGCGGGCGGGTGGCTCCGTCCAACGATCCCGGGCAGCTCTCCTTGGTCCTCCGGGCGCCTCATGGAGCGATCGGATGCCTGATCCCGTGGAACTACCCGCTGCTCCTCCTGGTGTTCAAGGTCGCCCCCGCCCTGGCCACCGGCAACACGGTGGTCATCAAACCGGCCTCGGAGACGCCGCTGTCCCTGGCTGTCCTCTCCGAGGTCTTCGCCGAGACCCTGCCGCGAGGGGTCGTCAATACCGTGCTCGGCAGCGGTCGGACGGTCGGAGAGGGCCTCGTCACCGACCCCCGCATAGACATGATCGCCTTCACCGGGTCGACGGAGGTAGGGCGTCGGCTGGGTGTTCTCTGTGCCGAGCTGACGAAACCGGCTCATCTCGAATTGGGCGGGAAGGACCCGGCCATCGTGTTCGAGGACGCCGACCCGCACGTGGCAGCCGAAGGAGTGGCCTGGGCCTCCTTTCTCAATGCGGGCCAGGTGTGCACGTCTACCGAGAGGGTCTACGTGGCCGCGCCGATCTACGACCGCTTCGTCGAGGAGGTGGTCGCCGTAACCGAGTCGATAAGGGTGGGCGACCCCTTCGACCAGACGACCCAGCTGGGGCCGATGCGGAGTGAAGGGAGGCGACGCAAGGTCCTCGGGGAGATCGAAGCGGCGGTTTCGGCGGGTGCAAGGGTGGTCGCAGGCGGCGCTCCACTGGACAGACCGGGATTTTTCATGACGCCGACGGTGGTCGTCGATGTGAACCACGAGATGGGGCTCATGAGCGAAGAGACCTTTGGGCCGGTGTTGCCGATCATGGCGTTCTCGTCCGAGGACGAGGCGTTCGGCCTCGCCGCCGACACACCGTATGGGTTGGGGGCGAGTCTTTACACCAACACGCCACGCCTGGTGGAGCGGGCCTACCGGGAGCTGAACGTCGGGACGGTCTGGGTCAACGACCCGGTGGTGGACAACCTCGCCGCGCCGTTCGGTGGCAATCGCGCCAGTGGCAACGCTCGTGAGCTCGGTGTCGAGGCCTTGGAGAGCTTCACCACCGCCCGCCACGTCCACTGGAATCTAGAACTGGAGCCAAAACCCTGGTGGTACAGGGGCGAGTGAGGCCAGGCCCCGCTCCGACGTGAACGGCTACGTTGTGCCCGGTTCATGACCGACACGAGAACCGGGCCCCGACCGCGAGAGCAACCGAGACGCTGGCCTGCCTGGGTGGAGCGGATGACCGACTTCGCCGTCCTGCCTGGCGACCGAACCGATCTGGTCAAGACGAAGCGTCTCTTCACCGTGGCCATGTGGGCCTCTTTGGCGACCTCAGCGATCTCCGTGTATCAGCTCTTCTTGTTCGAAGCCCCTTGGGCGGCCGTCTCCGTCTGTATCCCCATTGTGACCGGGATAATCGCCCTGGTGTCGATGTGGCTGCGGCCCACGACGTACCCGGCGGTGATGCATGTCGTGGCCTTCGGGACCATTGCCACCACGGTGTCGATGATCATCATCCTCGGCGGTGTGTTGGAGGCAGCAGGCAACACATCTTGGGGGACGCTCGTCGTGATTGGCGCAGTAGCGATCTTCGCCGACCGCCGCGCCCATCTCTGGCTGGCGATCTTCGCCATCAGCACGATTGGCGCCGTCCTCTTCGCCCAGCAGGTCGACCCGCTCTATGTGCTGCCCAATAGCTCCTATTTCGCCGTCTTCAACGTTCTGATCATCACGGTCTTCATCTACGCGATGCTCTACTACTTCGTAAGACAGTCAGCCCGCTTGTACCGCGAGACGGAGGCGCTTCTGCTCAACATCCTCCCCGACCAGATCGCAGAGCGGCTCAAGCGATCCGACGAGATGATCGCCGACGGCTACGACTCTGCGTCGATCCTCTTCGCCGATGTCGCCGGGTTCACCCCGATGGCAGCCCGGTTGACTCCTGAGGGAGTCATCAACCTGCTCAACGAAGTGTTCACTGAATTCGACGACATGGTCGCCGAGCGCGAGCTCGAGAAGATCAAGACGATCGGGGACGCCTACATGGTCGCGGCCGGAGTCCCGGTCGAGCGTGAGGATCATGCTCGGGCTATCTGCGATCTCGCGATCGCAATGCGTGATCACGTCCTGTCACACCGTTTCGCAGACCACATTCTGAACATGCGAATCGGCATCGCCTCCGGCCCTGTCATGGCGGGGATCATCGGCCGGCAGAAGTTCAGCTACGACCTGTGGGGTGACACGGTCAACCTGGCCAGTCGCATGGAGAGCACCGGCACCGTCGGGCAGATACAGATGACGCCCGAAACTCGGGAGCTGGTGGCACCCTTCTTCGACTGCGAGAAGCGGGGCATCGTCGACGTCAAGGGCAAGGGCCCTATGGAGACGTGGTATCTGATCGGGCGTCGGGGAGCCTGAGCGGCAGACGTCAGTGCCTGGTGATGTCGTAGTGGAGCATCATGAACTCGATGCC
>Ga0307417_10000728_pt1 | contig 13377 bp, 12 predicted proteins | sample SalMarWE160210MG_2_FD_202514 | JGI IMG/M metagenome (GOLD analysis project Ga0307417, IMG submission 202514) | Salt marsh sediment microbial communities from the Plum Island Ecosystem LTER, Massachusetts, United States - WE1602-10 | ecosystem: Environmental > Aquatic > Marine > Intertidal zone...
TTGATGGCGGCCATTTGCGCGGCAACCGCCGTCGACGAGGAGAACCGGCTGGAATAGTTACCGGTGGCAATCGACCAGGGATCGCGCTGGGTGTCGCGCTCCATGTTGCAGCGAATGTCGTGCGGATCGAGGCCGAGCTGCTCGGCGACGATTTGGCTCAAAATGGTCGCGTGGCCTTGGCCCTGCGGCAGGCTGTCAGCGGTCACGCTGACGGCACCGAGGCAATCGACATTCACAGTGGCATAAGCGACGTTGCCGCCTTTCGGTCCGGCCTTGCGACGTTCCTCTACCGGAACGATCGTGCTGAGATAACCCATATTGGATTGAGCCGGCTCCACCACAGCCGCAAAGCCGATGCCATAGAGACGGCCGGCGGCGCGCGCCTCGTCGCGCTTGCGCCGCAGCTCGGCCAAGCCGCCGTCCCGTTCAGCCAGTGCGACAGCGGTCTGATAGTCGCCAGAATCGATCAGCGCGCCGGCCGGCGCTCGATACGGAAATGAGCCTGCAGGAATGAGGTTTTTGCGGATGACATCGAAAGGATCGAGCCCGAGCTCGACCGCAACCCGCTGCATCAGCCGTTCGAGCGAATAATAGATTTGCGGCCCGCCGAAGCCGCGCACCATGCCGGACGGCGTCTTGTTAGTCATCACCAGCTTATTGGTAATGCTCATGTCCTTGAGCGCATAGGCGCCGGTCATGATGCCATGCTGGCGATAGAGCGGCCCCGGCATAGGCGGACGCAGATACGCGCCATAGTCGTCGATCTGCTCAAAGCGCAGCGCGGTGACGGTGCCGTCGTTTTTCACCGCTGCCTCCGCATGGATGATACGGTTCGGCGCGGCGATGGCCGCAGTGAGATGCTCGAAACGATCCTCCACCCATTTGACCGGACGGTGGGTGCGCCGGGAAGCGACGCACATCAATACCACGTAGGGGAAGATTGCCTGCTTGACCCCAAATCCGCCGCCCGAATAGGCCGGAGTGCGGATGCGCAGCTGCGCACCCTGGCAGCGCAGCGCCTTTGACATCACTGGATGGACGGTGAACGGCCCCTGAAAATTGCAGAGAACGTCGTAGACTCCCTCGCCCGGCTGATAGTCGGCGACAACGACGTAGCCCTCAAGCGGGGTTTGTGAGTTGCGCGGATAATCGATCGTGAGCGAGACAATGCGGTCCGCTTCAGCAAATCGCCGGTCCGGATCGCCATAGACGAAATGGCGGTCCGACGGCACATTCGAGCCGACCGCGGGGTGCACGAGCGGCGCGTCTTTCTCCAGCGCGCGCAGAGGGTCGATGACAGCGGGCAGCTTTCGGTATTCGACCTTGATGTCATCTACGGCGTCCTCGGCGAGGTAGCGATTTTCGGCGACAACGACCGCTACTGCTTCGCCAACGAACCGCACTCGGTCGGTTGCCAGCGACCACTGGTCCATCGGCTGGCGCAGCACAATGATGAAGGGATCGGTGTCCGCTTTGATATCGCTACCGGTCAGCACCGCAACCACGCCGGGCCGTGCGGCAGCTTTCGATGTGTCGATGGACAAAATTTCGGCATGGGCATGGGGCGAACGCAGGATGGCAGCGTGCAAGGTCCCTGCTCGGACCGGCAGGTCATCTGTGAAATAGCCGCTGCCGGTCAGCAGCGTCGCGTCCTCGATCCGCTCGACCGGGCGGCCGAGCCAACGCTGTTCCGGTGCCGGTTTCGAAGATGCCGAAGGGCTCGTGACCATAGGGATTGCAACATGTAATACTATTGTGATATTTCATATATCTTCCACGTACCCGTGGAAGTCAACCACGAAATTGATCAATTCCGAGCAGCAGATCGGTGGTCAATGGCGCGTGGCAACGAGGACGGGAACATGGCCGAAACCATCGAAAGCAACCACACGGTCGTGGTCGACGAAAGTATCACCCCCAACACGCTCCGTTTTTCCGCGGTCTTCAACGTCGCGGTTCCGTTTATCGATCGGCATGTCAACGAGGGGCGTGGTGACCGTGTGGCGTTGCGCTACAACGCCGAGGAGATCACCTATGCGCAGCTCGCCGAGAGTGTAAACCGCGCCGGCAACGCATTGCTGAAACTCGGGCTAGTTCCCGGCGATCGCCTGGTCATGGCGGCGCTCGACGAGCCGATGTTCTTCTATATCTTTTGGGGCGCCATCAAAGCCGGGATCATTCCGATCGGCGCCAGCACGTTTCTAAAGGCCGCCGACTACCGGTATTTGATCGCCGACGCGCAATGCGCCGGACTCGTCTACTCTTCCGCCCTGGCCGCAGAAATGGCGGACATCGCGCGTTCATCGCCGCAGCTGCGCGTCGTGCTCCCGATCGACGGGCGTGGGTCCCTGGCCGAACTCATCGACGCGGCATCGCCAAAACTCGACCCGGCGCCGACCACGGCGATGACGGATTGCTTCTGGCTCTATTCCTCGGGCTCTACTGGCCATCCGAAGGGCGTCGTTCATATCCATCGGGACATGGTTGTGACCAGCGAACGATACGGACGCAAGATCGCGGGAATTGGACCCGACGACATCGTTTTCTGCGCGAGCAAGCTGTTCTTCTCGTTCGGCTTCGGCGGCGCCATGACCTTCCCGTTTTGGGTGGGCGCATCGACCGTCGTGCAGCCAGAACGGACCACCGCCGAGCTTGCGCTCGATTATCTCGAGCGCTCTGGCGCGACGGTATTTTTTGGCGTCCCAACTCTCTACGGACAGATGGTTCATGCCTGTGAAAAACGGCCGCGTCGCCTCTCCGCGCTGCGACGTTGTCTCTCAGCAGGCGAAGCCTTGCCCGCCACGATCTTCAACCGCTGGAAGGAATTGACCGGCGTATCGATCCTGGATGGCATCGGCTCGACCGAAGTCCTGCACATTTTCATTTCGAACCGGATCGACGACATCCGGCCCGGCAGCTCCGGCCGGCCGATTCCCGGCTACGAGGTCAAGATCGTCGGCGAGGACGGCAAAGTGATGCCGAATGGCGAAATCGGAACGCTTTGGGTCAAAGGCGAATCGAACGCGCGCTGCTATTGGAACAATCCGGAAAAATCGCAAAAGACGATGGTCGGCGAATGGCTGAATACCGGAGACATGTATTACGTCGATCCCGACGGCTATTACGTCAACGCTGGCCGCGGCGACGATATGCTGAAAGTCGGCGGCATGTGGTGCTCGCCGATCGAGATCGAAGCCAAGCTGCTCGAACATCCGAAGGTGCGCGAAGCCGCGGTGATTGGCCGATCCGACGAAAACAACCTGATCAAGCCGGCCGCCTATCTCGTACTCAAGAATTCCGAGGACGAAAACGATATGTCAGTCGCCGAGTTGCAGCGGTATTGCAAAGAACACCTGACCGGATTCAAGTATCCGCGTTGGATCCATTTTGTGCGCGAGTTGCCAAAAACGGTCACGGGAAAGATTCAGCGCTTCAAGCTCCGTCAGAGTTCGTCCTAGAACTGCGACCCTCGCACGCCGCGCTTCAATTTCAATAACGACTGACCGGCCGCCAACCCGATCCCCGTGCTCGTTTACGCGCAATGAAAGGAAAACTGCGATGACTTTTGAGGCCCCGATTTCGCGTTGGCAGGAACGCGTTCTGCCGGAATGGCTCGATTACAACGGCCACATGAACGTCGCTTATTTCGTGCTCATATTCGACCACGGCACTGACGCGTTCTACCCACTGATTGGGCTGGGCAAGCCGTACCGCCAACGCACCGGAAAATCGACTTTCGCCGTGGAAAGTCATATCACCTATCAGCGCGAATTGAGTGTAAACGAAGAAGTCAAAGTCACCACGCAATTGCTCGGCTTCGACAACAAGCGGATACACTACTTTCATACGATGTGGCACGTCGAGAAGAAGGCGCAGATGGCCACACTCGAGCAACTCGCCCTGCACGTCGACCTCACCACCCGCAAGGTCGAGCCCATGCCCGAGGAATCACAACGCTTGTTGCATGAAATGTGGGACACGCATCAGCATCTACCGAAACCCAAGGAAATGGGCAGCGTGATGACCCTGCAGCCAAAACGAAAATCAATCAACGCCTGATAAGCTTGCCGCTTAGAGTCTCCGGCCAGCCGCTCTCCGCCGGCCTCCAGAAATTCCTTCGACCAGGCGTCATACAGGCTCTCGGCAATCGCCTTGCGCGGGCACAGCTCGTCGATAAAATGCTCGCGGTTCCAATATCCCTAAAATTGTCTCGCAGTTGTTGACGGGGGACAGTTACGTCCCTTTAAAATTTGCCGGCCGCTTACCGTGAAAAGCTTCTACCCCTTCACGGAAATCGTCGGATTGCCGCAGCCGACTATAGCAATGCCCTTCCAGCTCGATCGCGATCGAAAGCGTCGAGTCCTCCGTGTCATTGAGAAGCTTCTTGGCTGTGCGTTGCGCAAGCGGCGAAAACATCAAGAGTTCATCGACCAAGGCGTCAGTCGATGCTTCAAGTTGCGCATCGGGCACGCATTCGGTTGCGATCCCCCAATCATGGGCTTGCTTTCCGGGAATGCGCTTCGAACGCATTACCACATCTTTCGTTCGAGTAATGCCGATAATCTTCTGTAGGCGCGCTGAGCCGCCGGACCCGGGGATCTGGCCAAGCTTTTGTTCTGGCAATGCGTAGATGCAGTTTTCCGAAACGATGCGGAAATCGCAAGCGAGGGAAATCTCGAAACCGACACCGAAACAGTAGCCGCGATTGGCGGCGACAACCGGCTTCGAGCAGCGCGCCGGCGCTGCCACGTTCCAGGCGAGCCTGGAAACATGCTCGGGCGATGCTTCCATGAAACCCTTAATGTTGCCACCACTGGAAAAGTGCTCGCCAACAGCACGCAATACGATCACGCGCACACGTGCGTCGCCGTCGAAGGCCTCGAATACGCGACGCAGCTGATCGCGTTGCGCCATCTCAATGACATTGAGCGGCGGCCGATGGAGAATAATGTCCGCGCGTTGCTTTTCGGCGTTTAACTCGACTTTGAATCCATCGAGCGTCGCGAGGCGCGGATCATTAAATGTTATCGGCGTCATACGGAAGCTCCTTATGAGCGTGCTCGGCCCTGCGGCTCGCATTCACCAGCCACCACATTAAAGTCCTTCCTCCTGATCCCGGATGCGGCCAAGTTTATCACGATGCGCAACGAACATTTCATCGCCATCATGTCCTCAGTTTGCTTTTATGCGTTTTTTAAACAGATAAACTTCGGGGATAACAGAAGACCAAGACTATAGGTACCGCGCGATGACCAGACGCTGAATCTCGCTGGTGCCCTCATAGATTTGGGTCAGGCGGGCGTCGCGGTAGAACCGTTCCACTGGGAAGTCGCTCATGTAGCCATAGCCGCCATGAACCTGGATGGCTTTCGAGCATACCCATTCCGCCATTTCCGAGGCGAACAGCTTGGCCTGGGACGCCTCCGCCACTGCCGGTTCGCCGGCATCGCGGGTGCGGGCAGCGTGCAGCCATAGCAGGCGCGCGGCATTGATCCTCACTTGCATGTCGGCCAGCATGTTGGACACGCTTTGTAGCTCGATAATGGGCTTGCCGAATTGCACCCGCTCGCGGGCGTACTTCACGGAATGCTCAAGGGCGGCTCGGGCGATACCGGTGGCCTGGGCGGCGATGGCGGTGCGGCTGGCGCCTAGATTGGCGAGGGCAATGTTCAGCCCCTGGCCGCGTTCGCCCAACAGATTGGCCGCGGGGATCTTGCAATTGTCGAAGGTATAGGCGCAGGTGTCCGAGGCCCGCATGCCCATTTTGTCTTCTTGCCGCTGCTTGATGAAGCCGGGGGCTTCGGCCGGCACAATGAAGGCCGAGATTCCCTTCTTGCCCAGCGCGGGATCGGTTACCGCGAACACGACCGCGACGCCCGCACGGCGGCCATTGCAGACGAATAGTTTTTCTCCATTCAGAACCCATTCGCCGTTCGCAAGTTCGGCCCGCGTACGCAGATTCGCCGCGTCAGAGCCGGCCTGAGCCTCGGTCAGAGAAAAGGCGCCGATGCGCTTGCCAGACGCGAGTTCAGGCAACCATTGGCGCTTCTGCTGATCGGTACCGAAGGCGGCGATCGGCCGGCAGCCCACCGCGTTGTGGACTTGCACCAGCACCGATACGCCGCCGCAGGCCGCCGCCACCTCTTCCACCGCCAGCGAAAACGAGACGTAATCCGAGAAGCTGCCGCCATATTCGGCGTCGATCATCATTCCGAGCAGCCCGAGTTCGCCGAGCTTTGTGACAATCGCATCGGGCAGGGCGGCCTCTCTGTCCCATTGCGCGGCGTGGGGCGCCAATTCGCGTGCCGCAAATTGACGTATATGGTCGCGGATGCTGCGCTGCTCCTCGGTCAAGAACTCAGACAAGATGCGTCCCCATGCTTGCTGCGCTAGTTACGGAAACGGCCGGCATCAGTGTTTCATCCATAAACAATACAAATTCAATAGACTTCGCAAAAGTGCTTGGCGCAGATCTAATTCCGCCGCCCGCAACACCAGGTTGCTCACTCGTAGCGCACGAAAGGCACTTCACGCTTGTACGAGAACACCGGTGTCTTCGGATCGAAACTCCTTGGCGTGGCCACGTAACGGATTATGCGGTTGAGCATGAATTCGGTCACGTCGACGATCGGCATATGCGCTAGCACGTCGCTCACTGGATAGAACCGCAGCTCACTGAGTTCGCCCGAGCCGGCGAGCTCGCCTTGCAATGCTTCCGCCCGCGCGATGAAAAAGCGGGCGTGAAAGCGGATCGGGCTGGTCGGCGACGTTATGGCGCGACCGAAATAAACAAGGCGATCAAGTTGTGGGGCGAGGCCGGAATTCTTCCAATACGCCCACTTGTCGTCTGTCAACGCGCCGATGTTGCCGCTGCTGCCCAGCAGCAGACCGGTCTCCTCAAAAGTTTCGCGCACGGCCGTGATGGCGAGGGCGGCGGCCCGCGAGAAATTGCCGCGTACCCCCATGCGCTTGACGGCGGAGCGATCAAGCGGTGTGGCTGGCCGGACGGCGTAGTCGTCGGGATCGAGGCGGCCACCAGGGAAGACGAAGAAATTCGGTACGAAGGCCGCGCCGCGCAAGCGCCGACCCATCAATACCTCCGCGTCATTGCGACCGTGACGCCAGACGATCAGCGTACTGGCGTCACGCGGCTTGACCGGAGCATCGGCGGGATTCACGCGCCCGTGCCCTAATGCACCGCGCCGCGGGAAAATGCGAAGGGACGACATTTGGACCTCAAGTGGTGACTAAAGCTTCGCTGGTGTCGCAGATAACGATGTGAAGCTTAAGCTGGCGAATGTTGAAACTTTTCGCAAATGCGTGCGCCATGTGCGCCAGACGATAGGTCATCCGCTGCGCCGGACCTGCGCATGCCATTGCCCGGGACCCTTTTCTCGAATGGCCGCCATGAAATTCTCCTCGCGCTAACTGTGCCAAAATTGCGCCAACCGATTGCTGGAAACTGCAATCTTGGCCGTTCCACGATCCACCGCTTTGATTTTGTAGAAGAATTTGGCGCGCCCGAGACGATTCGAACGTCCGACCTTTGCCTTCGGAGGGCAACGCTCTATCCAGCTGAGCTACGGGCGCGCGATCAGCCTTCCATAAACGAAACGGCGCCAAGCGGCAACGCTGGCTGGTTCCATGAGATACCGCCCAATCCTGCGACGTTCCTGTGGCTAAGCCCATCGCGAAGCCGTGTAGCGCCTTGCGCTGGCACACGAATCCCTTAGTGCTGGAAGCTTCGCGCACTGGGCGCACAAGGGAGTTATTTCAATGGCAGCGACCGCAGCCAAGTCAAAACCCGTCACCACCCGTCACCTCGCCGCCGTCTTGTCGGAACAGCATGAGCTGACCAAGAAGCAGGGCCTGGAGATGCTGGAGGATCTCATCGCCATGATCACCAAGCACCTGAAAAAGGGCGAGCGCGTGAAGATCGCCGGCCTCGGCATCCTGCAGGTGCGCAAGCGCGCCGCCCGCATGGGCCGCAACCCGGCGACCGGCGAGCCGATCCACATCAAGGCCAAGAAGAAGGTCGCCTTCCGCGCCGCCAAGGACCTGAAGATGGCGATCTGAGCGACCTTTGCGATTTCGGCTTCGAAAACCCCGCCGGTTCCGGCGGGGTTTTTGTTCGTGCTGCCCTACTCTTGCCCCGCCTCCAGCTGGTCTATAATGAGCGCCGAGCAGGTCCCCAGGGACGTTCCCAAGGAGGTCACATGTCGCAAGCGGCCGAGAAACGTGGCGCCAAGCCGGCGATACTGAAGGACACGGCGTTCGATTGGCAGGACCCGCTCGGTTTCGAAGACGAGCTCACCGAAGAAGAGCGCATGGTGCGCGATTCCACGCGCGGGTTTGCGCAAGACTATCTGATGCCATGCATCATGGAGGCCTACCGCGACGAAAAATACGATCCCAACCTGGTCGCCGAAATGGGCAAGCTCGGACTGCTTGGCTCCACCATCCCCGAGGAATACGGCGGGGCGGGCCTCGGCTACGTCGCCTACGGCTTGATCGCGCGCGAGCTCGAGCGCGTCGATTCGGGCTACCGCTCCACCATGTCGGTGCAGTCGTCGCTAGTGATGTATCCGATCTACGCCTACGGCTCAGAAGCGCAGCGCCGTAAATATCTGCCCAAGCTGGCCAGTGGCGAGCTCATCGGCTGCTTCGGGCTGACCGAGCCCGACCACGGCTCCGATCCCGGCGGCATGGTTACGCGCGCCGAGAAGATCGACGGCGGTTACAAGCTCAACGGCGCCAAGACCTGGATCTCGAACGCGCCGGTCGCCCATGTCGCGGTCGTGTGGGCGAAGCTCGACGGTGTCATCCGCGGCTTCCTGGTCGAGCGCGGCGCCAAGGGCTTCTCCACGCCCAAGATCGAAGGCAAGCTCAGTTTGCGCGCCTCCATTACCGGCGAGATCGTGCTCGCCGACTGCGTCGTGCCGGAGGAAAATGTCCTGCCGAACGTGAAAGGCCTCGCCGGCCCCTTCGGCTGTCTCAACAACGCGCGCTACGGCATCAGCTGGGGCGCCATGGGTGCGGCCGAGTTCTGCTGGCACCGCGCGCGTCAATACGTGCTCGACCGCAAGCAGTTCGGCCGCCCGCTCGCCGCCAATCAGCTGGTGCAGAAAAAGCTCGCTGACATGCAGACCGAGATTGCGCTGGGCTTGACTGGCGCGCTTCGCCTCGGCCGCATGCTGGAGGCCGGCAAAGCGGCGCCGCCGTCGATCTCGCTCATGAAACGCAACAATTGCGGCAAGGCGCTCGAAGTCGCACGGCTGGCCCGCGACATGCACGGCGGCAACGGCATTTCCGAGGAATATCACGTGATGCGCGTGCTTTCGAACCTGGAGACGGTCAATACCTACGAGGGCACGCATGACATCCATGCGCTGATTCTAGGGCGCGCGCAGACCGGAATTCAGGCATTCTTCTGAAATCGGTGCCGATCATTCATCCGCTCGTCCCGCGTAAGCGGGGACCCAGGAGAGGATCGCGCTAACGCTGCGGCCGCGGTCTGGGTTCCCGCTTACGCGGGAATGAGCGGGGATTTCATCAACGCAATGGCGCTTCACATCATCCTGCTGCTGGTCGGGGCCGGCGTGATCGCCGGCATCATCGCCACTATGATCGGCGGTGGCGCGGTCGTGCTTTATCCGGCACTGCTCTTCGCCGGTGTGCCGCCGCATTTGGCGGTGGTATGCATTCTCGCGTCCGTCGCGCCAGCGGCCATGTTGGGCGCCTTGTCGGACCACTCACAATTGCCGCCGTTCAACCGGGCTTTCCTCGGCTTGATCCTCGCTTCGGTCATCGGCGCGGGCGTCGGCGCCTCGCTGCTGTTGCTGACGCCTGAGCGCATGTTCGCGCAGCTGATGCCGCTGCTGATCGGCTTCGCCACGCTGCTTTTCGCCAATTCCGAACGTATCAGCACCTGGCTGCGCGCGCGCGCCGCCGATCGCGGCCACGACATCACGTTCAACGTCGCGAGCCTGAAGGTGCTGCTGCCGGTCTCGTTCTACGGCGGCTATTTCGGGGCCGGCGTCGGCATCATGATGCTCGGCGTGTTTTCGCTGGCGACCGGCGGCGATTACCGCTCCGCCAATGTCGCCAAGAATTTCGTCGCCAGCCTCAATGGCATGACCGCGACCGTGATTTTCGCGACGCACGGAGCCGTCCTGTGGCCGCAGACGCTGGCGCTGATGGGCGGCACCATCGCCGGCGGATTGATCGGGGCCTATGTGGCGCGCATCATTTCGCCCCGCGTGGTGCGGGTGCTGGTCGTGTTCGTGGGCGCGGGCTTAACCGTCGCGCTCGCCCGCCGCTACTGGTTCTAGAGCGCGATCGCATCGACGCTGTGGGCGAGGTCGGAGACGCGCCTGGTCATGGCGCTGCCGGGATCGGTCAGCGCATCGACGACGGTGAAATGATTCTTACCAGCAATCTCCTCATAGTGGGTCTGCGCCATGCCTTGGCGCCAGGCTTCCGCGATGCTGCGGCTTTGCCGCAAAAATTCGCTCGATTCCAGTGCGCCCACCACGGCGTCGAGCACGCGGCCGGGCGGGACGCGCCAATATAGCGGTGAGACCCGCCGTGCTTCGGCGGGGTCGAGCTTCAAGTCCTGGTTGACTGAAATGTTCACGAGTGGGGCGAGATCGAACACGCCCGAGATCGCGTAGGCGCATGGCACCAGATCGGCCGGTGCGTCGGAAGCGAACGCCTTCCATTCCTGCGCCAGCATGCAGGCGGCGAGATGTCCGCCGGCGGAATGGCCGACCGCCATGATGCGCTTACGCCGCTTGCGCCACAGCCACAAGCAGGCCGCGCGCATCTGCTCGATGATCACGGCAATCGTCACCTGCGGGCAGAGATCGTAGCCGGCGACCGCGACGGTGACGCCCTTAGCGTTCAAGCCGGCCGCCATATGGCTGAACATAGCAGGTTCGAGCGTGCGCCACCAGCCGCCATGGATGAACAAAGCAAGCGGCGTCGAGGAGTCGTCATCCTTAGCGGCGAACAGGTCGATGATCTGGCGCGGCGAGGAGCCGTAGGACGCGCCCAGCTCGGCGTCGCGCGCGGCGGTGCGATAGGCCGCCGCCGCGCGCTCCCAGCGCGCGAAAATTTGCGGATGCTCCGGCACGCGACCCCGGTTGTCGTATTCTTTTTCGTAGTCGATGGCCAATTTCGTTGCTCCCGCAGGCGCTACAATGCGGCAGAGCGGAGCGGTAAACAAGGCAGGTTATCCAGGCCCGAGCGTAGCGAGGGCCGAGACCCATACTCCGCAGTCTCTTGATAGGCTGCGGAGTTTAGGTCCCCACTTTCGCGGGGACGACAGCGGAGAGGAAAAACGCTATCTCTTGCACCATGAAAATCGACGGCAAAGACACGCGCACGATCTGGGTCGAGAGCGACGGGCAAAGCGTCGGCATCATCGACCAGACCCAGTTGCCGCATCGCTTCGTCACCGCGCAACTTGCAAGCCTCGCCGACTCCGTGCGCGCGATCAGAACCATGCAGGTGCGCGGCGCACCGCTGATTGGGGCGACAGCCGCTTGCGGGATGTGGCTGGCGCTGCGCGAAGACGCTTCCGACGAGGCGCTTGAGCGCGCCTATTCAACGCTGATGGCGACGCGGCCGACCGCGATCAATCTGAAGTGGGCGCTCGACGAGATGGTCGCTGCGGTGCGCAACCGTCCGCGGGCCGAGCGGGCTGCCGTCGCGTTGCGCCGCGCCGGCGAAATCTGCGAAGACGACGTACGTATCAATCAGGCGATCGGGCGCCACGGCCTCACGCTGATCGAGGACATCGCCGCGCGCAAACATGGCGAGCGCGTCAATGTGCTCACCCATTGCAATGCCGGCTGGCTGGCGGCGGTGGACTGGGGCACTGCCACCGCACCAATCTATATGGCGCACGACAAGGGGTTGCCGGTGCACGTGTTCGCCGACGAAACCCGTCCGCGCAACCAGGGCGCTTCGCTTACCGCCTGGGAGCTTGGCCATCACGGCGTGCCGCACACGGTGATCCCCGACAATACCGGCGGCCATCTCATGCAGCACGGCATGGTCGACCTGGTGATCGTCGGCGCCGACCGCGTCACCGCGCAGGGCGATGTCTGCAACAAGATCGGCACTTACCTCAAGGCGCTCGCCGCCCACGACAATAAGGTGCCGTTCTATGTGGCGCTGCCGTCGCCGACCATCGACTTCACGGTGAGCGACGGGGTCGCCGAAATCCCGATCGAGCAGCGCAGCCCCGACGAAGTTGCAACCATGACCGGCAAAGCCAAAGACGGGCGCATCGAAACCGTGCAAGTCATCCCGGACGGCTCGCCCGTCGCCAATTACGGCTTCGACGTCACGCCGGCGCGCCTGGTCGGCGGGCTCATCACCGAGCGCGGCGTGATCGCGGCCAGCCGCGCAGCACTTGCCGCCGCCTTTCCCGAGCGTGCCGGCGCATGATCCCGAAAAGTGGGAACCGGTTATCGGATGAGATCACGCGCAAATAAAAAGTGAACCGTGATAAGGTCGTCTCATGACGCTCGCCGCCAAACAGCCCTTGGAAATTCCCATCGACGGCCGCCAGTCGGACACCGCGCTGGCGGTGGCACGCGGCGCCGCCCGGCTCTTGCATGCGCACGGCTTCTGCGTGGTGAGCGAATTGCCGCTGCCGTCCGGTCGTCGCGCCGACCTGGTGGCGCTCGATTCAGGCGGAGCAATCTGGATCGTCGAGGTCAAGTCCTCCGTCGCCGACTTCCGCGCCGACCAGAAATGGCAGGACTACCGGCTCCACTGCGACCGGCTGTTCTTCGCCACCACGGTCGAGGTGCCGTGCGAAATCTTCCCGCCCGATACCGGGCTGATCGTGGCCGACGCCTATGGCGCCGAATTCAGATGCGAGGCGCCCGAGCATCGGCTGGCGGCGGCGACCCGCAAGGCGATGATGCTGATCTTCGCGCGCGCCGCCGCGCTGCGGCTACAATCGCTCGCCGATCCGAACGGGCCGTATGGGGACGTAGGCTGACTAGAGCGGCGCGCGCTTGGCTAATATCCGCTGCAGCGTGCGGCGGTGCATGTTGAGCCGGCGCGCGGTTTCCGACACGTTGCGGCCGCACAATTCGTAGATGCGCTGGATATGCTCCCAACGCACGCGGTCGGCCGACATGGGATTTTCCGGCGGCTCGATCTTGCGGTTGTCCATCGCCAGCAGCGCCGCCACCACGTCGTCCGCGTCTACCGGTTTGGCGAGATAATCAACCGCGCCCATTTTCACCGCGTTCACCGCGGTGGCGATATTGCCGTAGCCGGTGAGAATAATGCCGCGCGCGTCCGGGCGGCGCCGTTTGAGCGCGGAAATCACGTCGAGGCCGTTGCCGTCGCCGA
>Ga0307417_10000729_pt1 | contig 13372 bp, 9 predicted proteins | sample SalMarWE160210MG_2_FD_202514 | JGI IMG/M metagenome (GOLD analysis project Ga0307417, IMG submission 202514) | Salt marsh sediment microbial communities from the Plum Island Ecosystem LTER, Massachusetts, United States - WE1602-10 | ecosystem: Environmental > Aquatic > Marine > Intertidal zone >...
ATATCAGCGTTGAGCCCTCGTATCAAGTCCTCGACATGCTGGCGTATGCCTGCGGCTTGATTCTCGGCCTCGCCTTGATCTCGACCAAAAATCCTAATTTTGAGATGGCTTCTATGAATGTTGTACATTTTATGAGAATATTCACACTTCAGTCACTTGAGATAGCTCAGCTCTTTGGGCAGCGGAACGCCCTTGCCCATCGTATCTTCCCCATAATTGACGCTGGCAAGGATTTTAATATCATTTAACGCTCGAATATCACCCTCAAAGATAACCTCTGTAAGATGTTCTTTTTGAATCTTGCCTCCCGCCCATTGGATATCGAGCACACTGCTGGCATCAAATCGGTCTTCACCGACACGAAGTTCAACGGGTCCGCCATAATGCTGAACGGTCTTTGCCACCAACAGGCTGGGTCTGCTGTGAAATCCCAAATTTACGGGGACACTCACTTTAATGGAAGAACGCTCCACATGTTCATTCAATATTTCTTGAGCCAATTCTTTACCTTTGGCAAGAAAATAACAGATATAATAAAGACCGTAGTTTATGGTTCGATCGAGCAGTTCATCCGGGTCGATTAACGTTGATAAACGATCTTGCACTTTTTTATATATATTTTTATACCCCGCTTTATGCAAATGACGCTCATAGAAATGAAGGAGCCTTCCGAGCATTTGAAGAAGATGAAATACAACAGAAAAAAAACCCCGCAAATCCTTTAGTTTCTTATTTCCGAATCTGTAACCTCCGTGAATCACGTAGGTATCAAAAGAAGATTGAAGGTTATGAACGAGCATTTCAAATCGTCTCATGTTCACTTCATTGACTTTTTCCGGAACGATCTTCAAAATTTCATTAACTTCATAGGGTTCATAAAACTTGAGATCATCAAAGCTTCCCGAGATATTTAAAAATTCGCTGGCGATTTGAACAATGTGCTCTTTCTGCTTAGCCCTATCTATGTCGTCGATATCGTAATCCAGGGTTTCTCCGGTTATGATACCTGGGAAATCATCCAAATCATAACTATCTTCAGGTAGTGAAACATTGAGCCTTTGAGCTTCTTTAATAATAACCGGCGCCAATCTGGTGAGAGATTTTCGTAAAAAATAGAGCGTTGCGGTTCCTTGTTCCTCAAATGTCTCGCTGTCCGGAAGTCCATAGAAATCGAGCCGATTTAAAATGTGGGTCTGCGAATATCCCCCAAGACTTAAATGCCGCACGGTAGCTGAAAGTTCTCTGTAAAAGTAAAGATTTGTGTTGTTTTTGGCGCCGTGAAAGTCGAGAAAGTCTTCAAGTACCTGAGAGGCGCCGACAAGTTTTGAAAAGAGCATTTTAGTAAAAAGATATCGGGAAGATTTGAAATTTGAAATATAGATGCAACATTTGAGGTAATCGTGAGAAAATATCCTCACTTTCTCCGAAAAAGAAATATCGCAAATTGTTTTCTGAAATTTCATTGTTTCCATCTTTACTTCCGGTTCTAAACAGTCTATGCGGTCCGAGCGGCCCATAAGCCGAATTCTGTATCCGGTTGGGGTTACCCCTTGACCGGCTGACGATCATTCATCTTTGGATGCCGGTTGCCCGGCACCTCTTGCGACCTACCCGGGAGCTTGAACGGGCCGTTCTCAATCGCCCCCCTATTTGGTCTTTCACCGGGTGGGGTTTACAAAGCTTCCCCGGTCACCCGGAGAACTGGTGCGCTCTTACCGCACCTTTTCACCCTTACCCCGCCCGGAAGCGGGGCGGTATCCTTTCTGTTGCACTTTCCTTCACGTTTCCGCGACTCCACGTTATGGAGCACCCTGCCCTGTGGTGTTCGGACTTTCCTCTGGATCGTTGATGGAATCCAGCGATCGTCCGGACTGCTCGAACCGCATCTTTAGAAGCTATCTCAAAAATGTCTTTTGTCCCAATCTCTGTGTTGGGTCCTCGCTTCAACTCCTCGGAATACTTGAGTATGCCTGCGGGTTGAACCTCGGCCCCGCCTTGACCTTGAACCAAAATCCTATTTTTGAGATAGCTTCTATAAAAATTATTCTTTCAAATATATAATTCGCTGACAATTGGGACAGAACTTGAGACTGTCGTATCGAAACAATTCATTATATAGCTGCGGTGGAAGATTAACATTACATCCATGGCATACAGCATCCTTTACCGGTACTACCGCAAGACCTTCGTGGTTCTGTTCTTTTAACTTTAAATATATTTCAAATAACTCAGAATCCAAAAGCTTCGCGACATTCTCTCGATCGATATTAATTTCATCGAGCTTTTTCTTTTCGACCCTCGCTTCCTGTTCGATATTTTCTTTTTCAATTTTGATCCGCTTTGAAAGTTCTGAATATTCATCCTTTTTTTGGGCAATAATGGTTTCTATTTCATCCATTCGATCCAAGCTTTCCAGCATATTATCTTCAATCGAAGAATTTTTTGCTTTGATATCTTCAATTTCCTTTAACATGGATTGATATTCTTTGTTTGTTTTAACCGCCCGAAGCTTTTCCTGGTTTTTTTTATTTCGTTCAAGATTTGCTTTAACATCAGATTCATGCGCCCGATATTGTATTTTTAATTCATTGGCAATAGACGCTTGTGTATTTATGGTTTGTTCAATCTCATTGAGGCCTGAATCAAGATTTTCGAGTCTTTTCGATACATCTTTTAATGACGATACGATTCTTGCGGATTCTGTATCGAGATGCTGTAACTTTACCAATACCCTTATCTTTTCCTTCATAGCGCTCCACCATTATAATATCATAAATGGTTCATGTTCAAGTTTATATGCTTCAATTTTCATGTCAACATCGGCTTCAGACAAAATGCGTCTGAGACGCCGGGCCAATACATCAACGATCAAATGCTCCGAAGCAAAATGACCGATGTCGATGATCCCCAGGTTTAACGCTTCCGCTGTTCTTGCATCGTGATACCCCAAATCCCCACTGACATAAACCTGGGCCCCGGATACGACGAATTTGTTGATAAGACCGGAGCCGCTTCCCGAGCATACGGCGACTGTTTTTACCGTTAAATCGGGATTTCCGGCAAGTTTCACGTGATGAAGACCCAGCTTTGTTTTAACGGATAATGCAAAAGATCTAAGGTCCATGCTTTTATCCAGTTTCCCAATACGGCCGAGGCCTTGTTTGCGATCATATGACAACAGCGGATAAATATCATACGCCATGGTTTCGTAAGGATGATTTTTTTTGATGTGGTCAACAACACTTGTCACATCGTCCTTCCGGACAACCGTTTCGATTCTGACTTCGTCGGCGTGGGAAATTTCGCCGATTTTCCCGGAAAACGGTTTTGATGAAGGTCCCGGCTTGTATGTTCCCTCTCCTTTGTTCCGAAAAGAACAGCAGGAATAATTTTCGATTTCTCCCGCGCTGGTCTCAAAAAGCGACGTCATGACGGTGTGTTCATCGGCGGACGGCACATAAAACACCAACTTATAATTTTCAGCGGGTTTGACATCTCCGAGCACCTTTAAGGCATTGAGGCCGATGCGAGATGCCAGGATATCGTTCAAACCATCACTTGCACTATCGAGATTGGTATGAGCCGAATATATTGCCATCCGGTGCTTGAGGGCCGTCTGAATGATGAACCCCATGGGGGTCTCAATATCGATGACTTTTAAAGGATGAAATATCAGCGGATGGTGTGTAATCAAAAGATCAACACCGTCTTTAGCAGCGGCGGCGACGACATCAGGTGTCGGATCCAAAGCAACCCGGATGGTTTCAACGGTCCGTTTCCGATCCCCTATCTGCAGTCCCACGTTATCCCATTCTTCTGCAAGCCGGCTTGGCGCGACTGCTTCCATGGCCTTAATAATATCTGCGATCGTTGCTTTCACTTCATTTACCGAATTTATTTATTTCAGTCAAAATGCCATGCCTATCAACCAAAAAAAGCGTGGCTATTATCATAACCACGCTTCCGATTTCCTGTTTTGTTTTAAACCCCACCATTCATGAGCGATACCTCTAGTTATATGTCGGTCTCAGGGTGAGGCCTTTGAAAAACGCCCCTTTTTTCCCAATTTCTGCGTCATTCTCAAATTTCAATCCTCAAAATACTGAATGTATTCCTGCGGTTAAAATTTTCGTCTTCCTTGAATTTGAACAAAAATGAACATTTTTCAAAGGTCTCACGTCGAACTGGTGGGCCCACCTGGGATCGAACCAGGGACCTACCGGTTATGAGCCGGTGGCTCTGCCAGCTGAGCTATGGGCCCAAGCACCGCGTTAAAAATAAGGATGAACATTTCCTCTAAACCCTTAAAATGATTTTGTCAAGCAATTAACCTGCATCAGTGTCGGGAACCTTCAAAGTCAACGCCATATGATTCAGATAGGAACGATTTGGCTTGCCGAATACGACGCTAAAATTCCAAATCCCAATATTCAAATGACAAATTCGAATGACAAAACGATGCCAATCGCTTATGGGAGGTTTCGCCGTCATTTTAACTGTGTTGAATTTTTAGGATTCTCGTCGACGCACATGCTCATAAAATCACTGAGTCTGCTCGATAAAACTTTTCAATTTCCGGCTTCTTGTCGGATGTCTCAATTTCCTTAACGCCTTGGCCTCTATCTGTCTGATCCTTTCACGTGTTACGGCAAAATCCTGCCCGACTTCCTCTAACGTGTGATCCGCCTTTTCACCGATTCCGAAACGCATACGCAACACTTTTTCCTCGCGCGGGGTGAGCGTCGCCAAAACTTTTCTCGTCTGTTCCGCAAGGTTGAGACTGACCGCAGCATCCGAAGGAAGCATAAATTTCTTATCCTCGATAAAATCGCCAAGATGACTGTCTTCTTCTTCGCCGATAGGGGTTTCCAGAGAAATCGGTTCTCTTGCAATTTTTAAAACTTTTCGAACTTTGGATAACGGGATTTCCATTTTTTCCGATATCTCTTCCGGTGTCGGCTCCCGCCCAAGCTCCTGTACCAGGTATCTTGAAGTACGAATCAGTTTGTTGATGGTTTCAATCATATGGACAGGGATCCGAATTGTTCTGGCCTGATCGGCGATTGCCCTTGTTATGGCCTGCCGAATCCACCACGTCGCGTAAGTGCTGAATTTATACCCTCGTCGATATTCAAATTTATCGACAGCCTTCATAAGGCCGATATTTCCTTCCTGGATCAAATCCAAAAATTGCAGTCCGCGATTGGTATATTTTTTAGCAATACTGACAACCAGGCGAAGATTGGCTTTGGTGAGTTCACTCTTGGCCAATTTAGCCCTCATGTGACCTTCGTCTGCATTTGATATGATTCTTTTTAATGAACGATTCTTGGTTTTTAAAACATATTCCCTTTCGGAGATTTGGTTTTCGATGTTCTTAAGCTCTGAAAAAAGAAGTTTTCGTTCGTCGTTGGTCAGGCCATTATGAGAACCGAGCCATTTTACGAATTTTGTCTTTGCTGTTAGATGGTCTCGAAGTTCTGAAACCGACACACTCAGGGTATCCGCACACATTAATATAATTTTATTCATGGAATCGAACCATTCAATGTGTCTCCTGACGATTTTCTCGATTTGGTCCATCACGTCATTTTCAAAGCGCCACTCTTTCAGCAAAGCGAAAATTTTGTTGTTCCTGCGAGCGATACATCTTCGGATGCGACGCTGTTCATCAGGCGCCGGGTCCGATGAAAAAAGCTTCTCACGATATGTTTTATTTTCTTCATCAACGGCTTGTATCGCCTTTACGATATCCAAAAATTTCCCCGCCTGAATCGTTTCATCGATGTATGCGCCACTCTCGTCCATATCCCTGATGTCTCTCAATACCTGCTTCAGGCGCAACTCACCATTTTCTATTTGTTTCCCTATCTCCAAGATGTATTCGACAGCAACGGTTGTGTCTATCAATGCTTTTAACACTTCCTGCTCGCCGGCTTCAATTTCCTTGGCAATAACGACCTCGCCCTCTCTGCTCAAAAGGGTCACCAATCCCATTTCACGTAAATACATTTTAACCGGGTCGGTAACCGAGCCGAAATCAGAAGGCGGAACCGTGGAAGCTTTAACCTTTTTCACTCGGGTCAATTTATTCTTTTTCTCATCGATGATTTCAATATCCAGATCATTTAACATGATCAGCGTTTCATCAATTTGTTCCAGAGAAAGCATCTCTTCCGGAAGCGCCTTATTGATTTCATTATACGTCAAAAACCCTTTTTGTTTTCCTTTTGAAATAAGTTTTTCCAGCATTTTCTTGGATATTTCTTTTTTCTTTTCTTCTTTTTTGGCGGCTTTTTTTGCCATATAATCGGCCTCCTACTAACACTGGGTGTTTGTTTTTTTTATTTCAATAGGGTCATCTTCTTTTTTTCGGTCAACACAGCCATTTTTTGCTTTTCATTCAACAACTTTGCGAGCAATTCATAATCTTTGCTCTGTTCAGCTTCTTTTATTTTTTTAATCAATGTTTTTTTATCCTTATTCCGTAACGATTCAAACCGGGTTAAAATAGCAAGACACGCGTCATAATCCCACTTGTTCTCAGCCAGTGCCAAAGCAGCCACGATGCCCCTTTGATCTTTGTCATCAATAAGATCCATCAGATCAGCGAGCTTGACATTCAAACGATCTTTGCGGGATAAAACCAGCTGCCCTATTGATTTTAAGCGAGCATCATCAAATAGACTCAGTATGTTTCGCCCTTCAATTTCAGATAAAATTGGCGGGAATTGAAGCATCATCTTAATAACTTGCTGTTCTAATTTTTCCCACTTGCCATAAAATGTTTTTTGCTGATCTGTTTTTGACAGACCGTTTTTGGTCCGTAATGATGCGTTCCTGACCTTTTCCAAAATAGCTGTTTCTTCTATTCCAAGACGTTCAGCGAGATCTTTGATGTATAAAGATCTTGCGACCCTGTCTTCAATAGACGACAGGGTTTCTCTCATCTCGGACACCACCCGGACCTTTCCTTCTACAGACAACCCGTGTTTGTCTATCAAGGCCTCCATAAGAAATGACATAATGGTACGAGCCTTTTCGGCAACATCTAAAAAGGATGCTTTTCCAAACTCTAACAGATACGAATCAGGATCGTATCCCGAAGGCAAAACCATCACTCTCGCATTCACGCCGGCATTTAGAAAAATTCCTATGCTTCGCAATGCTGCCTGTATACCCGCATTGTCGGAATCAAAAACGAGCACAACACTGCCGTCCTTACCCACAAGTCCCCTGATAATTTGAACGTGTTCGGAAGTAAGAGCGGTCCCCAGTGTTGCAACTGAATTGTGTATGCCGTTTTGATACAAGGCCAAAAGATCAAAATAACCCTCGGCAACGTAAATGATTTCTTTCTCTCTGCCCTTTTGTTTGGCCAGGTGAAGACCGTACAAGGAGCGGCTTTTATTATAGACCGCTGTTTCCGGAGAGTTCAGATATTTCGGCATATCATCGTTCATTACACGTCCGCCGAAACCGATAACGTGCGCATTTAAGTTAAATATTGGAAAGATGATACGGTTTCTGAAACGATCATAAAATCCGCTTTTGTTTGCACGTTCTACAATCAATCCGGCTTTTTCGACAATCCCAAGCGGCTTCTTTTGTTTTGAAAAAAAATTCACAACATGATTCCAGCCATCCGGAGCGTACCCAATCTTAAACGCGCTGATCGTGTTTTGTGTTATCCCCCTTTTATTTAGATAAACCGCTGCTTGCTTTCCCGAATCCGGATTTAGCAGCATCTTACAAAAAAAATCCATCGCCTGTCTGTTTACGGCAAGAAGTTCTTCTCTCTCGCTGTGATGTTTTTTTTGCGCATCGGACATTTTTTGAAGCGGGATAAAGATTCCGTATTGCCGGGAAAGCATTCGCGCCGCCTCGGGAAATGTAATGCCGTCGCGTTTCATAATAAAGCTGAAAACATTCCCGCCGGCGGCACAGCCGAAGCAGTAAAATATCTGTTTCTGAGGGCTCACGGTAAAAGAAGGCGTTTTTTCAGAATGGAACGGACAAAGACCGATATAGTTTTTTCCTGTTTTTTTCAGCAGCACGTTTCCGGAAATGACATCCACAATGTCGGCCGCATTTTTAATCTCTAAGATCTTATCTTCAGGAATAAAATCAGTCAAAAAGATCGACCCCCATCGAAATGAATCTTGCCCGCCATCGCCCTCGCTCAGGCAAGGCAGGCGGGATGATATGACTGGCAACAAAAAAACTGATCATTTTGGAAGGGTTTTAAATTTGAAACCGTCAAAAATCAACAATTTTTGCAATGTTAAATCAAACTTAAACTATAACTATGGATGATTATCTTGTCAAGGTATAGATGAGTGGTAAATATCCGACCATAGAGAGGTCGGCTTTGATTTAACCCCTGAAAGGGGCTGATCTATCTAAAACCGAACCAGTGAAAAGTGCCTAAAGTTATGGAGTCGCTTTGCTCTCTCCGAACTGTAAGCTCTACGATCCGGAAGCCGGCAATTTTATATAATTGACAGAATTCCTCAATCCCGCCAAGGCGGGACTCACTTTACACCCTGGCCCAGACCGATAACCATTAATCTTTCCTCAAAAAGGCATGTTTGTAATGGCGAATAGCTCAGAGCTAATTATTATAGATACGCGCCAGGGCGGGCTTTAGCTCACTTCACACTCTTTCAGCGGTTCTTTTGGCAGAGCCATTGGACTCTGGGCCAGGGTTTCTACGCTGAACTAAAGCCATTACCGAGTTCTCGCGACTTCAATGGCTTCTTTAAGATTCAAACTGCCGCTGTATAAGGCCCTTCCGGTAATGATGCCCACCACCCCAACCGCTTCCAGAGCCATGAGATTTTGGATATCTTTTATGGTCGAAACCCCGCCTGAAGCGACGACCGGTATTGAAATCGCTTCTGCAAGACGGCGGGTCTCATTGATGTTCGGACCTGTTTTCATTCCATCCCGATGAATATCCGTAAAGTTAACGGCAGCAACACCACAATCTTCAAATTGTTTTGCAAGGTCCAAGGCCTTTATTTGGGTTGTCTTTGTCCATCCTTCAATGGCCACCATTCCTTCGCGGGCATCAATGCCGACGACAATTCGACCGGGAAACGCTTTGCAGGCATCTTTTACGAATTTCGGGTTTTGAATGGCTTCAGTGCCGACGACCACTCTCTCGACGCCCATTTCAAAATACATCTTGACTGTTTTTTCGCTCCGGATGCCGCCTCCGACCTGTACCCGTGCGTGTATGCGATGGATAATTTTTTGTATCGAATCAAGATTCCGGGGACTTTTTTCAACAGCGCCGTCAAGATCAACAACATGGACAATTTCCGCCCCTTCATCCACCCATCTCTGTGCCATCGCCGAAGGATCATCGGAAAAAACTGTTTCTGTATCCATACGCCCCTGGTAGAGCCGGACACATTTTCCGTTTTTAATATCAACTGCGGGAATAATAAGCATCATGTTACTGATTTGGTACTGTCTTTTTGGTGACGGGAAAAGTTTTGAGCATATTTTCGAGACCAGAGACGGCCATCTCTTTCGCAGTGACCCATTTGGCCTTTCTTTTTAAAAAAGCGCCCAGGTGAAAGAGGTTGTCGGATAACGGTCGCTGAGTTTCGTCGAAATGACCGCCCCACAGGACGCGACCATCCTTTACACCAATAAGATGAAGATCAAATGCCACGGAGGCCGGTGAATCCACCGCATATTCAGTTCCAATACGTTTTTGGAAACGATAAAGATACCCGACAAGCACGGCATCGGCATGGAGGATACGTCCGGTTTCAATCACCAATTTTTTCTCATTGATCTCTTTTTGACTGCCCGCCAGCAGGTCCGACATCACGCCCTGGGCATGCCCGCTCGGTATCAATTGAATATCTTTGCGTTTATTTAATATCATGAACAATTGCTCTGTGAGCGCGTCAGCAGCACCTCGGCTCACTGTCCCGGTCGTAAACACTTTTCCGCATATGGGACAACGAACATCCTTATTTTCTCCATATACAGTGGACATGTCTTGAAACGGCAGAATCAGTATTTTTTTGATTCCGGTCAGCGTTACCGGCGCTTTGTTGACGATATTGCCGGATCCGCAACCTGACAAAAACACCATGGCGGCTAAAAGTGAAAATTTAACCAAGAATTTATTGTTCTTATATAACTTTTTTTTTCTCATGTCGGTTTCGCTGTGAAATAAAATCGTGCGGAAAATTCAAATTTAAAGATGCGGAGCATGGACAGGGTTATAATATGCCTTTTGATGAGCGAATATCTTTTACCCGGTTATCAACGGAAACGGCCTGTTCCAAGGCCCTTCCCAGAGCTTTGAAAATGGATTCATTAATGTGATGTTCATTATCCCCATAGAAAACATTGACATGGAGGTTCATACCACATCGATTTGAAAAGGCTCTCAAAAATTCTTTGGTCAACGGCAAAAAGGAAGGCCCTTCGGAATTTGCCCGAGCCGGAATATTATAAACCAGAAAAGGACGTTTTGACAAATCAACAGCGACAGCAGCGAGTGCGTCATCCATTGGCGTCACCGCATAACCGAATCGCTGGATTCCTTTCCGATCACCCAAAGCACGGTCAAACGCATCACCAAGAACCAACCCGACATCTTCGATGGTATGATGATAATCGACGTCAATATCTCCTTTGGCATCGACAGACAAATCAAAAAACCCGTGAACGCAAAAGAGCGTCATCATGTGATCGAAAAAAGGAATTCCGGTTGCGATCTCATGATTTCCGGTCCCTTCCAGTTTGAGCACAATACGAATTGATGTTTCTTTCGTTTCCCGATCCGATTCTGCCGTGCGGTCCATAATGTTAATTATCCTGGTTATTTTATTAAAATTAATCTATTTTAAACCGAACTTTACCGTTGGTCAACGTAAAAAAAATAAAGAAGGACTTGAATGAATTGTTTCAAGCCCTTTAGATCATTTAAAATGGAGATGAAGGGGATCGAACCCTCGACCTCGGCGTTGCGAACGCCGCGCTCTCCCAGCTGAGCTACATCCCCATAACGTATGGTGCTGTCATATCAAATTCATCGGAATCGGTCAATTTAAAAAACACACGCCCAAGGTTCAGCAGCTTGGGGCAAAATGATTTGACCCATGCACCGATAATGAGTATATAAATTCGATACCCTCAATAAAGGATTTATCATGAACGGCAAGATCATTTTAAAAGACGCGTTTAAGAAATTTACACTGGATCAAGATAAAATACTGGCGCCCCAAGAAACTATCCGGCGTTTCAAGGAAAAATTAAGAACAATAGATCTGGATATCCTTGAATATACAATAAGAATCGATAAGGGGAGATTGAACATTCCGGTCTATTTCAGCACCTGTGGAAAAGATGCCGTAAACATCATCGGAACGAAAAAGCAGATGGGAAAAGGTGCCACCCCTGAGCAGGCCGAGGCTTCCGCCGTCATGGAGCTCGCGGAACGGTTCAGTTTTTTTAGCTATTTAAGAAATCCTGAAAATTTCTTTGTGGAAAAATACTGCAACCTTAAAAAGAACGCCATCCCCTTTGAAATGATCGCTCAATCTGTCCATGACAACTCCGATGATTTGGATAACGCGCGAAAAGTCTTCGAAAACCTCCCGCTGAAATGGACGAAAGCATTTAATTTAACCCGAAACCAGGAAATGATCATCCCATTTAATTGGTTCTACATGATTAATGAATTTAACGGCCCGTCTGCGGGCAACTGTACAGAAGAAGCTTTAAGCCAAGGCATCTGCGAAATTGTGGAACGGCACGTATCTTCTCTAATCAGCCGGAACCGACTGAAAGTGCCTGCAATTCAAGCAAGTTCCGCAACGGATCCAATGGTGAGCGAAATGCTGCAAAAGTACCATAACGCCGGGGTTAGAGTCTATATTTCGGATTTTTCATTGGACATGGGGATACCCAGTGTCGGCGTGTTGGCTTATGATCCTTCAACTTTTCCGAAAAGAAGTGAAATTGTATGGACGGCCGGAACAACGCCTGATCCTGAAAAAGCATTGAGCCGTGCCCTTACGGAAGTCGCCCAACTTGCGGGTGACTTTGATACCGGTTCCAAATATGTGGCCAGTGGTCTTCCTAAGTTCACACAAGTCGAAGATGCCGGGTTTATCATAAACCCCGATGAAAAAATTGATATTAAAGCGCTCCCTGATCTTTCAAATGAAAATATAAAAGTTGAAGTCCAAAATTGCATCGCCGCTTTGGCGAAAAAAAATATGGAAGTCATTGTCGTGAACACCCGGCATCCATTACTCGGCATCCCCGCTTTTTATACCGTCATTCCGGGAGCCCATTTCAGAGAAAGATCTCTTGGAACCAGCGTGGGAATGTTTTCCGCTAAAATTATTGCCGAAAACGAACCGCCACGGAAAGCTGTTGAAGACCTTAAAAATATCGAAAACCTGCTGACGGATAAATACTACATAAAATTTTATCTCGGGTCGTGTCACCTGGCCCTTGATGAGCCTGAAACAGCCCTTGGATATTTTACCCGATCTCTTGACCTTGATCCCACGGAACAAGATATATCCAGCATCTATTCTTACATGGGCATCTCTTTTAATAAAATGGGCGAATATCGCAACGCGCTGGATGTATTGAAAAAAGCCGAAACCCATGATGCCGAACGAACAGATATTTACAATTCAATGGGTTTTAGCTATTTCAAACTCAAGGCGCATCACCAAGCCATCGCATGCTTTAAAAAAGTGTTGCAGCTCGACCCGGGGTCCGCTATTGATTATGCCAATATCGCCTCAAATTACAGGGAAATGGGGGAAAAGAAAAAAGCCGTTGAATATTATGAAACGGCATTGGCCATGGATCCATCCATAGACTTTGCTAGAGACAGCCTTGAGAAATTGAAAAATGATGATGGAGGAATTCCTTAAATCTTCAATTAGTTAGTGTCCATCCACGAAGCGTAATGGACCCGATTACGTGTCCAATTCAGAAATGAGCAATTTTTGTCCTGATCAAGGCCGCACAAGGGGTTGCGGTGAGGCGTACGTCTGTACGCCGCAACCGGAAACCCGCGGAGAACGCCGATCAGGACAAAAAGGGCCATTTATGGATGGACAATAGTTAATGTGCCGGCATACCACGATCCACCAATTCCCTTGCAAGACGGATATAATCTTCCGAACCATAGCTGCCTTGTCTGGAAAAAATCACAGGCTTTCCGACCCCGGCGCTTTCTGCGATGGTTGTGTTAGCCCTTATCACCGTGTTAAAAAGCATGCCGGCATACCTGTCATCATTTTTCAATTTATCTAAAATATTATGGCTGATGCGTGTCCGCGTATCAAATAATGTCGCCACGATGCCGGTGACA
>Ga0307417_10000730_pt1 | contig 13361 bp, 10 predicted proteins | sample SalMarWE160210MG_2_FD_202514 | JGI IMG/M metagenome (GOLD analysis project Ga0307417, IMG submission 202514) | Salt marsh sediment microbial communities from the Plum Island Ecosystem LTER, Massachusetts, United States - WE1602-10 | ecosystem: Environmental > Aquatic > Marine > Intertidal zone...
AGACTTAGGCCCTCGTGAGTTTTGCCCGGATAAATCAGGAGAGCAAACTCAGTGTCGACCGGATTCTGGTAGGCGGTCTCAAGAGTGGATAGCATTCGGCGCATCAAGGGCGGAAAGGCTGTTCGGCGGAGAAGCTCCTCGAATGTGATCACGACCTTGGTAGGGTCGAAATCAAGCGGCCGGCCGGCCAGCGCCCGTAATCCGTCATCCTGGTAGACCTGGGCGATCCACGGCAGGCTGGCCATCCCGGCGGTCACGACCCGGGGTATGGGCAAGGTCGCATACTGATTGCCCTCGATGTCGATCAGATCGACGAAGTGTTGTGAGTAGCGGCGGATCTCATCCGGCTCGGATTCGGGGCGCAGCTCAGGGTGGCTGAGGGCGACCAGACGGGGGTAGTCCCCGCTGACGGGTTCCACGGCGCGGGTCCCCAGCCCCCACACCAGGCGCAAAAACCCGGAGGCGCGGTCGATGCGAGGGCTCCACCGGAACTGGTTGCGGGAAAAGGCCACGCCTGCGGCATCGGGCAAGAAATAACGTCCCATGCGCTGGCCCTGCACCACCTGGACTAAGATCGCCATGCGCTCGTCGTAGTCAATCAATCCCATACGCTGGCGGTAGAAAAGCGCCTCTGGACTGTAGACGCTGCCGTAGACCGAGGCGATCGCCCCGAGCAGCGCCTTGAGGTTGGCCTCGTCACTTCCTTGATTGGGCAGGAAGTGGCTTTCGTACTTGCCTGCAAAGGAAGTCCCGAAGGAGTCCTCGAGCAGGCTCGACGACCGCACGATGAGTGGGGTTGAGCCGGACTCTTCGAGGATGTCTTTCAACCCATCCACGATGTCATCCGGAAAGTCACCATCCAAGAAGGCCCGGCGAATGGCCGGGTAGGCTTCTCGAATCTCTTCGCCCTCTCGGTATTTCTGGTTGGCGTAGCCGAGTAGGCCATTCAACTGGGTGAACTGGTAGAAGACGTCGGCGCCGATGAACCAAGACGGCGGCACCTTGAAATGGTCGAGGAAATCAGGACCGGAGGCCTTCCTCAATACGGCCTCGGCCAAGATGATGCCGGCAGCTTTGCCGCCGATCTTACCGCGCCCCAGCCGGCGGGACCGCACGCGTTTCAGGTCGGCGATATCGAGCCAGTCCTTGGCGATTCCCAGATACTTGAGGTGGTCGCTGATCATGGCTTTGATCAAGACGACCTTGATCTCGCGTAAATCGTGCATGACGCGCGGACGCTCTTCGTCGGGAAGCGATTCATAGGCCTCGCCCTGGGCGAAGAGCATGTCCCAAGGCGCCAACTCGGGGTGGAACGTGAGGACGACCTTTTGGGAGGGAATGCGGTCTTCAAGGACGCCGCGCAGAACGCGTTCAAAATCTTCGTGCGGCAAGTTGTAGGCGAAATAGAAGTCAGTCAGATTGTCACGCACTATTTCCTGGCGCTGGGCCCAGACGTCTGGGGGCTCCTCCCCAAAGGGGTCCGCCAGGCCCTCCCGGCGCTGAGATTGGATGGCCTTCTCCCGCACCTCGGCTTCAAAGTCGCTGCGAGAGATTACGCCACGGTCGAACAGCTCGCGTCGCATTCGTTCACGAATGCGGCCGGCCAGGATGGGGTACTGACTGAGTTCGAGATAGAGGGTCAGGACCTTGGGAAAGGATTGGCTATCAAACGAGCTCACCATTGACCTCGTTTAGGCGATCGAAATGGTTGGGGTTGCACACCACAAGGGAATCAAGCGGCGACCACGAATCGCGTTGGAATGGCAAGAAAGGGTCGCCAGCCGGACCGCAGGGGGCGGGGCGCTCCTTAGCGCCCGAGATGCATCGGCATGATGACGTGCAGGAAATCGTCTCGGCCCACACTGCGGATGACGCCGGGGGCATTGGGATTGCTGGTTTCCAGCGCCACGTTGGGGGTTTCGACGACGCTCAGCACGTCGATCAAGTAGCGGACGTTGAAGGCGATCTCGGCCGGCTCGCCCTCGATGGTGGCGTCCACTACGGTCTCGTTGGATCCTGTTTCGGCCGCCGTGGCGGAGATCTCAAGCGTGCCGGGCTCGAGTTCACTCCCTGGGGAGATCACCAGGCGGGCGGAGTGAGCGGCCTCACGGGCAAAAATGTCGGCCGCCTTACAGGCCTTGAGGAAGCTGCTTGTGGGGAGCACGGTGCGGGTCTGAAAACCGTTGGGGATGATGCCTTTGACGTCGGGGTAGGTGCCTTCGATAAGCTGGGTCACCAGCTCGACGTTTTCGGTGCGGAAGATCGCCTGGCCCCGGTTGGGCGGCAGGCTCAGCGTCACGGTCTCGTCGTCGCCGACGGTTCGGGCAAGCTCGGAGAGCGCCCGACTGGGGATGATGGCCTTCAGGGGTCCAACCCCGGGCGAGGCCAGGTGAGATGAGCGCAGGGAGAGACGGAAGCCGTCAGCGGCGGCCATCGAGAGCTCGCCATCGTTGACCTCGCATAACACGCCCGTCAGCACGGGACGAGCGTCGTCCGTCGAGGCGGCGAAGACCACCTGACTGATCATCTCGCGCAGATCGGCCACGTCCAGGGTCAGATCGCCTTCCAGATCCGCCGGGGGAAGGGGGGGAAATTCTTGGGCATCGATGCACTTCAGCTCGTTGTTGTAAGTCTTCGAGCGCACGCTGAGTGTCTGCGTACGAACGGCCAATTCCATGTCGACGCGGTCGTTGGGGAGCGTGTTCACCAGGTCGACGAAGGTGCGGGCCGGCACCGTGGTCGACCCCTCTTCTTCGACTTTGCCCCCGATCCAGCAGGTAATCCCCAGTTCCAAATTGGTGGCCGATAGGCGCAGTCGGCCGTTGTCGGTGGCCAGCAGGATATTGCCTAACACCGGCAACGTGCTGCGCGGGGCAACCGCCCGGGCGACGGTGTTGAGACCGCGAGCCAGGTTTTCTTGCAGGCAGGAGACCTTCATCGTGGGCGAATCCTTGGAAGGGGCTTTGGGTGAGCTTGCCGGTGAAGTATACAACGAAAGCGAACGGCCAAGCAACGCTCGGATGGACAACTTGAGGGGCTTGGCATACACTACACCCATGCTGGGCCAGACCGCCACGTCCGACGGTGACGAGCTTCGCCAGATGGTGTTACGTCTGGCGCGCTTGGTTGAGATAAGCGTCACCCTCAATTCAACCCTGGAACTCGATCCTCTGCTTCAGTTCATTATCGATTCCGCCGCTGAGTTGCTGGACACAGAGGCGGCTTCGATTCTACTGATAGACAAGAGGAGCAAGGACCTGCGGTTCGCGGCCGCCACGGGAGCGGATCCAGTTGAACTGGCCAAGATTCCGGTACCCATGGACAGCTCGATAGCCGGGACGATTGTGCGCGATGATCGCCCACTTATCATCAATGAAGTCGCCACCGACCCACGACATTTCCGCGAAGTGGGTGAGCGGGTCCAGCTCCAAATCAGATCGTTGGTTGGCGTACCGATGCGCATCCAGGATGAGGTCATCGGCGTGTTGGAGGCCGTCAACAAGCGACAGGGGGGTTTCGAGGAAAGCGATCTGCAGACGTTGTCGATCGTGGCCTCCCAGGCGGCCGTGGCGATCAACAACGCCAGGCTGCTGGAAGCGCTGAAGCGCGCCTACGACGAACTGGGGAAGCTCGATCGCCTGAAGAGTGAGTTCATCTCGATTGCGTCCCACGAACTCCGGACGCCCCTGGCCCTGATTCTGGGCTATGCCACGATCCTGCAAGAGGACGCAGGTGAATCCGCCTCCGAACACGTCAACGCTGTATTTAATTCGGCCATGCGGATGCGTTCGCTGATCGAGGACATGACCAATCTGAACCTGCTGAGGGTTGGTTCAACGGAGATGAACTTTGAGCTCCAACCGCTGCAGTCGGTTGTACGGGCGGCCTCAGAAGAGGTGCGCGACACGATTCAAGCCAAGGGACAAGAGCTTGAGGTGACTCTCTGGGATGAAACGCTCGAGGCTCTGGTGGATGGCCCCAAGGTGGCCATGGCGCTCACCAACCTGCTTAACAACGCCATGCGGTTCACGCCGTCCGGTGGGCACATCTGGCTGAGCTTGAAACCCCACGGGAAAGAGGCATGGTTTCAGGTGCGGGATACAGGGATTGGACTTCCGGATGACGAGCTGGAGCGGATCTTCCAGGCCTTCTATCAGGTGGAAGATCACTTGGTCCGGCACCACGAGGGGATGGGGTTGGGGCTGGCGATCGTCCGCGGGGTCGCCCAGGCGCATCAGGGGCGAACCTGGGCAGAAAGCCCCGGTGAAGGCCAAGGTGCGACCTTCACCATCGCCCTTCCTTTCTGATCCTTAGCTGCTGGGCACACGCCCCCCGAATCTGGACGAGCTCTGTCCGGGTCAGCCAGGCAGGCTGAAGCTGTCGCCGGGCTGGAGCACGTGGGGCTCGGCCTCCGTCTCGCTACTAACCCGGGCGGCCCAAGCCTGGGCGTCCTGCGCGATCAACTCCCAGGTGTCGTAGTGGACCGGGATGACATGCTTGGGCTGGATGAGCTTGACCGCCCGCAACGCGTCGTCGGGCCCCATGGTGAAGTTGTCGCCGATGGGGAGCACCGCCAGATCGATACCCTCCTCGCCGATCAAGCGCATGTCCCCGAACAGGCCCGTATCGCACGCGAAATAGATCTTCTCCCCGGCGCCGGTGGTGAGCAGGAAGCCAGCCGGGTTGCCGCCGTCGGAGCCGTCGGGCAATGCCGAACCGTGGATGGCCAAGGTCAGCTTGAGGTAGCCGAACGGGTACTGATGTCCTCCGCCCAAATGTTGGGCATGAGCCTGCACGCCCTGGCCCTCGAACCAATGGGCGATTTCGAAGTTGCTGATCACCATGGCGGAGCTGCGCTTTGCAATGGCTACTGCATCACCCACGTGGTCCCCGTGACCGTGAGAAATGAGGATGAAGTCCGGCGCCAGGCTGTCGGGGCTGACCTGGGCTGAAGGATTGTCGCCGAGGTACGGATCGATCAGCAGAGTTTTACCCCCGGTTTCAACCTGGAAGGCTGCGTGCCCAAACCAGGTCATGTGGAATGCCATGTCATCTCCCTTTCGCATGCTTGAGCATTCTACGGCCCACATGATCAGTATACCGGGAGCGAGCCGCCGACAACCAGATCGACCGGGGGCATCTTGTGATGAAATTCACAAAGCGGAAGATGCAGGGCGGGGTGGCTCAGTCTTGGGCGGACTCGTCGAGGATGGCGGCGGCGTCGGAACGGGCCGAGCGATGACGACGAGACTCGCGCCAAACCTGCAATCTGTCTGAGAGTTGATTGCTGAGGCGCATCCAATCCGGAACGATCAGGACCAGGCCGGGTCGGCCGGGCGCAAAGACCAGATCGTGTAGGAAGAGGCGCATGAGCAGCGGGTGAAGCGGATAGCCCTCAAGGTCGATCCCCAGGGCGGTGCGGTTGTAGAATGGCGCAAGCAGGCGTCGTTTACCGCTCGATAAGCTGCTCGGGGGGAGAAGCTTCGCAAGCTCAACGGCGCGCGTGTTCAAGATGCGCCGGTAAGAGACCTTGAGGCGGTAGATTGGCGTCTGGAGCCGGAGGTGGTCTCCCCGCGGTTGGACGTACGCCAGGCGGGGCCCAATCAACACGAAGAGCCAGAATGCGGCCGAGACAAACCCCCCCGCCAGGAGCCAGACGTCTTCGGGAGGCTTTGGCCACGGGAGCAGGTCGAGACTGACCGGGAACCATAGGCCGAGCAAGAGCAGGGCCAAGAGCATCGCCGGACGGCGATAGCGGCTGACGGCAAAATGGTAAAGCTGGAGCGGAAAGCGGTCGCCAGGGGTCAGATCGGACATGATGGTCTGGGTTGGCTCGTCAAGCCTTCTCGGCCGGCGCTGGGTTCTCTCGGTAGTAGGCGCACAGATCAGTCAGCACGCAGCGCTGGCATTCCGGCCGGCGGGCTTTGCACACCTCCCGCCCGTGCCGGATGATGTTCAGATGAGCCGCATAATAGGTCTCGGGAGGGAAGAGCCTGGCGAGGATATTATGTGCCTTGTCGGCGGATGCCCCTTTGGGGCACAGCCCAAGCCTCTGGGTGACACGGTGGATGTGCGTGTCCACGGGGAAGGCGGGCATATCGAGCGCAAATTGCATCACGATAGCCGCCGTCTTGGGTCCCACACCCTTGAAACTCAGCAGCCATGAGCGGACCTGTTCTGGCGGTTGGTCGCGAAGGAACTCCAGATCAAGTGACCCCTTCTGGTCGGTGATCTGACGAAGGACGGCCTGAATGCGGGGCCCCTTTTGATTGGCTAGGCCGGCGGTCTTGATGGCCTCGATGACGTCCCCGGCTTCGGCGTCGCGCACTTCCTCCCAACTGGGAAACGCGCTGCGCAGGGCTTCAAAGGCGCGATCTCGGTTGACATCATTGGTGTTCTGGGAAAGGATGGTTGACACCAACTCGTCGAGCGGTGGGAGGCGAACTCGCCACATCGGCTGGCCATAAGTCTCGTACAGGCGTTGATGGACGGCCAGGGCTTTTGATTCGGCGGAGGTCATCGCAGACGGGCGCAGTCGATGCTTGGCGGGCGGGTCATGCCATGGAATCGATCACGACATCGCCAAAAGCCGACGTGGGGAGCAGCGTGGCGCCTTCCATCAGCCTGTGGAAGTCGTATGTCACTTGCTTGCTGCGAATGGCGCCCTCGATGCCGCGCACGATCAGATCGGCGGCCTCGTCCCAACCCAAGTAGCGGAACATCAACTCGCCGCTCAAAATGACCGAGCCGGGGTTGACCTTGTCCTGTCCGGCGTACTTGGGGGCAGTCCCGTGGGTGGCCTCGAAAATCGCATGACCGGTCTCGTAGTTAATGTTGCCCCCGGGAGCGATACCGATGCCGCCAACCTGGGCCGCCAACGCGTCCGAGATGTAATCGCCGTTCAGGTTCATAGTGGCGATCACATCGAATTCATCGGCGCGGGTGATCGTCTGCTGAAAGGCGATATCGGCGATGGTGTCTTTGACCAGAAGCTTGCCCGCCTTCAAGGCGGCCGCCTGTTCCAGGTTGGCCGCCTCTTCCCCGGATGCCTTTTGGGTCCGATTCCACTGCGCCCACGTGTAGACGCCATCGCCGAACTCGCGCTCAGCCACTTCGTACCCCCAGTTGCGGAAGGCGCCCTCGGTGTACTTCATAATGTTGCCTTTGTGGACCAGGGTGACCGAGCGGCGCTTGTGATCCAGCGCATAGCGGATGGCTGCCCGCACCAGCCGCTGGCTGCCCTCACGCGAGACGGGCTTGATGCCAATCCCCGAGCTTTCAGGGAAGCGGATCTTGGCGTACTCTTCCGGAAGCGTCTCTGATAGCCAGGCCATGAATTGCCGGTTGGCTTCGGTTCCCAATTCAAACTCGACCCCGGCGTAGATATCCTCGGTGTTTTCGCGGAAGATGATCATGTCGACCTTTTCCGGGTGCTTGACCGGGGTGGGCGTTCCGGCGTAGTAGCGCACGGGACGCAGGCACACATACAGGTCGAGCGCTTTGCGCAGGGCGACGTTCAAGGAGCTGATGCCACCGCCGATCGGCGTGGTCAGCGGGCCCTTGATACCGACACGGAAGTCGCGAAATGCGCGCAGGGTGGCTTCGGGCAGCCACTCGCCGGTGGCGTCGAAAGCTTTCTGCCCGGCGAGGACCTCCATCCACGCCACCTGGCGGCGGTCGCCGTAGGCCTGAGCGACGGCAGCGTCGAACACTCGCACAGCCGCCGCCCAGATGTCGGGGCCGATACCGTCGCCCTCAATAAAGGGAAGGATGGGACGATCGGGGACCTGGATGGCCCCGTTCTTGACGTCGATCCTCTGGCCGTTGGAAGATATTTCGGGCTGTAAGTCAGGCATGGTGCGCGCTCCAGGCTGGCAATCATGTTGCGGGGAGGGCCTCCCCGGAAGACGGTTCTGGCGCGGGGCCAAACCCGGCGGATTATAGCATGCGGGTTCGGTCGACCGAAGATTCAGGCGGGTCCGGCGTGGTCGGTGTACCCCTCCGGATGCGTGCGGTGCCAGCGCCAGGCGCTGTCGACGATCTGGTCGAGCTCGGGGTAGTTTGGCGACCATCCTAACTCTTCTGAAATCTTGTCGGCCGCAGACACAAGACGCGGGGCGTCACCTGGCCGCCGGTCGGCCTCTTCGGCGCGGATGGGTTCGCCGGTGACCCGGCGCGCCGTCTCCAGTACTTGCCGAACGGAGTAGCCGGTGCCCGTGCCCAGGTTGTAGACAAGCTCATCCCGCGTCTCGAGCGCGTCCAGGGCAAGAAGGTGGGCATCAACCAGATCGGCCAGGTGGATGTAATCCCGGATACAAGTTCCGTCCGGAGTGGGGTAATCGGTGCCGTAGATCTTGATGTGGGTCCGCTTGCCAAGTGCCACCTGAAGCATCAAGGGGATCAAGTGGCTTTCGGGTTGGTGGGCTTCGCCCCGATCAGGCAGGGCGCCGGCGGCGTTGAAGTAACGCAGGGCAGCGTAGTGCAGCCCATGCACCTGGCGATACCATGCCAGCGTCTGTTCGATCATCAGCTTGGTTTGGCCGTAGACGTTGGCTGGCCCCAAAGGCGATGTCTCCGAAAGGGGCTCATCGCTCGAGGCGTAAACGGCAGCCGTCGACGAAAGCACGAAGCGCCCCACGCCGGCTTGGACACTGGCCTCGATCAGGGCCAACGAATGGACCAGATTGTTGTGGAAGTATTTGCCGGGGTTGTGCATGCTTTCCCCGGCCTCAATGAACGCAGCGAAGTGCAGGACAGCGTCGTAGGCGTGGCTCCCGAGGGCCACCTTGAGTTTGGCGCCATCGGCCAGGTCGGCGTGGATGAAGGTGGCATCCTGTGGCACGGCGGCGCGATGTCCGGTGATCAGAGAATCGTAGATGGTGACCTGATGGCCAGCGTTTAGGAGACGCTGGACCGCCGCCGAGCCGATGTACCCAGCCCCACCCGTTACGAATATCTTCATGCTTCAGGACGCTCCCAGTCAGGCCGGACCGAGGCAACCTCCGCCGATTCCTAGGCCCTCTCGAGATTGGCCAGAGATGCAAGCAAGTGCTTCACGTCTCCGGATTCGAAAGACACCACAACTTCTTCGTCATCCCCATCGATCTTAGACTCCATCACAATCCCTTCGCCAAACGTGGGATGGATCACGCGCATCCCGGCCTGGTAACTCGATTGGCGCGGTGCCGCAGGCGTTTCCCAGCGGGTTTGGCGTGCGTAGCTCGCCTGCTCGACCGTCTGTCCGCCGAGCCAGTCGCCGGACATGATATCGGCCGGCAAGTCGGAGAGGAAGCGCGAAGGTTCGCTCATCGCCGAGGCGCCGTAGAGACTCCGCCGGAAGGAGCGGACCAGGTACAGTCGGTCCTTGGCGCGAGTGATGCCGACATAGAACAGCCTGCGTTCTTCGTCCATGGCTTCGGGATCATCGAAGGATCGTTGGTGGGGGATCATCCCGTCGTCCAGGCCGATGATGAACACCACCCGGAACTCGAGCCCTTTGGCGGCGTGCAAAGTCAGCAGGATAGGTGCGTTGAGATCGTCGGTCAGCGTGTCCTGATCCGACACCAGAGCGATCTGTTCCAGGAATGCGCCCAAGTCGACGTTCTGAAACTCCTCGGCCACCCTGCGTAATTCGACGACGTTGTCCCAGCGCTCGGTGCCTTCCTCGCTGCCATCGTCGATGTATTCGCGGTATCCCACGTCACGGATGATTCGGTCGATGAGATCCGCCAGGGAAAGCGCCTCGAGGGCCTTGAGCCAGCCTGGAAGCAGGCGCCCGAATTCGGTCAGCACGGCAGCGGAGCGGCTGCCCAGGGCTTCAGCGTATGACGCTCCGCCCTCCTGACCCAATTCCAGGAGCACCTGCCCGGGCGACACACCGGCGCGATCGGCGGTTTGAATGAGTGATTCAACCGTCTTGGCGCCGATGCCGCGCGAAGGAGTGTTGAGCACCCTGAGCAGGCTGATACGATCGTGAGGGTTGTGCACCAGCCGCAGGTAGGCCACGATGTCCTTGACCTCACGCCGACCGTAGAAGCGCTGGGCTCCAACCAGACGATAGGGAAGACCGGCCCGCAGAAACACCTCTTCTACGGCCCGCGATTGCGCATTGGTCCGGTACATCACGGCGCACTCGCCGGGTTCGGCTTCGCCAGCGTGGGTCAGAGCGGCGATGGTCTCGATGACAAAGCGGGCCTCATCGGACTCGTCGTAGGATTCGTGGAGTTCGATCGTTGTCCCTTGTCCCCTGTCGGTGAACAGTCTCTTGACATGCCGATTGGGGAGCCGGTTGATAATCGACATCGCTGCATCGAGAATGGTCTGGGTCGAGCGATAGTTCTGCTCCAAGAGGATCACGCGCGCCTCGGGATAGTCCTTTTGGAACCGCTGGACATTTCGGTAGTCGGCGCCGCGCCAACGGTAGATCGACTGGTCGGCGTCCCCGACCACGAACACATCCTTCGACGGAGGTGTCAGCAACCGAAGCATGGCGTATTGGGCGGTATTGGTGTCCTGGAATTCGTCCACTAGAATGTGGGCGTAGCGGCGATGGTACTGGGCTCGCACCCCGTCCTGGGCCTGCAGCAGCTGCACGGCGTACATCAACAGATCATCAAAATCGACGCCGTTGTTCGCTTGAAGCCGCGTTTGATAACCTTCGTAGATGCGGTGAACGATCTCAGAGAAATAGGTGTTGGCCGAATAGTGTTGCCAGTCAATTAACTCACTCTTGGCGGCCGAAATCGCCGCCAGGACTCGGCCGGGCTGCACCTGCTTGGGATCGAAGTTCAACTGCTTGATGCAATCCCTGACCAGGCCCATTTGATCCGAGTCATCAAAGATGACAAACTCCTTGCCCACGGGCAGATGATCCGCGTGGCGGCGGAGCATGCGCGCCGCCAGGGCATGGAATGTGCCAAGGTCCAGCCGTTGGGCCCCGCCCGGGCTGGTGGTGGCCAGCAGATCGCGCACACGCGTATGCATCTCGCGTGCCGCCTTGTTGGTGAAGGTTACGGCCATGATCGAGCGCAGATCTGATCCCCGGGTTGACGCCAAAAAGGCGATGCGGTGGGTCAGGACGCGCGTCTTGCCCGACCCGGGCCCGGCAAGGACCAGGGTCGGGCCCTCGGGCGTGGTCACGGCTTGTTCTTGTTGATGATTGAGTTGATCCAGCATATGACCTGGCTGTTCCGGCGAAGTGTGTTTACTCGGCAGCCGAATCCTAACTGCCGTCGACGCGCATTCTAAGGGCCCCGACGGGAAGGGCCAAGCAAGTTCCGGTGCATCAATGGCGGTGAGGTTCGATGTCCAATATGCCGGAGCCGCTCAATAGGCCGGTCAGCGGTTCGGCTACCAGTGCCACGACGCGCGAATCGGCGAAGTAGGGGAATTCGAAATGCACCTCGTCTCCGGCCGATTTGCCGGGGATTGGCATCAGGCGGGCGGTCAGAGGCTTGTTGTGTCGGAGGGAGATCGCTCCCAGGTCGAGCAAGACAGCGGTCAAGGCATCAGGTGAGACATCCCCCGGAAGCGGAATGGTGTCCAGGCCCGTGCCGCACAGCGTTGAGTAAAGGAGCAGGTCGGTCATGGTGAGCTGACCGGCGGCCGCCCGGTTGGCGAGGGTTGAATCCTCGAGCACGGGAAACAGCAAGCCGCAGAATCCGGTGCGGGAGAAATCCGCCCGGTCAAGGCAATCTGCCAGATAGGCGACGGCGGCAGCCGATCCCGGCAAGCCGACGGCGGGCAGTCCGAGCGACTCGAGCGCTGTGCCGATTGAGCGCAAATGGTCGGGGTAAGGGGCAAGTGAGAAGTCGATCCCCAAAAAGCGGAGCTCATTCTGCAGGGAGACCGGCGTCAGGAGCCGTTGGATGGCGGCGGCATGGGCTTCGATCATGCTCACCAGCCGGCGTCGGCCGCGCGCCAGGCTGGGGACATCGCGGAAGGCGTCAATGGCCAGATCGGCACCTTCGGTAGCCACGGCGAAGGCGGGCGGGCCGGGCCGGTGGTAGGCTGCGGGGAAGAAGGGTGATCCAGCGCCCACGTTGGCCAAGGCGGCGAAACGCAGATTGGCGAACCCGTTCTCGCGGATTTCCGCCAGGCGCAAGATGATGTCGGCCGAAGCCCTGGCGGCGGCCACAGACAATCCCGTCTCGGGGTCGGCGATGATCGCCGAAGTGAACACTGTTTCGGTCGCCGCGAGCATGTCGGGCACCACGGCGAATCCCCTGGGTTCGTCGGGGAGCACCGGCCCGATAGACACGTAATCGATGCCGTGGACAAACGCCTCGGCCTCCAACCGCTGGGCGAACTCGGCACGCTCTTGAGGGGGCACGGCGCGGCCCATCTCAGAAGGGGGTGGGGTGGCAAGGCGCAGACTCTGGACCTCGTAGTTTGCGTCCTGCAATGCCTGGCGTGCTTGGTCGAGGCTCTTGGCCAGGCCGTCGAGCCGTTCGGGTTCGACGGGCCAGCCGGGATCTACAAAACCGGTGAGAGAGCGAACAATCATGGATGACCTCGTTGGCGCCTGATTTCGAATAGAAACACGGCCGTGGCAATAGCGGCGTTCAGCGAGTCGCTTGCGCCTCGCATCGGAATATGAGTCGCGTCGGGCACCGCCCTGCCGATTTCGGCGGTCACGCCGTGCGCCTCTCCCCCAACCACCAACGCCGCCGGTTCGCGCCAGTCGATCTGATCGTAGGGACGCCCCTCTCCGGCTTGGGTTCGCCAAAGCCGAGTTGGACCCGCCCAATCGCGGATATCTGCCGGCCCAACCGTCATCAGGGGGAGATGCAGCAGGGCGCCCATGGCGGCGCGCACAACCTTGGGGTTGAAGGGGTCGACGCTGCCCGGGGTGAGACCGACAGCTTCAACCCCGGCCGCCAGCGCCGTGCGCATGATGGTCCCGAGGTTCCCAGGGTCGGATAGCCGATCCAGGAGGAGCAGCAAGGTCGGCGAAGAAGGAGGCGTGAGGTTTGGTTTGGGCAAGACCAACAACAACCCCTGCGGTGTCTGTGTGTCGGAGCACGCCGCCATCACGTCGTCGCTGACGGGCAGAACTTCTCCGCCAAGACGCGCCAGGCGGTTGACCATGCCCCGGCCACGCTCGTCCAGATGTGGGGTGTGAAGCACCAGGGCGACAGGGGATTCGGCGGCCAGCACCTCCTCGGCCCAGCGGATGCCCTCGACGATGAACAGAGACTCCTCGTCACGAGCCTTGCGTTTGGCCTGGAGCGTGCGCACCCACTTGATTCGGGCATTGGCCGGTGAGCTGATCATGCGTACTCGGCCGGATTCGGCCATCGCTCCGCAAAGGCGGCGGTGAAGATGTCCACGTTCTGTTGGTCGATTAGGACTACGCGCAC
>Ga0307417_10000731_pt1 | contig 13355 bp, 7 predicted proteins | sample SalMarWE160210MG_2_FD_202514 | JGI IMG/M metagenome (GOLD analysis project Ga0307417, IMG submission 202514) | Salt marsh sediment microbial communities from the Plum Island Ecosystem LTER, Massachusetts, United States - WE1602-10 | ecosystem: Environmental > Aquatic > Marine > Intertidal zone >...
AGATTACGGGCATGTTTAAATGGCCCATTAAGCAATGTTACATCATATAATGAAAATTCATTTGGATATAATTTATCCTGGGCATAAGAGACAAAAATTAAATTACATATTACAATTAAAAGAATTTTTTTCATTATTATATCCCTTCTGAATATTTAAATAAACAATCAACTTTTGTTAGAGGAATTCTTCTTTGGTACACAACACACTGTCTTTTTCTTCAAAAATTTTATTTATTAGGTATACAAAACTGATCTATAGAAATCACGATTTTTTTAAAAATTAATTATTCTGTTTATGTGATATTTTATATGGTTCAAGTTGATCTTTAAATTTGATAATTAACTCTTTTAACGCTTTCATATTTATTTCACCCTGTCTGAGCATTCCGACTTCCCAGATCGGCGGTATTCTCATAGCAGTAAGTTCTCCTGCTTCCAAAAGGTTTGCGGAAGTTTCAGCAATATTCAATCCTTGTTTCCATTCTTTATTGGGATCGCTAAGCCATTTGTTGCTCTGATCAACAATTTTTGTTACCCAACCTTCCTGATCTGGAACACTGGGAAGTATATCTGCCGTACGTTTACGGAAAAATCCCATAATTGCTGCCGCAATCGATGGATCACGAACACTACCATCCTCATAAAATACACCGTGGACAGTTCCCCATCCTTTACGAACAATCATTAGTTCCCATATATACCACCCAACCTTTGCTTTCATATGTTCCTGAAGAGTAACATCATAAGGATTGGCGCGCGCGATACAACCTATTTCGCCGTCTATCAATGGCTTATGTACCTTCGCTGCAAATTCCTTTGCCCGAGCAATGTTATTCCTTATTTCTTCACGGGTTTGCGAATAATCATGAAACTGAAGTACATCAACATAATCAGCTAATTCAATCATACCATCGACAAAAGCCATTCCTATAGTAACAGGCGTATTAGGATCAAGTTCATGGAAAGTATTAGCTAAAAATTTACTTGTCTCGAAGTTTCTTAAAACTCTTTCACGCGGAGTTGGCGGCCAATCAGGTTCATTCATAACATCCCAGACAGCAAGACCCGGTTCATCAGATAAAGTGTTAATTAAAAATTTAGCCCAATCTCTTGCAAGGTTTCGCTTTGTTGTATCTCTCAACCATGGTCCGTAACCTACAACAGGCATAACTCCAATACCTCTCTTATAACATTCTTGGACGAAATGCCTAAGCTTTAGAGGAAGACCCTCCTTATCTTCAACATAGGCTTCATACGGAACAAAAACACGCACCTGATTTAGATTTAGAATTTTTGCTAAGTCAAGTTCAAATTCAATTCTGGTAGAATCATACTTTACCCACGTATCGATATGGTGGTGTGGTGAAACTGCATTTGCCGGAGTATAGTTGAACCCCCTGATAAGAGATGGGTCCCTGGAACCTGTGAAATCAAATCTTGATTTTTTCCCAGTTGAATCAGTTTGTCCGGCCTGAACGACCGAACAAATGAATAAAAGAATTATAATTGATTTTTTCATATTCAAACCTTTTGAATAAACTTATAAAGTAACTTGCTTTGTAAAATAGATTTTTACCTAAACAAAAGCGGAGCAAAATTGTAAAAATCATGTCTCCAGAATGCCATAATTTAACGTGTATCCGGAATCGGAACTTTCGCAGGTAATGATCCAGCAGGTTTGCCGAATACAGTAAACTCGATAATTCCCAGAGGTATAGATTTCGGCCAATTAGTTATTGTTAATTTAACAAAACGGCATTTCACCGGAGGAATTTCCTCAAAGATTGTATTTCTTGAGATATTGTTATTTGTTTGGTCAAGAGCAGTTTTATACGTTTCGCCATCCATCGACGTTTCTATTTTGTATTGATAAATATCATCAGGCGTCTCCGATGTAGTTCTACGCTGCCCAAAGCGCCTTCGCACTCCGTTGAACATTAAACGAACACCATCTATTGTGAACAACTGAACGATATCAAAACGGGTTGCAGGAGAAAGTTCGATAGTCAAAGTCGGCATCGTATCGGTCGGTACAGGTTCCCACATTGTTCCGCTGGAATTGTCAACTGCATAAGCTGCAAATCTTCCCGGTTGTTCGGAAGAAAATTTTGAAAGTGCATTCATTGCCCGTACTTTGTTAATTGTAACAGGAATTGATCCACTGTTTCCTTTTGTCGGATCGCTGATTGTAGCCGGAGCCCATTGCGGTGTTTTTGTAACTTTAACCGACATGTTGCCAGCCTTATCAAAGATGATCCGATCCATTCCTATCCGTCTTCCACCGGGAGGATTGGATAATACAATCGTATAGAATTGCCATAGATTACCCTCCGGCCCTTCAACAATAGATCCGTGACCCGGACCTGTTACGATGCCGTCAGTCTTGCGAAGCAGGGGATTATTAGGCGCATAAGTAAAAGGGCCCATAGGAGATTTAGCAGTGTAGTATCCCTCGGCATAGGTTTTCCATTGTGTTCCGGAAGCTGAATATTCCAGATAATAGGTCCCATTTACTTTTTCTAACCACGGTCCCTCAACCCAGGCAACATCAGGGTACTCGTTCATCTCACCATAACGTTCCCAAATATGTTTACTGTTGAATCCGAAAAGATGTTTAACCGGGCCTGCAAATCTCGTAAGATCATTTGGGTCTAACTCTACAACGTAAATACCGCTAACGCCGCGTCCCGGATAATACAGGTACGGTTTGTTGTCATCGTCTATAAAAATATCCATATCAAAAGGTCCGTTCCAACCGCCTGAAACATCCGGTGTATTCTTCCATTCTCCCAGACTTGTATAAGGTCCAAGTGGATTATCAGCTTTATACAACGGTCCATCATTTCCGCACAAATAAAAACTGCCGTTGTATTTCACAACATGCGGTGCTATAGGGACGCTATTTACTTTCTGAAAAGACCAGTCGAGCATATCGTCTGAAACCCACGCGCCTCCTCCTGTGCAGAACATATAGTATTTGCCGTTTTCACGTATAACGGTTACATCGCCGGAAGCACTGCCACCCGGCGCAGTAATCATGGGCAGGGGATTACAGTAACGTTTTGTTTTACCAATTTCCGGTTTCGGCTCGTTACTTTGTTGACCAATTGCAATGTTGGAAGTGCAAATCATTGCCGGTATAAGTAATAAATAGATAATATTTTTCTTCATATTTTTTTTCTCATTAGTGCCTATAATATTTTTCGGCAAGATTATCTTAATTATTTTTTCAGTTCAATTGTTACAACCGACTTTGAAGGCAGATCAACTTTCAGAATATTATTCTTGATACTGAATGAAGAAAATTTCTGGATGTCAACCTTTTCAGGTTTGCCAAAGTCATTATAATCATTTTCATGTGGCGCTGTAATTATTTCGCCTGAAACATTAGCTAAATTATCAGAACCTCTTAAATCGATTTCAACATTTTTATCTTTATGCGGATCAATATTAGTAAGCGATATGTGAATTCTTCCTTCTTTATCTTTTGAAGCAGATGCACTAACACTCGGCAAAGTCATACCGTCATACGAATAATCTTCAGAAGTTACATTAATTGGTAAAAGAGTTGCGTCCTGATGTACTTTATACATTTTGAAAACATAAAAGCTCGGAGTCTTTACAATTTGATCACCTTTTGTAAGTATCATTGCCTGAAGTACATTTACCATTTGTGCAATGTTTGCCATTTTCACACGACGAGCATGGTTGTTAAAAATATTGAGATAGAGGCCAGCTGTAACGGCATCACGCAAAGTGTTTTGTTGAAATAAAAATCCCGGATTTGTTCCTGGTTCAACGTTGAACCAATTTCCCCATTCATCTGCCATTATACCGATTCTATCCTGGGGGTCATATTCATCCATTAAAGCTATATGTTTTTCAAGGCGTTCCTCCATTACCAACGTATTCTTCATAGTGTAGAACCAATCGTTTTCATTGAATTGCGTTGCTGAAGTTTTATCATTCCAACCATGGCAGAATGTATAGTAATGAAATGAATATCCTTGAATTAAATTTCTAAATTTCTGTGTTTTCTTTAACACTGTTTCTGTCCAATCAAAATCGGGATCAGTTCCGCCGCTGGCTACTTTAATTAATCCGCGTCCGTGCATATATGTGGAAAATCTTTTAAACAAATCAGCATAATAATCCGGAGTCATATTTCCACCGCAGCCCCAGCTTTCATTACCTACTGCCCAAAATTTTACGTTCCATGGTTTTTCTCTTCCGTTTTTCTTTCGCAATTCGGTCATTGGGCTTTTAGCATCAGAGTTTACATATTCAACCCATTCCGAAGCTTCCTGAACTGTACCGCTACCTACGTTTACGCAAATGTAAGGTTCTGCTCCAATTTGTTCGCAAAAATCCAAAAATTCATGAGTGCCAAAACTGTTATCTTCAGTCACTCCTCCCCAGGTAGTATTAACAATAGATGGTCTCTGATCTTTCGGGCCTATTCCATCTTTCCAGTGATAAGTATCTGCAAAACATCCACCAGGCCAGCGCACAACAGCAGGATTAATTTCTTTGAGTGCGGCAACAACATCATTCCTTATTCCGCGCGTATTTGGAATCTTAGAATTTTCACCTACGTAAATTCCACCGTAAATACCATGCCCTAAGTGTTCGGCAAAATGACCATAAATAAATCTACTTATTGTATACTTACCAAGATCGACATTTATAATAATTCGGTTTGGATCTTTTGGGGTATTTTCCTGTGCATTTAATAAAATTGTATTAAATATAAACAACACCAATAATAACTTTGTAAAAAATCGCATACTTCCTCCTCTAGTATTTAAATAAATAGAATTAATCTTTTATAATTACTCCTTCGTTCTTATTGTAACATCTGATTCCTGCAAACCGTCAGCGGTTGTGGAAAGCTTTTCTCTCACTGGGTTTGAAATACTCATGGCTGATTGGGTTACCGTTGCCGACTCCTGCGATAGAACCTTCGCCATTAATACTAAATTTCACTAGATTGTCTGCGTTTGGACAAACACGACCTTCCTTATCTACGATCTCAACTTTTACATAAGATAAATCCCTGCCATCAGCACTGATTTCTGTTCTATCTGGAATTAATAGTATTTTAGCTGGGTCACCCGTAGTCTGAACTTCATCAGTACAAATTATTTTCCCGTTGTTTTTAGCTACTGCTTTTAATGTTCCCGGAGAGTAGGGAACGTTCCAAACGAGATGTAAATCTTTTGTATCACTTAATTTCTTTTCACCAAGGGATTTTCCATTCAGAAACAATTCCACCGATTCACAATTACTGTAACACCAGACAGGTATCTTCATTCCTTCAAAACCTTTCCAATTCCAGTGAGGAAGAATATGAACCATCGGTTTGTTTGTCCACTGGCTCTGGTAAAGATAATAGCGGTCTTTTGGAAATCCGCATAAATCCACAATACCAAAATAGGAACTTACAGAAGGCCAACTAAAAGGCGTTGGTTCCCCGATGTAATCAAAACCTGTCCATACAAATTCGCCAGCGACCCAGGACGCATCCTTTACTGCCTTGAGGGTCGACTCAGCTGTATTTCCCCAACTGGGAGCGTTCATATCGTACGACGAACACTGGTTGTCCAGTTCCTTTATTATTTTAAGTGTATCGCCATCTTTAACCAGGTTGTATACTCCGCGTGTACTGACAGCTGATGATGTTTCTGAACCGAATAGTTTTGCCTTTCCTTTATAGGTATTGTAAAAAGCCATATTATAATTAATGCCTAATATATCAAGCGGTTTCGAGAAGCCACTTTTAACTGCCGCTTCTGGTGTGTTGCAAGCTGAAGTAACAGGTCGGGTCGGATCTTCCTTATGGCAAATATCTACAAGCCGCTTTGACATTTCGTATGCGTTGGCATTGTCTTGCTCGGGGATTTCGTTACCGATACTCCACAAAATAATACTTGGATGGTTTTTGTCGCGAAGAATCATATCTGTTAGGTCTCTCTTACTCCATTCGTCAAAAAACCTTCCATACCCATACTCTGTTTTATTCCTTTTCCACTCGTCAAACGCTTCGTCCATAACCAGGAATCCCATACGGTCACATAAATCCAGCAGTTCGGGTGCAGGTGGATTGTGGCTTGTACGGATAGCGTTGCAACCCATACTCTTCATAATTTCCAATTCACGCTCAATTGCTCTTTTATTTACTGCGGCTCCCAGACTTCCCAGGTCGTGATGCAGACATACGCCTTTTATATTAACGTGTTTACCGTTTAAGAAAAATCCTTTGTCAGTAGTAAATTCAGAAGTGCGGATTCCGAAAGGAGTATTGTAGGTATCTTCAGCATTGCCGCTCACAAAAACTTCGGACTTAACATGGTAAAGATTTGGTTTTTCCAGCGACCATAATTTCGGTTTTGGAATTGTGACAACCTGTCCGAAAGTGTTGATGCTGCCTGTTTCTATTTTCTGAGTTGAGCTGCTGTTGGCAACTTTGTTTCCTGACTCATCAACAATAGTGGTTTCAAGTGTTACCTTTTGTGCAGAAGCAGATTGATTCTGTATCTTAGTTTTAACACTAACAGTTGCTTGGCTTGCAGTAACTTTCGGCGTAGTAACATAAGTTCCCCAATGTGCAATGTGAACAGGGTCAGTTACAGTTAATCTTACGTTACGGTAAATGCCCGCACCGGAATACCAGCGCGAACACGGTTGCTGTACATCAACTCTGACAGCCAGAACATTTTTCCCGCCGCCAAATTTCAGATGCTTGGTAAATTCATATTGAAAGCTGGAATAACCGTATGGCCTGTTGCCAAGATGAACACCGTTGATCCAGACATCGCTATTCATATACACGCCGTCAAACTCAATGAATACACGTTTGTTTTTAATATCTTCTGGCAGCTTAAACTCTTTCCTGTACCAGCCGATACCACCGTCTAAGTACCCGCCCCCGCTTCCAGCCGGACTGGTCGATTCAAAGGGACCTTCAACGACTTTTACTCCTTCATCATAAATACCACCTCCCTGTATACCGTCGAACACACGGACAGCAATACTATTTTTTTCGCCGTAGTGAATGATTTCGTGAGGAACTTTATAATACCGTAATTGATCCCATGCAGTAGTATATTTCGGAGGAAAGGTACCCATACCTCCTACTTTAACTCCGTTAAAAAATGTCTCATCAGCGTCATCAATTTTACCTACGTTAATAAAAATGTCTTTTCCTTTTAAATTAGCAGGTACAGTTAATTCACGCCGGTACCAGCCATACACATAATCCTTGGTATAGTTAGAACTTTTTTCCCAGGTCGAAGGAAGTTCCACAGTCTGCCAGGAATTGTCGTTTAAATCCGGGCTCTTCCAATGCTGGTTATCGCCCTCTTTGAATTTCCATTCTCCCTTCACAACATGGAACTCAGGTACATCCTCTTTTTTAGATTCAGACAGGGCAACTCCTTCAATACTCCAGTCGTGAGGCAGATCAAGTAATCTCCAATGTGAATCATCAAGTGAGGGATTTTGTCCGTCTTTTACATCACCGAATTTGAAATGCCATTCTTTGGTGAAAAGCTTTGTTGTTCGTGTTGAATCAGAAGTTCTGTATAATTTAGCTCCAAAAACTACGGAAAGCAGAACAATGCTGCTTAGAATAATGTAAAATTTGATTTTCATATTACGGCTCTTATTTATTTTCGATAAATTATTTTAAATATTATTTAAGCATCATTCTAAATTATGTTTTTAATTCGTCTTGAATTTCCAATAATCAAAATTGAAAAGTTTTTCACCGGGATTACCTCTAAATACCAGGAATAAATCGTGAACTCCGGAAGCATTGTTAACAGATGTAGATTTTAATTTCCAGTTGTCCCAACCCCCGGTGTTTGAGATAGGTAAAGAGCCAATTTTGGTACCGGCCAGACTGTCAATTCGTAATTCAATCTCACCACCATTTAACGCACTTGCAACGCTCGCGCTAAAAACTGCGGCTCCTTTATTACCAAAATCCACACCTTCGACTTTAATAAAATCACTGTTGTTAATGTCGGTAACATAGACACTTCTAATTCCGCTCTTTTCAGTTTTCACTCCTTTTTCCCACGCAATGGTTTCCGCCTCATTCCTTATATACGGATTTAAATTACCGATTTGCGGGGCACCTGTTTTTGTCCACCAGGGAAGCTTTTGAATTGTGCCGTCGGGGTTGTAACTCATTTTTTCGACACAAACAGAGCGTCTTTCTCGATGAATTTTAGTTAATGAAAAATTAATGGCATAATTAAAACCGAACACGTACGAGTTCCCCTTGTAATCGATTATCCCCGGATGGTTTCCCGAAGATCTTTGATCAGGATCCATTATCGTTCCTTTGCATTTCCATGGACCTATTGGACTGTCGCTCATTGCGTAACCAATACCTTCGGGGCAGCAACGGGAAGCCCATGCCAAGTAGTAAAGGTTATTCTTCTTCCATAACCACGGTCCTTCTGTGTAAGATGCTTCTGGAGGAGTTCCGGTAAAGTCGATAGATGCAGTTTTGATTTCACCCGAGGTAGAAATCATGTCTTCATTCAACTTCACATAATAGCAAGGTCCATTCCCACCCCAGTACAAATAAGCCTGCCCGTCATCATCAACAAATACAGTTGGATCGTAATCTCCGGGATTCGATCTAGAGATTAACGGCTTACCAATCGCGTCAACAAATGGTCCATAAGGACTATTAGAAACAGCTACTCCTATAGCCATTTTGTTTTTGTATATGGTTGGGCAGTATAAAAAAAACTTGCCATCTCTGGCTATACATTGGGGCGCCCAGGCACTATGACCGTCAGCCCATTTGAATGTTCTGTAAGGATCTTTAACCCCGGCTATTATGCCATGATCGGTCCAATTAACCATATCGGTTGTAGTATAGAGAAGCCAGTTAAACATTTTAAAACCTGTTGCATCATCTTCGTCATGACTTGTGTATAAGAATACAGTATCTCTATAAACCATCGGTGCAGGATCGGCAGTAAACTTGGTTTGTATTATAGGGTTGCCTGCATAACTTACTGAGCTGAAAGCTAATGCTATGACTGCCAAAAAACCTAAAAAGATTTTTTTAATTCCGGATGTTTTCATTCTCATTACAAATTATCCATTATAGTTTTACTTTTACTTTTTCACCTTTATACGTTACTACTTTATCGAATTTTTCAACAGGAGTGATTCCAATGCCTTTGTTTTTTCCCACAACAACTATGTTGAACTTGCGTTCATTGAGCATTCCGGGGAAAGAACCTTTACGATCATTGATAGTCAATTCTTTTTTCGCATCATCCCAGGTAAAGGTTATAGTAGAATAAACTCCTTTCTCATAATCGTAGTTATCATTTTCATCTTCATATAATGTAAATTCACCGTCAGCGCCGGGATAAATTCGTATTTCAAGATTATTCCATTTTTTCTCTGTTGCATATTGTACTTTTGGACCTATAGGAATTATTGAACCTGCTTTTGCATACAACGGCATAATATCAATTGGCGTTTCTTCATTAATTGTTTGTCCGCCTTTAAATTTTTCACCTGTCCAGAAATCAATCCAATCTGTTCCCTTGGGTAAGTAAACTTCTTCACTTTTTATCTTGCTAAAATCCCCAATTTTGGTCGTATCGTTTCCGTGAACTACGATTTTTGAATACATAGGTTTGGTAACAGGACAAACGAGCAATGATTTTCCAAACATATACTGATTATTAATATCAAGCGCTTGCTTATCATTTGCAAAATCCATAACCAGCGCACGCATCATAGTTGATTGATTTGCAGTTACCTCCCACGAGGTAGAATAAATATAAGGCAGCAAATAGTAGCGCAGGTTTATAAACTTATCAATTGCGTCATAAACCTTATCGCCCTTCTTACCGAATTGATAAATTTCGCGCGGTGCATCTGTTCCGTGTGAGCGCATCATAGGGCAGAAGGCACCGAACTGTATCCAGCGAGCATAAAGTTCACAGTAATTTGCATCTTTCAATTTTTGCGGAAAGTTCCAGAGGAAAAACCCGCCTATATCACTATTCCAGTTTGGAATGCCGGAGAGTGAAAAATTTAAGCCGGCCGAAATTTGATCTCTGAGGGCTTTCCATGACGCAACTACATCGCCTGACCACGTATCGGCACCGTAGCGCTGTTGACCTGCAAATGCAGATCGGGTAAGGATAAATACGCGTTTATCAGATGTAACTGATCTTTGATGTGTATAAACTCCACCTACAGTCATTAAAGGGAAAGCATTACGTACCTTGCGGAATGAACCAAGATATGTTTGATCGTCTAAATCGGAAGGTTTAAAATTCAAGTGGTCAGGTTCCGACGAATCCATCCACCATCCGTCCATACCGAGTGAAAAAATACCTTTGTTAAGATACTTCCAGTAAATATCCCGGGCTACCGGATTGAAAGGATCATAAACTTTAACACCTGAAGGGTAATCCATTCTCGGCGGCCATTTTGCTGAACCAGACAGAGGCCAGGTTTGAAAATCCATAAGTGCACCGATTTTTTTCAAATCTCTATATTGTTTGGTCATGGGGCCAAACGAATTCCAGATTGATATAATCATGTGTGCATGCAACTTATGAACATCGTTTACCATTTTTTGCGGATTGTAAAATTCTACGTTGAGGAAGTCCATTGCATTCCACAAATAATTGTTGCCCCAGTACTGCCAGTCCTGAATTATGCCATCAAGTGGAACCCCCAACTCGCGGTATTTTTTTACTACATTTACTAATTCATCCTGACCTTTATAACGTTCTTTGCTTTGCCAGTAACCATAAGTCCAGAGCGGGAACATTGGGACCTGCCCTGTTAATTCTCTCATTTTTGCAATTACACCATCAGCATTGCCGCCGTACATAAAATAATAATCTATACAATCGCCAACATCAGATTTGAACGATGTGCTATCCTGGTTGTCAACAAAAAGAGTAGGGGAGTAGTTATCCCAAAACAATCCGTAACCTTTTACTGAAACAAAGAAGGGAACATAGTCATCCGTATTTCCTTGTATCATTTCTAATTTAAGGTTACGCTGAATCATTTTACCTTGTTGCTGCTGTCCCAGTCCATAGATTGCTTCATCTTTATCCAGAACAAAAGACTGCAATACGCTGTAAGTTTTCACACCGGCATCATTGAAATTCGTAAACGCAACGCCATTCACTTTCTCATTTAATAAAGTTTCTCCTTTAGAAGTTGAAAAGGATATTTTCCCATCTTTCAGATTCACATCTACCTGAACATTTTTACTTTTCAGGAAAAGTTCATCACCTTTCTGATTTATGGTAAAGTCTGTTTCCTGCGGAGCTTCAATTACTGAAAGACTTTTTTTATTGAAATTTTTCCCTTCCGGTGATTTAAGCACTCTAACAGTAGACGAATTGTAGAATTGAATCTCAACTTCCGTAGAATCGATTATTGATTTTATCCCCCGATCTGTTCTCTGATAGTTCTGAGCATTTGCAGAAAAAACTATAAGGCATATAAAAGATGCAATGGTTAAAAATATTTTTTTCATATCTTCATCTCTATTTATCTGAATAAAATAAAGTAACTCTTTGCAGAGTTTGCTTATACTGTTTTATTAAAAAATCTTTTATTTCTTCATGTATCCGACTTCCCGATAATATTTCTCAGCGCCAGGATGCAATGGTACACCAAAATTTTGCCAGGCAGTTTTCGGATCGTATGTATAAATTCTGATGAACCATTTTAGTGCCCCGTGATTTTCTTCAATAGCTTTAGCAAGGTCATAAGCAGCTTGTTCGGGAATGTCATCCCGTGCAAAGATAGCTTCTCCTGATCTGCCCAGAGTTTTTATCTGGCGGTCAACGCCTTTAAGCAAGCCAATCTGAGCCTCAACAAATTCTGCATCAACATTTTGCTGAGCAATTTGTTTTAACAGGTCTTCAGGTAGTTGTAAAAAATAAAGATCAAACTTCTGACTTAAAGTTGTCCAATAAGAAGATTCAGGATTCATCGAAGGACTTGCCAGGAAACCGGCAATGATATCAAAATTACCTTTCAAAGCCTCATCTACTGTAACCCCCATGCTTCCTCCCCATGTTTTAATGTCATCAGCAGTTATGCTATAGTATTTCAGGATAATCTTCATATTATTATCAGCGCCCATAATTCTTACAGGCAGATGTTTTTGTTTTATAACGTTAAAGTTTTTAATTCCCGATTCTTTCCTTGCAGCAATAAGATAATAGAAGGGGTCTTCAAGCTTTACAATAAGGCGGAGATTGCGAAAAGGTCCTTTGCCCGCAAGTTTGTCTTTATATGCTGAGTTCAACATTGCACTGGAGGTTACGCCAAAATCGACACGTGCATTAACACGAACATTAACTCCATCTGCAAGATTTATTTTATCAAGGGGCGGAGGATAGTCATGTTCAGAAACAAGACTAGGTCCGTACCACCTGTTACAATTACGGCAGAGGATTACAGTATAGCCAAATGGTTTCATTGATTCTTTGACATAGTCACCGAGTTCGCCCCAGGGGCATCCGTTTTTACATGCTGCAGCCATTACAGGTTTTTTTACATCCCATCCTGTTTTACCAACATCAATGTCTTGCTGTGCAACCATAGTCCCAGCAAACAGCACTACCAATACACTTATGATTTTAAATGTTCTTTTCATTTTTATTTTTCTTTAAAACCTTTATTTCATTATCAATGTGCTGTACCTTGTAACAGTTTTTCAAAAACTTCAAATTTTTCAGGGCTGGTAATTGGCCGTTGTTCTATCTTATTGCCCAACTCCATAGTTTTCTTGGCTGTTGATTTAAAAACGGGCCACCCTGGTAATCCTTTACCATTCGGGTTTCCTGTTGAAATAAAATTTATCCAGTAGTCAGACATAATCTCTGCTATCTTTTTGTCTTTTTCTGTCCACGGCTTTGGTGACCGATTCAGGTTATCAAATACGTATGGGAGTTCAGAGGAATGAAAAGCAAGATAGCGTTCTTTAGTTGCGCCGGGTTCCTGATGTGTAAATATATATGTGTATATATTTGTCCTGCTGGTCTTCCCGCGTTTTACCGACCACAAGTACATAGATACCATAGACATATCACGTGCAAACTTTTTCTGGGACTCTGCTGCTTCAGCATCTGTGGAAGCAGGGTAAAGTTTTAGAATCTCATCTGCCAGTGATCCGGTCCGCTGTCTCACTTCTTTCCTGAATCCTTTTGCCGGGACTTTACCATAATTGCTATTGTAGCTGCCTTCGTCCGCTACCCATCCGGTTATAGTGGTAACATCATTTTGTTTGCCCGCTTTAAAAATATCATCACCACTTTTTGGCAGAAACCA
>Ga0307417_10000732_pt1 | contig 13346 bp, 8 predicted proteins | sample SalMarWE160210MG_2_FD_202514 | JGI IMG/M metagenome (GOLD analysis project Ga0307417, IMG submission 202514) | Salt marsh sediment microbial communities from the Plum Island Ecosystem LTER, Massachusetts, United States - WE1602-10 | ecosystem: Environmental > Aquatic > Marine > Intertidal zone >...
GCCGGTCCTCCACCCGGGCTTGTCGTTTGACGGTTTGTTTCAGGGTCGGGTTCGGGGAACTGAAAGGATGCCAACTCCGCCAGAAGCCGGGCGCTGGGCGACACCTGGTCGGGCTGCGGGATCCAATCCTCAGGCAGGGGCGAAACCTCAGCCTCTGGATGCGCCTCGGTTTGGCCTGCGGCCTGGGGCGGAGCGATCTCCTGAACCTCCGGTTCGGGTGCGGGGATTTCCTTCTCGCCAGCCTTAGATGGCTTTGGCTCCGGGGGGTCGAGCTCTGGTTTGCCCACAGCTTGGGGCGCAAGCTGCGCAGGATCGACCTCCGACAGGGCTCGGGCCAGCGACTCGGCTTGGCGCCGAATCAAGCCGAAGGGTACCTCGGAGCTGAAGACCAGGGAGAGCACGATGTCGGCGACGACGCCGGTGGCATACAACATGAAGTCTTCCGCCGTTCCGGGCAGGTGGACGAAGCGTGCCACTGCGCCTGAGCGGCCCTCTTCCGCCCAGCTGTCGGCGACCTGCGCCGTGAGCTCCTGAACCTGACTGCGGGGGAGCTGGCCGGTGAAGGCGATCAGTTCACGGTGCCGAATCAGGAGAGCGGCCTCGGCCGATGTTTCCTGCGTCAGCCGGGCCAGGACCTGGGCGGCCCGATCCCCATCCGTCAACCACGGCGGCGGCGAATCTGAGCCCGGCAGAGCTTGGCTGGCTTCGGCCGGGGGGGACTCAGCCTGCGGCTTGGCTTCAGGAGGCTCGGCGGATCGCCTTCGTGGCCAGGCGACCTGCGGGGGCCGGTGGAAATCCAGCCGCCTTCCGAGGGCGTCCTCGATAATGTCCGGCAGGTTGGGGAGGTAGAAAGGTTTGGTCAGGATGCCGTCCACCCCGGCCTGGCGCGTCTTCTCTGACGAGCCTTCATCGTCCACAGGAATACCGATAACCGCCAGGCCAGGCTGGAGAGCGCGTAATCGTTCAACGACCTTCTCGCCATCGATGTCCGGAAGGGCGAAGTCAATAATGGCCAGACGGAAATCCAGATCTTTGGCCAGGTTGACGGCTTCCTCGGCGCTGGATGCCAACGAGACCTCGAATCGCTCGCTTTCCTCCAGGGTTTGCCTGATGAGGATTCCAAACTCCCTATTCGTGTCAGCGACCAGTATGGGGATAAGCATAGGCTGAATGTAGCATGGCCCCGATAGGACGGCAATACTGCCAAGGTCCCGAAGGCCCGTTCGGCCGGCCCGTGGCCGAGTCAGGGGGTTGGTGTCTCGGTGGGGGTGGGTGAGCCGGTCGGGCTGGTCGTAGCGCTCGGGCTGGCGGACGGCGTGGGCGTTTGCGAAGCCTCGGAAGTTGAGGACGGCGTGGGTGAAATCGAACTGGTGGGCGTGGCGGTGGGCGTCGCCGTGACGGTCGTCGAGCTGGGCACGACGATCGTCACCCAGAACGATTGATCGCCCGCCGGTCCGATCCCGAAGTACTCCCCGTTGGCGTTGGTTAGCTTCCAGAAGCCCTGGTACGTGCCCGGCGCCGATGGGGCGATCATATCCACGGCCAGGTCGACCGTGTTTTGCGGATTGACATGCGTAGGCATAGGCACGCGGGACGGGGCGCCCATGCGTGTGCCTCCGATAAAGACCAGGCTGTAGGCGGTGCTCCAGGCACAGGTGCCGGCATTCTGAAGGCGCCAGGTCTTAACAAAAGCCTCGCCCCCGCCCAATTCGGTGTTGTCCCGGATGGTCACATCATCCACAAAGGCGGCTTTGTCGGTACAAGATGAGGGTGTCGGGCTGGCCACCGTTGGCTGTGGGGTTGGGCTGGCGCTCGGTTCGGGCGTCCCGGTGGCGAATTCGGGGGGGACCGTGCCGCGCGAAGCTTCGGTCAAGATTGCCTGGACGGTGGATGCAGCCGAGGTCGCTGGCGCCGCCGATGTCGGCGAGGGGGACGACTGCAGGTTGCATGCGGCGAGCAGTCCGCTGGCAGCCAGAATCGCAATTCGGGAGGGGGCTTGCATGATCGATATCTTCGTCATAGGCGAAACGGCCCGATTCTACCCTACTCCGCCGTCATCCGATGACCGAACCCTCCCATGTGGGTAGCCCAAGAAAGAGAGGTGCCCGGCGATGACCGGGCACCTCGGAACCTAGCTGGGTTGGATGGGGCAAGTCACTTCTTCCAGGTCACGATGTCGAGACGGATGGTCTCCGGGTCACCCGATCTGGCTTCGATTTCAGCGCGTCCGTAGCGGCCTTCGCTGGTCTTGAAGCATAGCCAGTCCCCGACCGACACGTCGCTGAGCGAAATCCGGTTGGAGCTCAGGGAGGTGGTGGTGCACTGGTCATAGCTGGGCGCTCCGGTGGTGATGAGCTTGAGCTTGGCGCCGTTGTTGGGCGTAAAGTATTTCTCGCTGGAGGAAACGGCTTCAAACCATATGTCCTGGTCGCCCACCGAAGGTGTGTCATCGATCGTATCAAAATCGGCATGGAAGGTCTGCTTTAAGTTGATCTTCCCGCTGTGATAGACGCTCGCCTCGGGTGTGGCTGTGGGGCCGACCACGATCTGAACCCAAAAGGCGACGTCGGCGTTGGCACCGATTCCGAAGATGATCCCTTTGCCATTGCGCAGCTGGTAGTTGCCCTTGAAGGTGCCATTGGTGGAAGGCGCGGTCAGTCCGATGGAGATATCGATCGTGCCATTGGGGGGGACGCTTGCGCCCAGCCCGACGGTGGGCGATCCGCCCATGGCGTTGCCGCTGTCGAACACGAGATCGTAATCCGTGGTCCAGGTGCACGTGCCGACATTCTTCAGGCGCCAGGTCTTGGTGAATGCCTGGCCTGGGGTCATGTTGGTGTTGTCGGGGACCGTGACATCAGTCACGAATGTGGCTTTATCGGTGCAGCCAGCGGCCCCGGCAGTGGCTGTGGGGGCCGTCTGCGTGTCGGTTGGGACGGGCGTATCCGTGGCAGCGGGGGGCGTATCGGTAGGTGGCGCGGCCGTCGTCGACTGGACCGCAACGGTTGTCAACTCAGCCGCCACGGTTTGGGCGGCGGCTGTGGCCATCGAATCGCCAGGTGGTTCAGTCGCCTGCAGGCCCGGATAGTTGCAGGCTCCAAGCACCATGGATGCGCTGAGTAGGATGCCTAGCCAGGAGATATGGTTATGCTTTGATGTCTGCATCGGTCGACTCCTCATCGTTTGGCAAAATCATGCCAGATACTCAGTTTGTGAGTGGCATCAAGCGATATCCCCTCGGATGCTACGACCCGGCGCGCTCGGCGTCAAGGGCTGCCTGTGAGGGTGCAAGAAATGAGCCGCGGGGGCTCTCGGATGCACACGGATGAGGTAGGAAGGGTGGGGATCTAGGCTGCCGAGGCGAGATCGTCGGTAGCCAGCTGTCCATTCATGCTCCACGCGCCGGCGCGTTCGATCAACACCGGCATAACCCGGCCGCGCAGCGGTTCGGGGGACTCGAAGAATACGAGCTTGTTGGTCCGTGTCCTGCCCTTCCAGCGGCCCTGGTACTTGGTTTCCACCAGAACCTCAACCGTCTTATCCAGGTAGGTATGGTGGATGTCCTCGGAGATCCCGGCCTGGATGTCTTCCAGCGCCCTGAACCGGCGCATCTTCTCGTCTTCAGGCACGTCATCTTCCATCCGCCGAGCTGAGACGGTGTTGGGTCGGGGTGAATAGCGTGCGAGGTGGGCCACGTCCAGGCGCAACTCGTCCAGCAGATCGAATGTGTTCTGGAACGCTGCGTCGGTCTCTCCAGGAAAGCCGACGATGATATCGGTGGCGATGGACACCCCCGGGAGGCGCTCTCTGATGCGGGAGATCAACCGGCGGTAGTCGTCGGATGTGTAGCCGCGCTTCATCTCGGCCAGGATGCGGTCGTCACCCGCCTGTACCGGCACCTCGATGTGCTCGCACACTTTGGGAAGGTCGGCCACCGCATCCAGCAGCTCGTCGGTCATCCAGTTCGGGTGGGAGGTCAAGAACCTGATGCGCTCGATGCCGTCCACCTGGTGGACCACGCGCAGCAGCTCGGCCAGGTTCGGCCCGTCGGGGATGTCTTTGCCGTATCGGTCGACGATCTGGCCAAGCAGGGTGACCTCACGCACGCCCTGGTCTGCCAGGGCGCGCACCTCGGAGGCGATCTCACCGACCGGGCGGCTGCGCTCGACGCCTCGCCGGAAGGGGATAATGCAGAACGAACAAGCATGAGAGCAGCCGTAGACAATCGGCACGTGAGCGGAAACCAGCTTCCCCCGCTCATGCAGAGGAAGAACCAAGTCGCCATCCATCATCTCATGCCTGAGTTGAGTCTCGCGCAACTCAAGCTTCCGACCTTGCGCGCGGTGCAGGTGCTGGATCAGCGGTATCGGGTCGGACGGCGGGGAAAAGACGTCCACATACGGGAAGGCGGCTTCCAACTCGGAGTTGCCCTTGACGCCCACCATGCAGCCCATCAGGTTGATGACCAGGTCGGGGCGGCCTTCCTTGAGCGGCCGCAGTGAACTGAGCCGGCCGTACGCCCGATCCTCAGCGCTTTGGCGCACAACGCAGGTGTTGAGCACGATCACGTCCGCATCTTCGGCGCGCCGAGTCGATGCGTAGCCCAGTTTCTCCAGCTCAGAGGCTACCCGCTGTGAGTCGGCCACATTCATTTGACAACCGGCGGTCCAAATGTGGTACTTCATGCCAGGTTTTCCCGCTCCCGTCGAGAGAGCGATTCTACCATGTCGCCCCGGCCTCTGTTTTGGGGGCTTGTGAAGGATTTCACAAAGTGTCGCAGCGGGTTGGTCTTCCTTTGGCATCCGGCCGGCGGGCCCTTGGTCCAAGCGGATGCCGGCGAGCTGTCGAACGCGGTATGATTCGGCCCTGATTCTTGGTCGGAGGCAGGCGATTGTCGAACCCAAGCAGGCCAGGCTCGGCTCGGGGCAGCAGGGTGGTCCTTCAAGGTGGGGCTTGCGCGAGCATGCTGATCCTTCTGCTCGGCGGCGCCGCCGGCTGTGCGCTCACGTCAGACGCCGATCGCGCGACCCAGGCTGCGGGGAGCCTCCCCGCGAGCACGCCCGTGCGCTTCACGCAGGCACCCACCCAGCAGGCGAGCGCCACCCCATCCCCCAGTCCGTCCAGCACGCCGATCCCGGCCTGCACCGATACCCAGGGCCAGTTGATCGAGGACCACTACCGCGGGCACAATGTGGCGCAGGATGTGCCGATCCTGGTCTACCTGCCGCCCTGCTATGCGATGCGGGATGGGCCGCTCCCGGTCATCTACCTGCTGCATGGGAAACCATTCAACGAGCAGCATTGGGTGGATCTGGGGATCGTTGCGGCTGAGGAAAGCAGGCCTTCGTCACCGGACCCGGCCGCATGGTTGGTGGTGATGCCGCGCGTGCCTGAGCCGTTGTTCAGCAGCACCGATGGCGGGCCGGGCTCATACGATGATGAATTCACCACCGCGCTGATGCCGCATGTTGAATCCTCCTATGCCGTGCGTACGGATCCCGGCGGCCGGGCCATCGCCGGTATCTCGCGCGGCGGGGTCTGGTCGCTGGAAATCGGGCTGAGTCACCCCGACCTGTTCGGCATGGTGATCGCTCTGAGCCCCGCCCTGGCGGTAAACCACCCCCGGCCAGCATATGATCCGTTCCGCCTGGTTAGTTCGGTAGAACGCCTGCCGGCGCACATCTTCCTGGGGGCGGGCGATGACGATTGGGCCAAGCCGGCTACCCAGAAACTGCTCCAGCCGCTTGAAGCGCGTGGGGGCCAGCCGGAGTCCGCATGGGTCCCTGGCAGCCACGAAGCGGCGACCTGGGAGGCGCTGATTCCCCGCATGCTGGCTTTCGCCGACCGCTCACTTGTCCCTCCGGCCCCATGACCGAAGACGGACATCGGGGGGACCCCGAATTCGGTTACAATGGGCGCGCCGGAGGGAGGCAAATCCATGCCTGACAGCGAACAAAGGCCAGCCGACGTCATTGCGAGCTATCGCAGGCGCCGAACCCGGACGGTACCGTTGATTATGGGTGGCGCCGCCGTGCTGCTGCTGGTGGCCGGCGTGTTCCTGGTGGTGATGTGGATCACCGGAGACCACCCGCCGCAGATGCCTGGATTCCTGGCCAGCGCGACCGCGACTTCGACCAACACGGCCACGCCTGTGCCGCCGAGCAACACACCCACGGCCAGCCTGACCCCCACCATTACCGAAACGCCCACACCGTCGGGCCCCATCACCTACAAGGTCGTCGATGGCGACACGCTGTTCTCCATCGCACAGCAGTTCGCCATTGATCTTGACGTCTTGTTGGCCTACAATCCCGATCTTCAGGATGCCGGGACGATCTTCGTAGGGGAGGAGATCATCATCCCTCCGCCTTCCGCCGAAGTCCCCACCGAAACCGCCTTCCCCTCAACATTGATCCCGGGCACCAAGATCGAATACGTGGTGCGGCAGGGTGAAACGCTCCAATCCATCGCTTCGAAGTTCAACAGCACGGCTGAGGCGATCGCCAAGGAGAACGACATCACCAACCAGAACGACATCCAGGCGGGGCAAAAGCTGATTGTCCCAGTAAACATTGCAACGCCGACCCCCACCTGGACGAGTTCACCCACGCCGGGGCCAGGCACCGGCACTCCGGCCCCCTGAACCGAATCGGTAAGCTAGGTTAAAGACCAGCCCCGCCCGCGCCGATCGGCGCGGGCGGTTTGTATCGTGGTGCGCAGGATGGTTTCAGCCGTCTGAGATCTGTGCCAACGCCTGGGCAATGGTGCGCTGAACCTCGGGGTTGTCCTCGTCCTCCGAGTGGCCGATCAGGCAGGTCTGGGCTCGATCCCCGCCGATCTGCCCCAGGGCCCAGGCGGCGTGAAGCCGCACCTGTGGCTCCGGATCGCTCAGGGCGGCAGCCAATGCAGGCACGTGTTCCGTCGAGCCCAAATTGGCGGCCGCCAGGCACGCATTGCGCTTCAGGCCGCCCAACTTGGCCCGCTTGAGCGGGCTGCGCCTCAGGCCTTCCACGTACCGTTGGCGGTCCAGGGTTAGCAGCGTGTCAAGCGTCGCCTGTTTCAAGAATGGCCGCGTCTGGAACGAAGGATCCGTCGATGGCAGAGCGAAGCGGTCGTTCCAAGGGCAGACGGTCTGGCATACATCACAGCCAAAGACCCAGCCGCCCGTTTCGTTCCGTACCGAATCGGGGATCACCCCGCGAAGTTCAATCGTGAGATAGGAAACACACCTTCTAGCGTCGATCGTCCGGTCGGGAAGAATGCAACTTGTGGGGCAGGCATCGAGGCAGCGGGTGCAGCTGCCGCAGCGGTCAGCACGGAAGGGCTCGTCGGGTTGCAGGTCCAGGCCGAGAAGCACTTCCGCCAGCAACAAGAATGAGCCCGACTCGGGGTGAATCAGGCAGGTGTTCTTGCCGATCCAACCCAATCCCGCCCGTTGGGCAAGCTCTCGTTCAAGCAGGGGCCCGGTGTCGACGTAAATCCGGTAGGGAAACGCCTCACCAAGGTGAGCTCGTAAGTTCTCCATGATGGTTTGCAGACGCGCTTTGAGGGTCTCGTGATAATCATCTCCGCGGGCATAGGCCGCGATGCGTGGCTGAGTCCCCTCCACCGAGCTGTCGTCGGGCGGACCGTAGTTGGCCGCCACGACCAGAATCGAGCGCACCTCCGGAAGGAGCAGGCGCGGATCGGCGCGCGCAGCCTGTCCGCGCTGGCTGGCCATGTACGCCATTTGGCCGTGGCGGCCGGATTCGAGCCAATCTCGGTAGGTATCCAGATGGTCCGGGGGGTCCGGGTGGGTGATGCCGACGAGGTCGAATCCGGCGGCAAGCGCCTCACGTTTGAGATAGGTCGATAGACCGGAAGCCGATTGAACGCTCAAGGGCGTGCAGGCCTTTCTCAGGGGCCCTGCGTTGGAAGCACGTCGACTCCGCGGAAGGAGCCCCACTGAAACGCGGACAGGCTACAGCCCCAGATGGGGTCGGAGGAACTCACCCGTGTAGGACGTCTGGTGATTGGCGATGTCCTCCGGGGTCCCTTCGGCGACCAGCTCACCGCCGCGGTCGCCCCCTTCGGGACCGAGGTCGATCACCCAATCCGAGACTTTGATGATGTCCGGATGGTGCTCGATGATGAGCACGGTGTTGCCCTGATCGACAAGTTGCTGCAGGACGTCGATCAGCTTGTGTACATCGGCAGCGTGCAATCCCACCGAGGGTTCGTCGAGGACGTACAGCGTATTGCCCGTATTCATCTTGGACAGCTCTCGGGAGAGCTTGACGCGCTGAGCTTCTCCGCCGGATAGCGTGGGCGCGGGTTGACCCAAGGTGAGGTAGCCAAGGCCGACGGCCTGTAAAGTCTGTAGGCGGCGTTCGATGGGAGAGAAGGCGCTGAAGAAGCCCACCGACTCATCGATGGTCGTATCCAGTACGTCGGCGATGGTCTTGTCCTTGAACCGGACCTGGAGCGTCTCCCGGTTGTAGCGCGCCCCGTGGCACACTTCGCACGGCACGTACACATCTGGCAGGAACTGCATTTCGATCTTCAGCTGACCCTGCCCCTGGCAGGCTTCACAACGGCCGCCGCGCACGTTGAAGGAAAACCTTCCGGGCTTGTAGCCGCGAACTTTGGACTCCGGCAGCTCGGCGAAGAGGTTCCGAATATGGTCGAACACGCCCGTGTACGTGCCGGGGTTGGAGCGCGGCGTGCGTCCGATGGGGCTCTGGTCGATGTTGATCACATTGTCGACGAATTCGGCGCCGTCGAGCCGTTCGTGTTTTCCGGCCATCTCATGCGACCCATGCAGGTGGTTCGCCAGGGCCTTGTACAACACCTCCACCATGAGGGTTGACTTTCCAGACCCCGACACGCCGGTAATGCAGGTGAATGTGCCCAACGGAATGCCGACCGTCAGATTCTTGAGGTTGTTTTCTTGGGCTCCGATGATGGTCAGCTTGTTGCCGCTGCCTGGCCGGCGCACCTCCGGCAAGCCGATTTCCAGTTCGCCGGAAAGGAACTGGCCGGTCACGGATTGCTTGACTTTGGTGACCTCTTCAACCGTACCGGCAGCCACCACGTGCCCGCCCAGCTCCCCAGCGCCAGGTCCGAGATCGATGACCCAGTCAGCGGCCCTGATCGTGGCCTCATCGTGTTCGACCACCAGCACCGTGTTGCCCAGGTCGCGCATCCCCTCCAGGGTGCGGATCAGGCGGGCGTTGTCGCGCGGGTGGAGACCAATCGACGGTTCATCGAGGACATACAGCACGCCCATCAGGCGCGACCCGATCTGCGTGGCCAGGCGGATCCTCTGCGCTTCACCCCCGGACAGGCTTCCAGCCGTACGGTCGAGGGTCAGATAGTCCAGCCCGACATCTACCAGGAAGGTCAGGCGGTCCCGGATCTCCTTGAGCACGCGTTCGGCGATCTTCCGCCCGCGCTTGTCTAACGGGCCGCGGGCCGCCTGGAGACTTTCGACCCATGCTCGGCTGCGAACCACCGGCCAGCGTGTGACCTCGACGATGTTGGTATCGTCAATAGTGACCGAGAGCGCTTCCGGCCGCAATCGCTGCCCTTGGCAGGTGGGGCATGGACGTTCCGACATGAACTCCTGAATCTTGCTCCGGACGTAGTTGGACTGGGTCTCCTGGAAGCGGCGTTCGAGATTACCGACGATCCCTTCGAAGGCGGTCTTGTAGCTGGACTTTCGGCCGCTGCGGCCCACGTACTGCACCGACACTTCCTGGCCATCGGTGCCATAGAGCACCATATCCAGCTTCGGAACGGGCAGCTCGGCCACAGGCGCCTGCAGGTTAATGTCGTAAGCGTCGGCAACGGCCTCGACCAGCTGCCAGTAGTAGCTCCGCCGGTCGGCACTCTTGCTGGACCACTCCAAGGCGACCACAGCGCCCTCGGCCAGGGACATCTGTTTGTCCGGGATGATCCGATTGGGGTCGATCTCGAGCCGTGTGCCGAGGCCTTGGCAGTCCGGACACGCCCCGTGGGGCGTGTTGAATGAGAAAGTCCGCGGCTCGATTTCCGACAGCGTGGTCCCATGTTCTGGGCACGCCAGATCCTCAGAAAAGGGAATGTCCGTCCCGGAATCCAGGTTCAAATCGGCCACGATCAGGGTTCCATTGCCCCAACGCAGGGCGGTCTCGACCGAGTCGGTCAGCCGGCTCTGGAAGGCTCCTGCCTCCTCCTCATCGGAGGTGTTCGCATCCGGCACAACCAAACGGTCTACGGCGACCTCGATCGTGTGATTCTTGTAGCGATCGAGCCCGATGTCATCTTCCACCGATCGGACCTCGCCATCCACTCGGACGCGCACGAAGCCGGAGCGCCGGATCTCATCCAGCACACCGGTGTGGGTTCCCTTGCGTCCGCGCACCAGGGGGGCCAAGATCATCAGTTTGTGGCCGGGGTCAAAGGCTAGGACGGCTTCCACGATCTCCTGGGCGGATTGCTGCCTGACTTCGCGGCCGCAAATGGGGCAGTGCGGGATGCCGACCCGGGCGAACAACAACCGCAGGTAGTCATAGACTTCGGTGACGGTCCCCACGGTTGACCGGGGGTTGTGGGAGACGCCGCGCTGATCGATCGAGATGGATGGGGAGAGACCCTCGATATAGTCCACATCCGGTTTGTCCAGCTGACCCAGGAATTGCCGGGCATATGCCGAAAGCGATTCGACGTAGCGCCGCTGACCTTCGGCGAAGATGGTGTCGAAGGCGAGCGACGATTTTCCCGAGCCGGACAGGCCGGAAATCACCACCAGCTTGTCCCGAGGGATGCTGATGCTGATATCTTTTAGATTGTGCTCTCGGGCACCCATCACAACGATGTTTTCTTGGGGCATGGGTTTGTTGGGTCCACTTTGGGTCGAACGCGAAGCAAACGGAGATTATAACCGACGGACCCATACTCCCCGAAGCGGGCCAGGGGGGCAATCACTCATAGGGGTGAATCTGATTTCAGTTGCCGGGGTCCAAAGGAGGAAGGTCGGTGTCACACCATGAGCAGCGCTCCGCCGTTCGGGGGAGGACGGCCTGGCAGGCCGGGCAGGTGCGCCGCTCCTCGGGAGGCGGCGCACCGCCGAGCTGGGATGCCAGTCGGACCACGTCGGTGGCGGAAAGATCACCGGTGCCCGGCCTCCGCAAGCCCCCGGGGGATCGCAGCCGAAGTCCGCGAGCGTCCTCGTCAACCGCAAATCCGTAATCCATCAGGGTTCTTTTCACGTGGCCGGGGATGTCTTCCGTTGGTGGTGCGGCGTCCGCCGAAAGCGGCCGGCGTTCGAGTGCCTGGCGGGCGTCAGGCGGCAGATCGTCCAGCAGGTATTGAGGCCAGCCATCGGGCCGCACCGGCTCATCGCTTCCGGCGAGGAGCCGGCGAAAACGCTGGGAATCTTCGTCGGAAGGTGGCGCGGGGTCCTCGAGGTCCTCGATTGCAGGGTCAGGCTCGCGCTGCACGAGCTGCTGGTAGTCGCAGCGGTCGCAAATCCACAGATAGCCATCACCGCCGACGGTCGGCAGTCGGCTCAGCCTGCCGCCGCAGTCGGGGCAGACGCTGGGTTCGGATGGCGTGGCTTGGTTGTTTGTGGGGCTCGACACGGGCTCCGTCCATTGGCCGTACGGCTCACAGCGATGGAGAGGTTTTGACCGGCCTTACGGGCCTAAATCTCCTGTTCGCGCATTCGGGTGACCTCGCTGACGGCGACCTTGGTGTTGGCCAGGAGGAAACGACGGGCATAATCCTGGTTGCGCCACTCAAATGCCGTTTCCGTGCCTTCGGTATCACCGGGCACCCGCAAGGTTGATTTGACATACTCGGAATCCGGAGGCTTGGGCAACCGGCTGGCCCGTAACAGCAGCGGGACGGCCGGCACCACGTATCCTAGCCCGGCCAAAACGGTTAGTCCGAGCAGGGCCGGGACGAAGTTTTCGCGCAAGTTGATGAAACCGAAGAGCAGAACACAGACCACCAGGACCAGCGCTACCAACACCCCGATCAGGTGGGCTTGAAGCTGGGCAGTGCGCTGTTCCTCCGAGCGGGCCGAGGCGCGGGCCTTGCAGTCGGCGCAAACGGGGATGCGGAGCGTCCCGATCTGGCGGTCGCCGACGCCGGACAGGGTGATGGAGGCCAGGATGGGCAGGCGAGCCGCGGCGGGCGAGAACAGGCAGTGGGCGCAGGTTGACTCAGGATATCGAACTCTCGATCCCTTGACCACGACGCGGTAGCGGTTGCCGGGAGGTGGTTCGTGGTGTTCAGCTTCCCCTTGGCTTGGTTCCTCGCCGGGGGGTTCTTCCTTCGGCGGCGGACCCTTGGCGCCGCCCCAGTATGCCTTGGCCATTTCAGCCTTAACGCCGCCAACGAGCGCTGGTTCGGAGGATTCGGCGGGCGTTTCATCTTTTTTGGATTCTTCCGGCTGATGATCCGCAGCCTCTTCACCCGAGTCCGGAGGTTCGGCGGCAGGCATGGCAGCGGGTACATCGGAGGTGGGCATCTCGGCGGCGGGGTCTTCGATCGCCTTTGTGGCCTCGTCCGGTAGATCGAAGGCATCGCTGGCCCAATCGCTGGCTTCGAATGGGGCGACGGTCGGCGGCTTTGATTGATCAGCCTCGTCCGGGGCGGCATCCCAAGGGAACTTGGAGATCTGGAGCCGTTTGTCCACAGGAGGCTCAAGCGGGATGGAGTCTTTAGGCTGCGGCGTGCCCCAAGTGTGCAGGCGCTCACCAGTGTCCTGGTCGGCCTCGACAGGCTGCTGCGGTTCATCTTCGGCCCGCGGCTGGTCCTGTGACTCGGGCGGGAGGTCCTCATCGGCAGCTTGAATGTCGGTGGCCCAAGGCGGGGGCTCGGGAAGTTCGGCCGTCTTGACTTCCGATGTCGGATAAGGTTCATCCCCCCATATGCTGTCCAGCAAATCCTCTTCATCTCCCAGGACGGATTCTTTCGGGGAGACATCCGGCTCGTCGAAAAAGGCTGGCTCGGCCGTTCCTTCGGGCTCCGCTTCCATCTCGGATGGGGTCGTATCCTGGTCAAGTCCTTCATTCAATGTCTGGTCAAAACCTGGGCTGAATTCGTCGGGCGGCTCATCTGAGGGCTCGATCGTCGAGGTCTCGCTGATTGGGCTTGGCTGATGGCTCGGCGCGTCATCGGGGCCGGCAGCGTCTTGCGGTGTGGGGGGCCAAGCGGAGACTTCGGGTTGGTCCTGCAATGCGGGCTCGGCGGATGGTGCCTCGGTCGGGCTGGGTTTGGCGGCCCAAAGGTCAACCGCAGGCTTCTCTTCGCCGGCGGGAAGTGCCTCCAGATCTTCATCGTGGGCCGATTCCCCATCGATCGGCGCCGAAAGCGGG
>Ga0307417_10000733_pt1 | contig 13340 bp, 14 predicted proteins | sample SalMarWE160210MG_2_FD_202514 | JGI IMG/M metagenome (GOLD analysis project Ga0307417, IMG submission 202514) | Salt marsh sediment microbial communities from the Plum Island Ecosystem LTER, Massachusetts, United States - WE1602-10 | ecosystem: Environmental > Aquatic > Marine > Intertidal zone...
TAGAGCGCCAGCGCCTTCAGCGGCGGCAGCGAATCCGCGACGCCTTCCAGATGCAGCTTGCGGAAGGAATCGGACATCAGCTTCGCGATCTCCTTCACCTGCTCCCCGTCGGGATAGTAGGTGACCGCCGTCCGCAACGTGCTCAGCCCTTTGCGATAATCGTTCTTGTCGAGATAGAGCTGGCCGAGCTGACGCAGCACATGCAGCTCAAGCTCGTCACCGCGCCATTGGAAGCGAAGCCGGTCCAGCCGGTCGATCGCCTCGTCCGGCGTAACCGTTTCCTGTTGTAGCCCGAGCTCGATCAGCGCGAATTCGGCGCGCGCCTTCTGCCATTGATCGCTACCCTGCTTCACTTCCTTCCACAGGTTGACCGCTTCGTCGAGCTTACGACTGTCGCGCGCCAGGACGCCCTGGTCGTAGCGCACCCGGGCGGCGTCTCCGCGGGGCATCTTGTCGAGTGAACCGCCAAGCTGATCGAGCCAGATGGCGGCGGTGCTGACGTCAAGATCGGCGAGGCTCGCTTCCGCCAGCTCCATCGCGAGCTTGGTCCGGATCGGGTCGGGATAGCTTTGCAGCGCCGGCTCGCCGCTGCGGAAATAGGCCGCGGCCTTCTTCATGTCGCCGCTCTGCTGGAACATCGACCCGCGCCACAGCGCGATTTCCTTATACTGATCCAGGCTCGGGTCCATCAGCGCCTTTCGCGCCTCGAACGGCCGCCCCATGTAGACCAGCGTCGCCGCCTTGAGCGCCCGGATCTCGGGCTGCGACGCCATATCCTCGTTGGCGTATTCGATGGTGCGAATGACGCCCAGCGCCTCGGGGCCGAATCCGCGCGCGAAGTAGAAGCGGGCGAGATCGAGCCGGGCGTCGTCCCGGCGTTTTTCCGGCGCGGCCAGCACCTTTTCGAACATCGCCTGCCGCGCCGGGATGAACGGTTCCTTCGGATCCTGGATCCAGTTGGCCAGATTGAAGACCCGCGGACCGAGGAAGTCGCTGCCCTTCTCCGCGCTCTGGCTTATCGACGAGATATGGAGCCCGCCCGGCGTCACGACGGCGATGCCGCGGTCGCCGGCGTCGCGGATCTCGATATCGTCGCTGTATTTCACGAAGCCGACACCCTGCGCCGACGCCAACAGTCCAAACTCGGGATACCGCCGGGGCCCGGCCACGCCGTGCCCCGGCGCTTTCAGGGTGACGGCGGTGATCATATCGCCGACTTCCGGGTCAGGGATGCGGATGATCTTTCCCAGCTCCGAAACCGGCAGCTCGAGCTGCGTGCCGCTGGCCGCTTCCGGCTGGATGCGCAACGCGATCGGTACATGCGGCGCCATCGCCGAGTGCTGGAACCGAATGACCCAGTTCGTTCCTTCCAGCTCCACGTGCGGGTTCAGGCCCGCCTTCGGCACCATGCGGACCACGGTGCCCGTCCCGACCGGCAACTGCTCGATCATATCGATGACCTCGTCGCCCGCCTCGCGGAGCGAGGCGAGGTTGAGCTGCGCGCGCTTGTCGAAAACCACCCACACATATGGCCGGCGGCGGAAGACGGCAGCCCCGACGAGCTCGGGCCACTCGAACACGAGGCTGACCGCCTTGCCCGTTCGCGCCGGTTTCGCCTTCGCCGCGGCCGCATCCTGAGGCGAGCCCTCCATGAAAGCCGCGTTGCCCATCGCAGCCTGCGGTCCGGCTTCGGCGCCTGTCGGCACGGCTTCGGCAGGCTCGCCCTCGGATGTGCCGAGGTGTTCGCCTTTTACCTGCGGAACCGGCGCGGCCTTTGGCGGCGGCGGTTCATTGGCGGCGGTCTTGACCGGCTCTTTCTCCGGCTTTTGCGGTTTGGCCGCCGACGCGACAGGCGGAGCCAGCTTCGGCGTCTCGACGGCAGCGGGCTGCGCGGACGGCGCAGCCTTTGGCGGCTGAGGAGCCTCGGCAACCTGCTGCGGTTGAGCGGGCTGTATCGGCTTCGCTGCTTGCGGCGCCCGGGCCGGTGACGGCGCGGCCGCTTTGGCCGCCGGCGCTTTGCCGGCACCGCGGACGAAATCGAGCACCACCTTCTCGCCGACCTTGAAATGGCGAACGCCGCTGCCGGGCAATTTCGGCAGCGTGACGACAAGCGACGTCGCATCAGCCGTCGCGTTCACCGTCGACACTCCGTCGGGCAGTGCCTTGCGCAGCGCATCGGCATCGATCCGCGCCGGGCGCGCGAACCGCACCGCAACCGTGCCGCCGGTTTCCGCCACCGTGTAGTCGACGGCCTTGGTCCAGTCGAAGACAATGCGGAGGTATTTCTCGTGATCCCCGACCCGCACCGGCAAGACCGGGGCGGCGCTATCGGCGGCCCGGACACGATCGGCGTCCTGTGCCGTCTGCACGCCAAGCTGGGAACCGAGCTTGTGCGCGACGGCCGGCACGCCGCCACCGGCCGCAGCCGCGAGGACAAGCAAGACACCCAGCAATGGACGATGGCCGCCGATCACGGGTTGCCTTCCGTCGGATGAATGATGAAATCGACCCGCCGCGCCAGCGCGAGGCGCTGTTTCTCCGGGATCGCGGCGTCGAGATATTTGTATCGGGAATCGCCCACGCCGAGCAGCGCCGGGTTTCCGGTATAGCCGACGCGCTTCAACTCGTCGGCAACGGCAATCGCGCGCTCGATCGACAGCCGCCACTTCCAGCCCGTCTTCGGCGCATCATCGGCAGGCGGACCCGCGTAACCCACAATGTCGACCTGATTGCCGATCTGGGACAACGCGCTGCCGAGCCGAAACAGCGCTTGCCGCGCCTGCGCCGTCAGCTTCGCGTCGCCGGGCTCGAACACGAGCTCGGCCGGCAGGGACACGACGATCATCTTGTCGAGGCGATGCACGACGATCCGGCCGGCCTTCTCTTCCGCCAGCAGCTTCTCGTCCAGCACCTGCGCGAGATAGCCGAGCGGCAGGGCCGGCGGCACATCGACGGTCGGCATGCTTGTCGACGACGTGGGCGCGGGGCGCAACTCTTCGCTCGCGGGATCGCCCTTGGTCGGCTGCGAGACGATCAGCCGCCACTTCTCGATCTCCAGATTCGACATGGAAAATACCATGACGAAAAACGCCAGCATCAACGCCGAAATGTCCGCGAAGATAACGACCCAGCCCGCGCTCATCACCGGCGGCGGGGGCGGCGTTGCGCGGGCGGTCCTCATTTGTCTGCCCCACTCTTGAAGGTCGCGTGGGCGTGCGCGGGGTCGCGTATCTCGAACTGCACACGCAGCTTCTTCGGATCACTCTCCTGGACACCGACGATGACCCGGTCTTCCGGCGTCTCGTGGTCGACGAGGGCCGCGGCAATCTTGCCCGCCCGGTCGACGGCCAGGCGCCCTTCGGGCGTCGACAGAATCCCCTGATCGCGCGTAACGCCCAACATAACCCGGACTTCGGTGGCCCCGCCGTTCGAGCCGAGCCCGAGCAAAAGCGACGTGCGATCGAACAAGGGCTCGCGGTCAGCGCGAAGGATCGCCTTGCCGCCGAGAAAAAGCTCGTTGACTGGAAGCGTCAACTCCATGATCTGGCCGCGCGTGAGCTTCTCGACCTTCGCGATCGGAGCAGACGTGATCCAGAGCTGTTGCAGCGCGTCCAATACCTCATTGGCTTGTGGCGTTGGTCCCAGATCTGAAATGAGAATCTGTGCTTGCGTCTTGGAGTCCACCACGGACCGGAACGTCGTCGCGACCGAGGTCAGGACCTTACGCGCCTTCGTTTCCTCTATTGTCGCTAGCGCGTTCAGGAGAATAAAGAAAGCGAGCAATAAAAGGAATAGGCTAAGAAATATTAGGTTGCCGGAATTGTTCGGCGGCGCGCTCTTGATTGCCTGCATGGCACTCTTTTGCTAGTCGAAGCTAGCCAGGATCTTGTCGATCTCCTCTTGAGTATTCCCAGTCCCGGCCTCTTGCGGGCCGTGCAAGATGTATTCCACTTTTCGATGCTCGGTCTTTTCGAGATCGTCGGAGAGCGTCCCGACGATCGATGCCGCCGAGGAATCGCCGAGGTCGGCCTTCGCGCTGGCGACGAGAAACTCGATCTGGCGAAGGATTTCGCCAATGCGGGTCAGACGCTGGCCCGTAAGGTCCTGAAACGATGCCGCCTCGAACATGTTGGTCGCCATGTGCGCGAACATGTCCTGGTCGTCGGCCTCGAGGTCGGGACGTTCGGCGATGTTTTCGACACCTTCCGCGCAAGCGAGGTATTTCGCCGCCGCGTCCTGGGTCACCAGCCGGATTTCATCAAGCTCGTGCCAGAGATCGGCAAGCGGCCCCTGCCCCTGGTCGATGGTGCCGATATCGGTCAGCGCGGACAGCGCCGCCCCCGAATCGCTATCGCCGGACGGCTCGCCCTTCGGCGCTTCCACGGTCACCGTCTGTGTGCCCAATGGACCGAGATCGGCGGTGAGCGTGCGCGCCACTTCGCCGATGATATCGGAGAGCTCGCCGGCGGAAAGGCTGCGATCGCCTTCCGCCTTCAGAGCCTCGATACAGCCCTTGAGCTCGGTCGCTTCCGAGCGTGACATCATCAGTCCGATCAGAAATCGCCGAGTACGCTGGTGAGCTTCGTCTTCAGCGTCGCCGCGTTGAAAGGCTTCACGATGTAGTTGTTCACACCGGCTTCCTTCGCAGCGATGACGTTTTCGGTCTTGCTCTCCGCAGTAATCATGATAAAGGGCGTCGGACGCAGGCTTTCGTCGGCGCGGACTTCCTTCAACAACTCGAGCCCGGTCATGGGCTCCATGTTCCAGTCGGAAATGACCAGTCCGTACTTCCGCTGCTGCATCTTTTCCAGCGCGGCCTTCCCATCTGTCGCTTCATCGACATTGTTAAAGCCGATCTGCTTGAGCAGATTTCGAATGATCCTGAGCATGGTCTTGTAGTCGTCCACGATCAGGACCGGCATATTCAAATCAACGGCCATAAGCCACATCTCCTCGCAGTCAGTCGCGGCTGAGGAAACCCAAACCGCTCCCCTTCCAAGCGCGGAGTACAACCCACTTCCCGTTAAATCTTGGTAAATTTAGTCGGAAATAAGCCTATTTCCGTTCGGCGATACTGTCTTTCATACGGTCCATCGCCTCTTTCTGGCCCTTTTCCCCCTGCGCGAGGGACCGAGTGACCGCCCGGGCCTTGTCCGAATCCATCGCCGCCAGCACCGGCGCCAGATTGCGGACCTTCATACGCTGAGCAACGCGCATCAGCACGCCGAGTTCCAGATCGTTCAGGATCCTGGCGGCATCCTTTGGTTTCATATTTTCATAAAGTTTTACTAAATTACTGATTTTCTTCTCTTCCTGCTCATCCACCTGATCGAGGAGCTGCTTCACCTCGGTGCGCATGCCGGTCAGTTCGGCCTGCTTGTCCACCAAGCGCTGCTCGGCGGCCTTGAGCAGCGCCTCGCGCTGGTTCATGCCGTATTCGCGCGCATCGAGCGCCTTGCGACGCTCGGCGAGCGCCTGCAACAACCGCACTTCCGACTGGCTCAGGTCACGCGGATCGAACGAGCTGTCGCCGGACGCCGCCGTCGACGGCATGATCGCCGGCGGCTGCCCTGCGGCTCCCGGCTCGGCTGCCTGATCGCCCGAAGCGGCCTGCGGCGGCGCTTCCTGTTTCGCATTCTCCGCGGGCTTCTCCTCGGCCGCCCGGACCGAGCGCGCTTCAAGCGACGCGTTCAGGCCGGCGATCTCATGCCAGATCGTCCCGATTTTCAGCGTCAACATGGCCACCGCTACCAGGATCAGCAGCGGCAGAATCCGAAATCGTTGCAGCATCAAGGTCAGCGCAATCCCGCCAGCGCCCGCGACAGGGCCGTTTTCGCCGGGCTGGCGGCCGGCGCCGCACCGCCCCTATTTGCCGGGCGGAAGGCAGAAATTTCCGCGCTGGGGGCAGGTTTCCCCGCATCCTGCGACCGGCTTGCGCCAATCGAGCCTGCCAGCCGGTCGGCCATACCTTCGGCACGGTCGATCAGGAAGGACAGGTCGCTGCGCAGTTCCTTGGCGAGCTTGGTGTTGACCTGGAGCGAATCGTTCGCCTCGATGGCCGCGGTCCGCAGCCGGTTGATGCTCGCTTCCGCCCGCTCGGTCGCCTGGTTGAAGCTCATGATCATCTTCTGCAGATAGGCCTTGTCCGCCTGCAGCCGCGCCAGGCGCCGGTTCAGCTGTATCGCGTAGATGATCATGACCAGCAAAAGGCCGGCGCCCATGACTTCGAGAACGAAGGAAACATGCGGAAATAGCATCGCTCAGGTCTCCAGCTTTTGCTCGATACGAATGGCGATCTTCTCGCCCTTGCGCCCCATCTGGCCGCGGAACAGCAGCACCTCGCCGCATTGCAGCTCGACCAGCGAGCTCGGCGTCGCGAAGAGGTCGAGCCGCGACCCGACCTTCCAGTTCAGCACCTCCGACAGCTTTGCCGTCGTCGAATCGAGCACCGCCTCCAGCTCCACGTCAGTGAACCAGAGCTCCGTCGCAAGATGGTTTTCCCAGATCGAGTCACGGCCGAATTTCTCGCCCATGAACATCTGGAGCAGTAGCTCGCGCACCGGCTCCAGCGTCGCGTAGGGCAACAGCAGCTCGAGTCGGCCGCCCCGGTCTTCCATGTCGACGCGCAGCCGCACGACAATCGCGGCGTTGGCCGGCCGTGCGATCGTGGCGAAGCGCGGGTTCGTCTCCAGCCGATCGAAACGGAAGTTGACCGAGCTCAGCGGGTCGAAGGCGGCGGACAGGTCAGCCAGGATAACCGCGATCATGCGCTCGACGAGATTGCGCTCGATCGTCGTGTAGGGCCGCCCTTCGATCCGCATCGCCGCGGTGCCGCGACGCCCGCCGAGCAGCACGTCGACGATCGAGTAGATCATCGAGCTGTCGACCGTGATAAGACCGAAGTTGTCCCATTCCTCGGCCTTGAACACCGCGAGCATGGCCGGCAGCGGAATCGAATTCAGATAGTCGCCGAACCGGATCGAGGAGATATTGTCGAGGCTGACCTCGACGTTGTCAGAGGTGAAATTGCGCAGCGACGTCGACAGCATTCGCACGAGCCGGTCGAACACCACTTCGAGCATCGGCAGGCGCTCATACGACACCATGCCGCTGTCGATGATCGCCTCGATGCCGGATTTCTCGACGCTGTCGTCGCCACCCTCGCTGAATCCGAGAAGGCTATCGATCTCATCCTGGTTGAGAACGCGGGCGGAACCGGAATGGCCCTCTTCCCCTTCCCCCATACCGTCGCCTTCGCCGTCGCCATCGGCCATCGCGGCCCATTCGGCAGCCATCGCATCGGCGTCTTCGTCACCGCTTCCAGCGGCTTCCGCGTTTTCCGCGGCCTGGTCGGCAGCCTCGGCCGCCGGTTCTTCCGTATCACCGACTTCGTCAGCCATTAACCCCTACCCCCTCGCCGCTGCGCAAAACCGCACCCTCCGGCGCGGATGCCGGCGCTATTGAACGAGCATCTCGCGGAACAGCACATCGCGTACCTTCGTCGGATACGACGCCGCATTGACCCGTGCCAAAAGCTCTTCTTTCACCCGGTACAGGCCCTGCGATCCCTGCAGCTCCTCGATCCGCAGCTCACGCAGAAAAACCTGAAAGTTGTCGATGATCCTGGGCATGATCGCCTTGATCCGGATCTCGTCTTCGGGGCTAGCCAGCTCCAGGCTCAGCCGCATCTTGAGAAAGCTCGACTTGCGGCCGACGCCGCCAAGCGTGATGACCATCTCGTCAAGATCGAGATAATGCGCGGTGACCGGCGGCACGTCCTCGCCGCCTTCGGCGCCTGCTTGCTTTTCATGATCGCCACCGCCGAGCAAACCGGAAAAATAGACGCCGGCGCCCGCGCCGAGCAGCACGACCAGACCAACCGCCGCGAAGAGGATGAGCTTCTTCTTGCCGAATTTCTTGCCGGAAGATGCGCCCTCTGCGCCGTCGGAAGAATCCCCTTCCTCGCCGGCTGCAGCGGCCTCGTCGTCTTCCAGCGCTGCGTCCGCTTGATCCGTCATATAGAGAGGCTCGCTCTCAAACCCGCATGGTGAAGCAATGCCGGCGGCAATGCGTTAAAATCGCGGAGAACTTAACAAATATGAAAATGATTAATCAACAAATAAAAGGAAAAGCGCGAAACAACTCACCCTATTGCCTTTCGGGCATTACATATGACAACGACAAATATTACTGACAATTACAGCGTGTTTTTCACGCAATTCTCCAACGCGCATCCGCGCGACGCCGCGGCCCGAAAGGCAAAGGCAATAAATACCCGGCAAAGCCTGCAAGAATAGGCAGAAGCACCCCGCACCGCGTGTCCTGCGCAGACACAACCATCTGATTCAACACACGATTTCAAGTGGCACGACGCCTGCACCGGTATGCGGCGACACGGAAGGATCAAGACGGCAAATGGAATCGCCCTGGCTCATCGCTATTTCCCGGCAGGCCGCACTGCAGCGCCAGATGGACGCGGTGGCGAACAACATCGCGAACATGAACACGCCGGCGTACAAGTCCGAGCACATCATGTTCGCCGAATACCTTGTCCGTCCGCAGCGAGACGTGCCGCTGTCGTTCGTCGAGGACAAGGGCATGGTGCGGGACCTGAGCGAAGGCCCGCTGACCCAGACGGACAACCCTTTCGACCTCGCGCTGAGCGGCGACGGCTACTTCATCGTCGGGACAGACAACGGCGAGCGCTATACCCGCTCGGGCCGCTTCCAGCTCGACGCCGAAGGACAGATGGTCAACCACCTCGGCCAACCTGTCCTGAGCACGGGCGGCCAGCCAATCATCATTCCGCCGGGTGCGAAAGACATCACCGTTGCGCCTGACGGAACGGTGTCGGCGGACACCGAGGTTGTCGGCACCGTCGGCGTCGTCCGGTTCGACAATCCGCGCAACATGAAGCGCGAGGGAAGCAATCTCTACAGCACGGACGAGACCGGGACGCCCGACGACCGCACGCGGATTCTGCAAGGCATGCTGGAGGAATCGAACGTCAACGCCGTCGAGGAAATGACGAAGATGATCGATGTCCATCGCGCCTACGCCTCGAACCAGCGTCTGCTGCAGGACGAACACGACCGCATTCGCCGCGCAGCGCGCGTGCTCACCAGCGCATCCGAGTCCGCATAGCAGAAGAATGTCGCAACTGATGAAAAAGACTGGATAAAACGGAATGCGATCGCTCGCCATCGGCGCCACGGGCATGTTGGCCCAGCAGCTCAACGTAGAAGTCATTTCGCACAACATCGCGAACATGAACACGACCGCCTATACGCGTCGGCGTGTCGAGTTTCAGGACCTTCTGTACCAGAACCTGCGGCGGACGGGTTCGCAGTCGGCGGACAACGGCTCGCTGGTCCCGGTCGGCGTACAGGTTGGCCTCGGCGTGAAGACGGCGGCGGTGTACCGCATCACGACCCAGGGCAATCTGACACAGACGCAAAACAGCCTCGATACGGCAATCAACGGCAAAGGCTACTTCCAGATCACGCTGCCGAACGGCGAGACCGCCTATACGCGGGCCGGCGCCTTCCAGTTGAGCGACGACGGCACAATCGTGACGGTCGACGGGTTCCCGGTACAACCGAACATCACCGTTCCGACGGACGCGATCGATGTCACGATCAACTCCAGCGGCGAAGTCCTGGTAAGCATCGACGGTCAGGTGACGCCCTCGAATGTCGGCCAGTTCCAGCTTGCCACCTTCCCCAACGAGGCTGGGCTCCTTGCCATCGGCGAGAACCTGTTCCTTGAAACGCCGGCGTCGGGTGCGGCGACAACCGGCGTCCCGGCGTCCGACGGGTTCGGGAAGATGCAGCAGGGCTTCCTGGAGACATCGAACGTGAACGTGGTGGAGGAGATCACGAACCTGATCACCGCGCAGCGTGCCTACGAAATGAACTCGAAGGTCATCGAGACCTCCGACCAGATGATGTCCACGATATCGAATCTCCGCTAGGTGACCTGACAGAATGGTGACCTTTATGAACAGTATTCGCTCGAGAAGACTCCCCGTTCGGCGGCTGACGATCGCCGCCGCGCTTCTGGCACTGGAGGCGGCCGCCTTCGCGCCCGCGCCAGGCTACGCGGCGACGCTTCGCCCGAACGTCGTCGTCCACGGGGACACGGTCCGCCTGCGCGATATCTTCGACGGGGCGGGCAAAAACGCCGAGACCATTCTCTTTCGTGCGCCGGCGCCGGGGCAGAGCGTCGTCCTGCCCGGCAAATGGCTGCATCAGGTCGCCCGCTCCTACGGGCTGGACTGGCATCCGGGTCCCGGCCTCGACGAGAGTCGGGTTCAGCGCAGCAGCAATCGCATCGGCCCGGAGATGATCGTCAGCACGCTGTCCAAGGCCCTGGAGAAACGGATCGACGGACGAAGCCGGTTCGAGATCGCGCTGGACAACCCGTCCACGGAGATCCAGCTGCCGGTGCAGCAGCAGACCACCATGGTCGTGCACAATCTGAATTTCGATCCGCGCAGCAGGCGGTTCTCCGCACTGATCATGGCGCCCGACGACGGACCGGGCGCCGTCAGCCTACCGGTCGCCGGCCGGGTCTACGAGATGATCTCGGTACCCGTTCTCAGCAAGCGGATGCATAACGGCGACATCATTCGCGAGCAGGACATGGAGACGGAGCTGCGCCGCGCCGACAGTCTCGACGCGAATACGGTGACGGCCGCGGATCAGGCGATCGGCAAGAGCGCCCGGCGCACGCTGCTGCGAGGCCGGACCTTGAGCAGCGGCGACCTGCGCGAACCGCAATTGGTGACGCGCGGCAGTCTGGTCGTGATGACCTACCAGACCGCGAACATGTCCATCACCGCGTATGGAACAGCGCGCGAGAACGGCACGAAGGGCGATACCGTGCGGGTGCGCAACACGAATAGCGGCAAGGTCATCGAGGCCGTCGTGACGGGTCCCGACAGCGTCGCGGTCATGCCGCTCACATCGACAGTGCGGAGGTGAGAAAGATGCTTCCCAAGACCGGCATGAAACGCCTTACGCTCATGGCCGTGCTGCTCGCCGGAAGCGCGCTCGGCGGATGCAACACGCTGCAGCGGCTGGCCGACGTCGGCGCCGAACCGAAACTCACGTCGATCGAGAACCCGGTCCAAAAGCTCGGCTACAAGCCGGTCAGCCTGCCGATGCCCGCGCCGATGACGGCGCACCGCGAGCCGAACTCGCTCTGGCGGCCGGGCTCGCGCGCCTTCTTCAAGGATTTGCGGGCAACCCGCGTGGGCGACCTGGTGACGGTCGTCATCAACATCGACGACAAGGGCCAGCTCGACAACACCAGTGAGCGTAAGCGTGCCGCCCTCGAAGGCGCGGATGCGCCCGCACTGCTCGGCTACGAAACTTCGCTCTCGCGCATCCTCCCGGAGGCGGTCAACCCGGACAAACTGCTTGAGCTGTCGTCCGACTCGAACTCGAAAGGCGACGCGAGCATCGACCGCAAGGAGAAGATCGAGCTCAAATTGGCCGCCGTCGTCACCCAGCTCCTACCGAACGGAAACATGGTGATCCTCGGCCAGCAGGAAACGCGCGTGAATTTCGAGGTCCGCGAGCTGCAGCTCATGGGCGTGATCCGGCCCGAGGACATCGATAGCCAGAATACCATCGGCTACGAAAAGATCGCCGAAGCGAGGCTCTCCTATGGCGGCCGGGGTCATATGACCGATGTCCAGCAGCCGCGGTACGGACAGCAGATCATCGACATCCTGTTCCCCTTCTAGGAGTGCGGCACGACACGGCATGACGAATGGAACATTGCGGAATTTGCGTCCGTCCTGATCCTCTCCTCCTCCCCAACGCGCGAGGACGGCGCAAACGATGAGGCCGATGTCCATTGCGGACATCGGCCTCTATCGATTCCAGTGACGGCGCCGCCGGTATCGGGGCGTACGCCGGCGCTCAGTCGTCGCGCCGGGTCCGTTCCATTCGTTCGTGCCGCTCCTGCGCTTCAAGGCTCAGCGTCGCGATCGGCCGCGCCTCCAGCCGGCGGATGGAGATCGGCTCGTCGGTCTCCTCGCAATAGCCGTAAGTGCCCTCGTCGATCCGGCGCAGCGCCTCGTCGATCTTGCTGATCAGCTTCCGCTGCCGATCACGGGTCCGGAGCTCGAGCGCCCGATCCGTCTCCTTGGTGGCGCGATCCGCCATGTCGGGAACCGCCAGGCTCTCGCTCTGGAGGTTCCGTAACGTCTCGTTCGATTCGCGCAGTAGTTCGGCCCGCCAGGAATAGAGCTTCTGGCGGAAATATTCCCGCTGGCGAGGATTCATGAATTCCTCATCCTCGCTTGGCCTGTAATCCGGCGGCAGCAATGGGTTCGCCATAATCCACTCCCGACACGGTACCGATGTGCAAGCGGCGCGGACTATACTGGCCAGACTCTGGAGTCGCAAGCCTCAGGAAACGTGCATTTTTTGGGCAGGCAAATCCGGCATGGCCGCGGCGCGCCGGCAGCCGGCAATCAGACGCCGGCCGGACCCTCGCGTTCCAGCTTCGCAAGCTCGACTTTCGCTCGCAACTCGATCTCGTCCAGGATCGATTCCAGCGCCGGATCGTCGGTTTGCGCGCGCCGCCGCTCGACCGACGCGGCAATCCGCTCGAGGTCGGCGCGGGGCACGACCCCGCTGATGATCCCGATCCGCAGCCGTTCCAGGTCGTCCAGAACGTCATTGCCCCATTTCCGGGCCCGCGACCTGGACTGACCGGAGGTCGAATCCTCGACCTCCTGGAGGCTCAGCAGCGCCTCGACCGTGCTCATCGGCGCCGCGCCCGCGACGGCGCCCACGGAGTCGTCCTGGCCCGACTTCAGGTGCTGCGAGAATTTGCTGCTTTTCGTCCTGCCGGCCTTCTCACTGCGTTTCACTGGCGCAGCCGGTCGCGCCGGACCCGTACGGTCGATTTTCATGGCCGAAACCTATCTCATTTCACCCGAAAAATGAACCAGAACGCACAGCGGCGACCCCTTCTTGGCGGAAAACTTTGCCGAGACGCCCGGCAGCGCTTGCCGAAGCGGCCGCCCGGCCACGTTAAGAGCCAAACATTAACGAAAATAATCTTTGTTTTACAATATCTTATGTTATTGTCTGCTGATAATTTCTTGGCATGCCCTTCGCTACGGTACTTCCTGAAACGAATAGGGCAGCACAACAACCAACATGCGACGGTCTCCAGCCAAATCCAGCCTCACAGCACGCCAACGGCTCGTTCGAGTCGCTGCCGGGCTGGCGCTCGCCGTCTCCGCCCTCTGCGGTCCCGCCGCCGCCCAGTCGCGCATCAAGGACATCGTGGAATTCGAGGGCGTGCGCGAGAACCTG